>FSSH01001041.1_pt1 | contig 43787 bp, 41 predicted proteins | sample 1166101 | NCBI WGS metagenome assembly FSSH01 (sample SAMEA32972668, study PRJEB13176) | freshwater metagenome | biome: Drinking water system; feature: Biomass in drinking water that filtered by 0.45 um membrane; material: drinking water | place: USA | collected 2012-12-20 | depth 0 m
AAAGCAATGGAAAGCGCATCACCCGTGACGGCGAAGCGGTCGATTACGCCACCGGCGCGGTTGTTTGGGGCGAACCTGGCACCAATGGACAGCATGCGTTTTATCAATTATTGCATCAGGGCACGCAAACCGTTTCCGCTGATTTCCTCGCACCTTGCCAGAGTCATTATCCGGTCGGCGATCATCACCGCATGCTGCTGGCAAATTTCTTTGCGCAAACGGAAGCATTGATGACCGGCAAGAATGCGCAGGAAGTGCGCGCCGAGCTGGAAGCGCAAGGGTTGGATGCCGCCACTGTGGAACAATTGCTGCCGCACAAAATTTTTCCCGGCAACCGGCCGACCACGTCGATTCTGTTCAAAAAACTCGATCCTGAAACGCTGGGCGCATTGATTGCCTTGTACGAACATAAAGTGTTCGTGCAAAGCGTGATCTGGAATATCAACCCATTCGATCAATGGGGCGTGGAGCTGGGCAAGCAGCTGGCCGGAAAAATCCTGGCCGAACTGCAACAAGACGGCGCCGTGACTTCGCATGATGCATCCACCAACGGCTTGATCGGTTACTTCAAGTCCAACCAGTAGACAATCCTCATGCCGTCACCGCAAGAACTGCGTGTTCTATTCATCACGCCGGAAGTTTTTCCACTTTGTAAAACCGGCGGCTTAGGCGATGTCAGCGCGGCATTGCCCGCCGCATTACGCGCGTTACATACCGATGTACGGCTGCTGCTGCCGGGTTACCCGCAAGTGCTGGCCGGAGTTAAATACAAATCCAAAGTCGCCGAGTTCACGGCGTTGCCGCAATTCCCCCCCGCCACTTTGCTGTCGGCACGGCTTTCGCTGAGCAAAACCGAGCACATTCCGGTTTTTGTCATCGACTGCCCTGGATTGTATAAACGCGATGGCGGGCCTTACATGGATGAATTCGGACGCGACTGGCCGGACAATGCGCTGCGTTTCGGCTTACTGTCGAGAATCGGCGCTATTTTGGCCAGCGATGCCAGCCCGATCGCCTGGCGCCCGCACATTGCGCACTGCAACGACTGGCAAAGCGGTCTCACACCCGCTTACCTGCATTTTCACCCCGGTAAAAAAGCCGCCACGTTGATGACAATCCACAACCTCGCATTCCAGGGTGTTTTCCCGCCCGGCAGCGTGGTGCAACTGGGATTGCCGCCGCACAGTTTCGCTATCAACGGCGTGGAATATTACGGCAATCTGTCGTTTCTCAAGGCGGGGCTCTATTACGCGAACCATATCACCACGGTCAGCCCAAACTACGCGGAGGAAATCCAAGCGCAACCGTTGGGATTCGGCTTGCAAGGATTACTGGCCGCGCGCCGCAGCCACTTGACCGGGATCGTCAACGGCATTGACGTCAATGAGTGGGATCCCGCAGCCGACCGGCATCTGGTCAAAAATTACAACAGTAAAAAACTCGCGGATAAAGCGTTCAACAAGAGCGCATTGCAACAGCAGATGGAATTGGCGGTAAATGCCGAGATCCCGCTATTCGGTGTAATCAGCCGCTTGAGCCACCAGAAAGGAATCGATGTACTGATCGAGATAGCGCCGCAACTGGTAAAAATCCCCGCACAACTGATCGTGCTCGGCAGCGACCAGGCGCAATTGGAGCACCAGCTGTCGATGCTGGCGCAGGCCCACCCCGGTGCCATCGCCGTGCGCATCGGCTTTAACGAAGCTTTGTCGCATTTGATCGAAGCCGGCGCGGATTGCTTCCTGATGCCGTCGCGTTTTGAACCGTGCGGCCTGAATCAAATGTACAGCCAGCGCTACGGCACGCCGCCTGTAGTACACGCAACCGGTGGCCTGCTCGATACCGTAGTCGACTGCACACCGCAAACCCTGGCCAATGGCAGCGCCAGCGGGTTTGTATTCGACACGATGAGTGCGGAGCACCTGCTCGCCACCATCAAACGCGCGGCAGCAGCTTATCATGACAAAAAAATCTGGCATCGCTTGCAGAAAAACGGCATGGCAAAAGACTTCAGCTGGCATACCAGCGCAACGGCTTACCGGGAAATCTATTTGTCGTTGTTATCCTGATTCCAGAATTCCGGTGTTCCCGTGTCTTGATTTCCCCGAGCTATTGGGATTTGGAACCCCCGAGGCATGGCGGCGAATCGTTGCGTTTTCCACTCTTTTCAAACCATTCGTCCATCGTCATGGTGTGCAGAACAAGCGCATGAATCGATTTCGCCAGCTCATCAGCCAGAATTTTATTCACCATCCGGTGGCGCGCTAAAAGCATTTTTCCCTGAAATGCATCGGATACGACCGTCACCTTGAAATGGGATTCGGATCCTACCGGTACATTGTGCTGGTGGCTTTCATTAACCACCTCCAGAAACTGCGGTTGCAGTGATTGCAGTTTGGTTTCGATCGAATTCTTAATATTCACAGTACGGTCACTCCCTTATCACGCAGCGCGGATTCCAACACATAAAGTCCGTCAGTCTACCGCGATTCGCCCATCCTGTTCAGCTTTGCGCGTGTCATTTACCTTGTTCTATATTTATGGAATTACATGTTTTTCCCCTGAGAAAATAATTGAAATCAGGAATTTTTCCTGAAAACTTTTCAGCCACAACCGGATAGTTGCAACCCGAGCGTGAATTACTTATTCCACTGCCCGAAAGTTACATTACAATCATCCTTGAATCGCATCTGTGCAGTAACGCAGATAAACACGGGACAAAATCACAAAAACCGGTTAATCCACTCCCAATGCACCGTATCAAAGCTATGCGGCAGATCGGCCCGCGCTGAGAAATGCCGCACAGCCTGGAGCCTTCTATACAACTTCACGATAAGGAATGTCCATGAAAACCCGGATCGCTGTTCTGTTTGCCCTCTCCGCCATTACCCTCGCGGCTTGTAGTTCGCATCCGCTGGAAGCCCCATCGCCTCCGGCGTATGTCAGCCCGGTGCCGGATGACTGGCCACAGGCGCAAGCCAAAATAGTGCAGAAAAAATCGGACTATCTCCAGTCGCATCAGGTCGCCTATGACTGGTTCGGCAATTTTGCTTTCAGCGAAACCGACGGCATTCCCTATCTGGTCTTGAAACTGTTACCGAAACTCGCACCGGAACTGTGGGGCAGCGAAGAGAATTTTCTCGATGCGGTCGGCCTGTTCATCGACGAGCGGCAAAAAACTTTCCCGGTCGCGCGCGGTATCGGTTTCAGCGGCTTATCGCGGGCCGAAGTGCAAGGCAATATCGACTACGCTTCGTTTACTTGCGGCGCCTGCCACATTGGCCGCGTACGGCTGGAAAACGGACAAATGGATTACCTCGACGGCGGGGTGAATGGTTCGTTCAACATTGTGCAGTTCCGCGTCAAAGCATACCAAACCCTGCAAAAAGCCTACGCGGGCAAAACCGGTGATGACCGCTACGCCGTGTTAACGCAGAAGCTGCTGGACGCATTGGATGCCACGCACCAGCAAAACCCGAATTATTTTTACAACAATTACCAGTCCGCGGGCAGAAACTTTGACGCCGATTACGAAGCGGCGCAGATTGCGCTGTTCAAGAAAACCGCCGGGCAAACAGTGAAAAAATATGCGCAACGCGTCGAAGCCGAATACGAAGGCTTTGGTGCTCTGGTCGCTAAAAACTACCCCGGTCTTGAATCCGCGATGATCGCCGGTTTTCCCGGCATGGCCGACGCCACCGGTTTGAGCGCGATCAACGGCTATATCGGTTTGCGCAGTAAACTCATATTGAAATGGTTTGCCGGTATCGTCCTGCCGCCGGAGCCGGGCATTACCGATTTCATGTCGGTCTGGGAACAAGACAAACGCCTCGCCAGCTGGGATGAAAGCCATAAACGCCTGATCAACGGCGGCGGGCAATGGAACGGCAATATACCGATGCCAATCTACCGCAACCTGGTCGCCATGCTGACGCTGGGCTTGGAACAGACCGACGTGCGCGTCGCTGCGTTTGCCGAAGAATTACTCGATGGCTTGCCCGCCAGCCCTTATCCGTTCGCAGTCGATGTCGCATTGGCTAAAAAGGGACAGGGCTTATTCGCCGAACATTGCGCCGATTGCCATCAGCCGAAAAACGGTAAGGTGTACGACAACCTCGGTACCAGCATGAAACGCGCTTACGTGGTCGGTGCAGTGCTGAACTACGCTGCGCGCAAGGGTTTGTACGACAACTGCTCCCCGGATACCACCGTCCGGCTGTACAACAAGGACATCAAGCCTTGCGCCGAGTTTGAAGGTGTATCACTGGCCGGTAAAAAAGATTTGCTGATGTCACCGAACAGCGAACACCATGGCTACAACGCCCGGCCAATGAGCGGCGTATGGGCGCAAGCGCCGTATTTGCACAACGGCACGGTGCCGACGGTTTACCACCTGCTGGTACCGGACGAACGCCCGGTCAGTTTTGTCAAAAGCCGCCTCGATTATGACCAAAAACTGCTCGGTTTCTCCTGGAACTCGCAACAAACAAGCGGTAAAGAAGAAGGTTATGTGTTCCAGACCAACGCGGTTCCCGCGCTGAGCAACAAGGGGCATGACAAGGACATCGTGGAAGGCAAGAAAACCTACCGTCTCAACTGGTCGAACGATAAGGACGGCGCGTTTGCGATCATTGAGTATTTAAAAACTTTGTAACTATCAGCAAAAGGAGGAATCATCATGTCCAACCCCTTAATTCAACCGTACCTGATGTTCGGCGGGCGCTGTGAAGAAGCGCTCGAATTCTACCGTGCCGCTTTGGGCGCGCAGGTCGATATGCTGTTGCGCTTCAGCGAAAGCCCCGATCCCACGCCGCCCGGCATGCTGCCGCCGGGATTTGAAAACAAAGTCATGCACGCCAGCTTCCGCGTCGCGGGTAATGTGTTGATGGCTTCGGACGGCTGTGAAGTCGGAGCGCAATTCAAAGGTTTTTCGCTGTCGATTGCGGTCGCCACCGAAGCCGAAGCGGACCGTTATTTTTCCGCGCTGTCCGATGGCGGCCAAGTGCAAATGCCGCTGACAAAAACCTTCTGGTCGCCACGTTTCGGCATGCTCACCGACCGCTTTGGCATCGCCTGGATGATCAACGTCGTCGGCGACGAACACGTCGTATGAGCGCCCGCATACTGGCTATCGTTGCCGCCATCGCTATATTGACGGCAACCGGCTGCACCACGCAGCAACTCCACAATACCGGGCAGGCATGGCAACGCAACCAATGCACCCAGCTGGTGGATCAACAGGAACGCGAGCGCTGCCTGGCCAATGCCGGTGCTTCTTATGACACTTATAAGAAACAGTCCGATCTGGAAAACACGCAAGGAAAGTAACGATCCGGCAGCCGGACACTTCCTGTTCATAGACGAAACCTTCAAGGAGATTTCCATGGATCAAAAGGTATACAAGGGCCATTGTTTTTGTGGCACGGTTGAATTTACGGTGACCGGTGAGCCGGATGCGATGGGTTATTGTCATTGCGAATCCTGTCGCCATTGGTCTGCCGGTCCGGTCAATGCTTTCACGCTATGGCAGCCGACAGCGCTGCAAATCACGCGCGGCGCGGAAAACATCGACACCTACAATAAAACAGCGCAAAGTGCCCGAAAATGGTGCAAAACATGTGGCGGCCACATTTATTCCGAGCATCCCGGCTGGAATCTCATCGATGTATTTGCTCCCATCCTGCAGAATTTTTCGTTTCAACCGGCCATTCACGTGCATTATCAGGAATCCGTGTTGCGCATCGTGGACGGATTGCCCAAGATGAAAGATGTTCCAAAGGAAATGGGCGGCTCAGGCATCAGCATCGCGGAATAAAAAACCGGCACTCGCGTTGAAAGACATGACCCTGAACTTTGAAACCATGAGCGAACAGCAGCTTTTGGCGATCGCCAATCCGATCATGGATAACCTGATGGATGCATCCACCCAAATCGACCATGCCCGGCACGTGCGCGATTTCACCGATCGATTGAAAGCCATCGTCACACCGGATTACTTTGCCTGCATCTGCCAGCAGTACCAAACTGAAAAAGGCTACTTCACCACCCGCACCCCCATCGCCGTCCTTCGCCGCCCGGACTCGGCGGCGATCCTGTGGAAACAACACTTCACGAAAGTACCGGGCGAATTCGTCGCGGAGATGGTGCTGGTGCATCGGGATGGGAGATATTTAGTGGATCATGTGATGGTGTTTTGAGGTTTTGATGCAAACCCCACTTATTGTGGATCTAACAAAGTTAGTTGTGATGAAAATGGATCATTTATTTCCATAAAATAGAAGGGAATAGCATAAAATTCATCATAATAGATTTTATTTTTGATGCAATATATTGCATCATCTCGAACGTCTAATTTTAGTTATACCCTGGAACCGATAACCAATGCCCTCGTTCGAACTTAAGCTTTTTTCTCTGAAACAATCGAAAGTACTAAAAATCGAGTCTGTTCAAGATCAAGACATAGATGAAAAAGTTGTTGAGCTTCTGATCAATTTTGCCTATCAACTTGATGAGATTGATCATCGAATTTCGATTAAATCATTGCAACAAAACACCCTTGAACTAAGAGAAAACATATGCAGCTTTATCGATCGTTATAAGCATGTAGCTCCTCAACTTAACAAGCTAAAATCTTTTATTGGTAGCCTTGAGGATGGAGAGTATTTCTACATTTTCCAGAACATCAAATTGGAAACCATTCAAATTGCGGAGTTGGGCATTTACCTTCAAGCCCTGAACAATGGATTGGACATAGCCGTTACTCAGGAAGAATTTTTGTTAACTTTTGGTGATTTGCTGAGTAATTACGACATGCTTGCATTCAATGGTGCCAACCGAGTATGTATTGGAGATTCTGACAAGTCGAAAATATTGTGCAGGTTCTGCGGAAAAGGTGCACCATTTGTTCGGTTTAAGAATAAGGCGCATGCAATATCAGAAGCCTTAGGGAATAAAGGAATAGTTTGTAATGAAGAATGTGATACTTGTAACGCCAGGTTTGGTGACGGAATCGAAACGGATTTGATAGCACTTCTAAGTCTTTATCGTGCATTCTTTGGAATCAAAGGAAAAGGCAGCGGCACTCCACAGCTTAAAGGAAAGAACTTTTCAGTAAAAAAAGTAGGTTCAGGGGAAGTTAATTTCTCAATTTTAGGCGAAGACGGAAGTTTTCCAGAGCGCGTTGATGCTCACACGTATGAAAAGGTGTCACAGCAGAATGTATATCGTGCACTTTGCAAGTACATAATAAGCGTCTTACCAAATGAACATCTATCGGCATTCGAAGAGTGCTTGAGATGGATAAATCACGATACATCTTTTAGAAAATTGCCACCGACATATATAAGGGTGGTTAACGATTTATATTCAGAATATCCAATCTTATCAGTATTTATTAGAAAGAATTTGGACAATGAGCTCCCTCATGTTGTAGGAGAATTCAGATTTGCGAACATCGTTATTGTCTTCGTGATGCCATCTTCAAGCAAAGACGTTTGTTCATTTGATGAAGAATCTGATTTGGATAAATTCTGGGGCATATCACACTATTCAAAGCATGCGCCTCACTCAGAGTGGATCAAGATGAACCTTGATTCTGATGAGAAGAGAGAGCTTTGTTTTAGTGTTAAGTTTGAACAGCGGGTATAACAACCCGCTAAACTCGAATGCTCGATTCACTCGCGCCGGTTAGCGGGAGCGTTAGCCCTCATTACACAAGGTATTCAATGGATCCTTTTAGATGGAAATGTTCGTACTGCAACCACGCCACAACGATCATATCGCCCAATTTCGGGATCAATACATATTGACACGACACAAACATATTCGTCTACTCGGCGAGTCCAATCTATGAGCGACCAGTACTTAGCAGAACCGTCGTCTCCTCTATTGTGAGAGGCAAAGGATTCCGGACGACACAGACTACTCTGAGCTAGTGAGTGTAGATCCAATAATGCAGAAAGCTTGCTTCTACTATTTCCCGGACGTTGATCGCGACGATTTCACTGGTTCCGAACATCGGAGCAAATCCGATGCGTACCCCTTATAAAGCCCAACATGAGTAGATGATCGCCTTCTAGCGATACCTAGGAAACCCACTACCATGCCCCCCACCCCCACGGCCTTTACCGAATAATATCGCAACGACGACAAGACCAACAATGACAACACCCGCTACCACTTTTCTCCAATCAACAACGGTTTTGTAGAGCTGAAAATCCTCGCGCCAGCGCATGTGTTGCCAGATTTCATCCGGGGCCAGTGCGTGAGGTTGGCCGATGGCATTCGGCGTGACGGTAATTTTCTGATCCGCCCGGACAACCACGAATTGCCCGGTATCCTCCCGCGTCATCACTTCAATCGTGCCGCTGAGCACCATAATGCTGGTTTGCTGTTGCGACACGTTGATTTGCAGGACTGCGTTTTGGGCTTGTATCCTGGCATGCAGTGTCTCGATGTCGTGCAGACAACTCGATGTGTCCGCGTACGCTTTGCCGGCATTGAACCTGTCGATGCGTATCGAGCAGGTTGAGTCCAATGCTTTGAATTCAATGCGCGCGCCGCTTTGCATCCCCGAGCTTATAAAAGCGTTGTTCTTTACCGGCGCGGAAACTTTGACTTGATCGCCATTCAGCAGCACATTTTTGCCTGATGCATAGAGCGTTCCGATGACGGCATCGCTTGCACCGGCGTTGCGATGAAAGCGAACTCCCATATTCTCGTCTTGCTCCCAGAAACCGCTACTTTCCGCAAAATTCCTATCCTGAATGGGCACGGTTTTACAACCGGAAAGCAGCAGAGTGGCTAGTACAAGGAACAACCAAGTTTGAATGTGCACACCCAGCTTGCAAAAGAATGATTGGGGTTCCGTGATGTTCATTTTGCTTCTCCTTTCAGTCGTACTTTCCGCACAAATTTCCGATGGGGTCACTGTAATTCGATCTGTCTGAATCGGGACTGAATGGCGAAGAATGTAAAAAGTTGTCATTCGCTCTACTTGCCGCAGCATGCGATAAAACCCCTATCTTGTACTATAATGCCCCACTACCCGGAAATTCATATCCTTATCGAACGAAATCCATGAATACCACAGATATCAAAAGTTACATGCAATCCGTCGGACAGGAAGCTCGCGCTGCGTCACGGCTGGTTGCGAAAGCGGATACGGCGGCGAAGAATCGCGCGCTGACGGCGATGGCGGATGCCATCCGGCGCGACGAAGCGCTGTTGCTGGCAGCCAATGCCAAGGATTTGGACAATGCGCGCGCGAAAGGCTTGGAAGCGTCGATGATCGACCGTTTGACGTTGTCGGCCAAAGGCGTGGCAACGATGGCGGAAGGCTTGCTGCAGATCGCCACACTGGCCGATCCAGTGGGCGAGATCAGCGGGTTGAATTACCGTCCGTCCGGCATCCAGGTGGGGAAAATGCGCGTGCCGCTGGGCGTGATCGGCATTATTTACGAGGCGCGCCCGAATGTGACCGCCGATGCCGCCGGTTTATGCCTGAAAGCGGGCAATGCGGCGATTTTGCGCGGCGGCTCGGAAGCGATCCACAGCAATCAGGCGATTGCCGCGTGCGTCAAGGAAGGATTGCGCGTGGCCGGTTTGCCGGAAAGCGCGGTGCAAGTGATTGAAACCACCGACCGCGCCGCGGTGGGTGAGCTGATCACGATGAAGGATTTCGTCGATGTCATCGTGCCGCGCGGCGGCAAGGGGTTGATCGAACGCATCGCCAACGAGGCACGCATCCCGGTGATCAAGCATCTGGACGGTGTTTGCCATGTCTACATCGACGATCAGGCGGATTTCGACAAGGCGATCCGCATCGCCGACAACGCCAAAACGCAGCGCTACGGCACTTGCAACACGATGGAAACGCTGCTGATCCATGCCGGTATCGCAGAGAAAATTCTGCCCGCGCTGAGCAAGATTTATTTCGAGAAGGGCGTTGAATTGCGCGGCGATACGGCGGCGCGCGGCATCGTTGCGCAAATCAAGGAAGCCACGGAACAGGATTGGTACGAGGAATATCTCGCGCCGATTCTCAGCATCCGCGTTGTCGATGGGCTGGATCAGGCGATCGATCACATCACGAAATACGGTTCGCAGCATACCGATGCGATCGTCACGGAAAACTACACGCGCGCGCGCCGTTTTCTGCGCGAAGTCGATTCCAGTTCGGTGATGGTCAACACCACGACGCGTTTTGCCGACGGCTTTGAATACGGCCTGGGTGCCGAAATCGGCATTTCGACCGACAAAATCCACGCGCGCGGCCCGGTTGGACTGGAAGGATTAACCAGCCAGAAGTTTATCGTGCTGGGCGACGGCCAGTTGCGGCAGTAACCCGCTGCCAGCCGGTTTCATAACGCGTAAACCAACGCTCATTGCAGCCAAAGGATGTCATGACGCAAGTTGTTGAAATAAAAATTCCCGATATCGGCGATTTCAAGGACGTTCCCGTCATCGAAGTGCTCGTTGCACCGGGTGACAAGGTTGAGAAGGAAACCTCGCTGATCACGCTGGAAACCGACAAAGCTTCGCTGGAAGTGCCCGCGCCGCAAGCCGGAGTGGTGCAAGACCTCAGGGTTAAAGTGGGCGATAAAGTGTCGGAAGGCACTGTCATCCTCACGTTAGCAGTTACAGAACAACCTACCGCACCGGTGCGCCCGGAAGCAGCAACCCAAGAACGCGAGCAAGCACCCACTCAACCAGCTGCACCAGCACCCGCCGTATCCCCGCAATCCACCATACCAGCCGATATGCACGCCGATGTGGTGGTGCTCGGCGCGGGACCGGGCGGTTATACCGCCGCTTTCCGCGCCGCCGATCTGGGCAAGAAAGTCATTCTGATCGAGCGCTATTCGTCGCTTGGCGGCGTGTGCCTGAATGTCGGCTGCATTCCGTCGAAAGCATTGCTGCACGCGGCAAAAGTCATCACCGAAGCGGACGAAGTGGCGTCGCATGGCATTGTATTTGGCAAAGCGCAAATCGATCTCGACAAGCTGCGCAGCTGGAAAGAATCGGTCATCGGTAAACTGACCAAAGGATTGAAAGCGCTCGCCAAACAGCGCAAGGTCGAAGTCGTGCATGGCAGCGGAAAATTTGCCACCGCATACAGCATTCAGGTCGAAACGGCGGAAGGATCGAAAACGATTTCATTCGAGCACTGCATCATCGCCGCCGGTTCCAGCGTCACGCGCATTCCCGGTTTTCCGTATGGAGATCCGCGCCTGATCGATTCCACCGGCGCATTGGCGCTGACCGATGTGCCGCAGCGCATGCTGATTATCGGCGGCGGCATCATCGGCCTGGAAATGGCCACAGTTTATGCCGCGCTGGGCAGCAAAATCAGCGTGGTGGAATGGATGGATCAATTGATTCCGGGCGCCGATGCGGATCTGGTCAAACCGCTGCACCGTCGCATCGGCAAACGCTACGAAGCGATTTACCTGAAAACCAAAGTCACGAAAATAGAAGCTACCGAAGCCGGATTGACCGCCACTTTTGAAGGTGACAAAGCACCGCCGCCGCAAACATATGACCGCATTCTGCTAGCGGTCGGGCGCCGCCCGAATGGGCGCGAGATTGGCGCTGAGGACATCGGCGTTCAGGTCAACGAGCGCGGCTTTATCCCGGTCGATCCGCAAATGCGTACCAATCTACCGCATATTTTCGCCATCGGCGATATCGTGGGCGAACCGATGCTGGCGCATAAAGCCAGCTACGAAGGCAAATTGGCTGCCGAAGTGATCGCCGGGCATAAAGCTATCTTCGATGCGCGCACCATTCCATCGGTCGCCTACACCGATCCGGAAATCGCTTGGATGGGATTGACCGAGAAAGAGGCGATCAAGCAGGGCATCGATTACGAAAAAGCCGTCTTCCCGTGGGCTGCCAGCGGCCGCGCGATATCGATGGCGCGGGAAGAAGGCTTGACGCAACTGTTGCTGGATAAAACCACGCGCCGCATACTCGGCGCCGGTATGACCGGTATCAACGCCGGTGAACTGATTGCCGAGACGGTGCTGGCATTGGAGATGGGTGCGGATATGCAGGATCTCAGTCTGACCATCCATCCGCATCCGACACTTTCGGAAACCGTGCTGTTTGCCGCGGAAATAGCTGAAGGAACTATTACCGATCTTTTCCTGCCCAAGAAATAGCCTTCTGCACCGGCAGTGACTTCCCGCTCCGATCCAATAATGAATTCCAACTTGTTACCGCATTGATCATGATCTCAAAAAAAACCTTTTTGCTTTTATCCGCATGGCTGATGGTCTTAACCGGATTCACCGGTCAGGCATGGGCAACGCATATATCCCAGCCGGTGCTGATCGATCCGCAAACGCAATACGCTACCGGTGAAACTATTGTGTTGCGCGGCAGAGTGGATTACAACGAACAACCGGCGCCCGATGTGCTGCTCAATTTCAAACTGACCCGCCCGGACGGATCGGTAGCCGCCGATCAATCCTATCCGAGCGATCAGAACGGGTTATTTGAATTCAAGTTCGATGCCCGCAATGAAAAAGCGGGAAGTTATCAATTTACCGTGACATCACACTGCCTGGAAATTCACCGTTACGCTTGCACGTACAAAAACCAGACCTTATCGATTCATCTACAATAACAGAGTACACAATTATCTCGCCGGATGAACCGCTGTATCGCCCTATTGGCGGACATTGCGATGAGGCATCCGGCACAACCGGCCCGCTTTACGGGTACCATTTATCCGGCAGTAATGCCATACTCTCAAAGAATTAGAAAAACACGGTCATGAGAATCGCTCATTCATACTACTTCACTAAAATTTCCGGCCATTGCTTAATCATACTGTTCGCGTGCTTCATGCTATCCGCTTGCAATCCGCAGACTGACCAATTATCGGAACGCGAGGCTCGCGTCAATGCACGGGAATCCGAGCTGGTCACGTTGTTCGCCGAACTGGTCGAGCTGAAAAAATCGCTGGAAAAGGATCAACCGGATAAACGTTCCGCTGGCGAAAACAATGCAAACGCCACCAATGCGGATGGATGCGTTTGCGAGAATACGGAAGCATCCGCCGCGCTGAAAGACGCCGGGAAAATCGACGCAAAAACCGTTCTGGGCGGTATAGAGATCGTGCATCTTGACCCGCCGGGCCTTGAATTCAGCGCACGCATCGATACCGGCGCGCAAACGTCGTCGTTGAATGCACTCGACATTGTCGAATTCGAACGGGATGGAAAACCCTTTGTGAAATTCAATTTAATTCACCCGCAAACCGGGGAAAAAATAGAACTCACCCGGCGTCTGCGCCGTTACGCGCGCGTCAAGGAGCTGGGAAACCGGGAATCGCAACGGCGTCCGGTGGTCAGAATGCGCGTGATACTGGCCGATATCGATGAACAGATCAACTTCACCTTGGAAAATCGCAGCCGGTTTAAGCACCAGGTGCTGATCGGACGCAACTTGCTGCAAGATCTAGCCATTGTCGATGTCAGCAAAAAACCCGCTCCAGTTACAGCCGATAATCCCGCAACCGCCACGACAAAATAATGTATGCCAAATTAAGACTCTATATTGTAGTCATCCTGCTCCTGGGATTTGGGATCGGCTTGATCTTGTACAAGCATTTCGCTTTGGGGTTTCCGTTATCGCCGGATGACAAAAAATCAGTGTGGACCATCGAAGCCAGAATCGATTTTGTTGCACGTGGCGATCCCGTTATCGTTTCCTTCGCGCTACCACCAGAAACCCCCAATACTGTTTTTATGGAAGAAGATTTCGCCTCTTCCGATTACAGCTTCAGCGAATTGACTTCCCCGTCGGGACGCCGCGCGCAATGGAGTAAAAGGGCAGCATCCGGCTTGCAGACGGCTTATTACCGCCTGAGCATGTACGAAACCGGTCAGCTCACCCAGCCACCCGATACGCCAGACCTGCCCCCGGAACCGGAGAAGCCGGAATTTGATGAAGTCATTAAAACCGCAGCAACCACATTGCTGGATCAGGTGCGCAGCAGATCCGCCAACACCGAAATTTTTACCCGGGAACTGATCACGACGTTAAATTCCAAAGCACCCAGCCAGAACCTGAGTTTGCTGATCAATGATCAATCCAGTGAAGATTACAAAACCCACCTGATCATCAACTTGCTGGCGCTGGAAGGCATCAGCGCGCGCATCGTGCGTGGTTTGTACTTGGAAGATGGCCGGCGCAGACAGTCGCTGACCAATTTTGTGGAAGTGTACATCGGTAACGAATGGTTGCTGTTCAATCAAAACTCGGGAAAAAGCGGAAAACCGAAAAAATTCCTGGTCTGGCAACGTGGCGACCAATCCCTGCTGGATGTGGTCGGCGGTAAAAACTCGCAAATATCCTTTTCGATTATCCGCAATATTCATTCCACCCGGGATCTGGTAGTGCGCGACAGCATGAACAAGCAAGCCGGAATCATCGACTTTTCCATTTACAGCTTGCCGATCGAGCAACAGAACGCGTTCAAAATGATTTTGCTGCTGCCGATCGGTGCATTGATTGTGGTGATCATGCGCTTGCTGGTCGGTCTCCGCACGTCCGGCACGTTCATGCCGATCCTGATTGCACTGGCACTGATACAGACCACATTGCTCACCGGCCTCATCATTTTTCTCACCGTGGTGGGCACGGGGCTGCTGATCCGATCCTATTTATCGCGGCTGAACTTATTGTTTGTCGCGCGAATCTCGGCGGTGATCATTGTGGTCATCGCCATTATCGCGAGTATCAGCATTCTCAGTAACAAACTCGGCCTCGATCAGGCCATGACCGTGACTTTCTTCCCGATGATCATTCTGTCCTGGACCATTGAGCGCATGTCGGTGCTGTGGGAGGAGGACGGCCCCCGGGAAGTTTTCATCCAGGGCGGCGGCAGTTTGCTGACTGCGGTGATTGCGTATTTATTTATGACCAACCGCACGATTGAATATTTAACTTTTAATTTTCCCGAGCTGATGCTGGTCAATCTGGCACTGATCCTGATTCTTGGACAATATACCGGTTACCGGTTATCCGAGCTGTACCGTTTTCATGCCCTGGAACGACGCAATGTTGCTGGCAAGCGCTAAGAAGCTGCGGAGTTTCGGCATCATCGGCATGAACCAAAGAAATTTTGGTTTGATCTCGCGCTATAATCCGCGCCACTTATACCCACTGGTCGATGACAAGTTAAAAACCAAACTGTTGGCGCAGCAAGCCGGGGTCACCGTGCCCAAATTGCTCGGTACCGTGCAGTATCAGCATGATGTGAAGTCGCTGAAGGAAATATTGCATCCTTACAGCCAGTTCGTCATCAAACCGGTCAAGGGCAGTGGCGGCAAAGGTATTCTGGTGATTACCGAACACGATCATAATCTCTACTTCAAACCCAGCGGCGATGCGATACAACTGGCCGACATCGAACGGCATGTATCGAATATTCTGAGCGGATTGCATAGCTTGGGCGGCAAACCGGATACCGTGATGATCGAATCGCTGATCCAGCTTGACCCGGTTTTCTCCGATTACAGTTATGAAGGTATTCCCGATATCCGCATCATCGTGTTGCGCGGTTATCCCATCATGTCTATGCTGCGGCTGACCACGCACGCTTCCGATGGCAAGGCGAATCTGCATCAGGGCGCAGTCGGCGTTGGCATCGATATCGGAACAGGCCGGGCGTTACACGCGGTGCAGTACGGCGAATCCGTCACGCACCACCCGGATACACGCAAGACTTTTGCCGAATTGACCGTACCGCATTGGGATAAGCTATTGCAGCTGGCTGCCGCTTGTTATGAGATGACTGGTTTGGGTTATTTGGGTGCGGACTTGGTGCTGGATAGGGATCAAGGGCCGATGATCATCGAGCTCAACGCCCGCCCCGGGCTTGCCATTCAAGTGGCTAATCGCGCCGGTCTGGCGCCGCGCGTTGCGGTCATCGAAGCGATCGAAACCATTGATCCCGATCCGCAATCCCGCGCCGCTTTCAGTAAGCGGCAATTCGCTTTCGATGCGGATATCCATCCGCCCCGCTTGCTGCGTACCCGCAGCGATGACCGGTAACTACGCGGATTCAATCCCCGGCATTCACGATCACCTTGTTGCGCCCTCTTTGTTTCGCCTGATAAAGCGCTTTATCGGCTGCTTCGCTCAGGCTCACGGCATCGGAAAAATGCGCGAGATCTGCAATCCCGCAACTGAAGTTGACCGAAAACTCTTCATCATGACTCAGATGCAGCAAGCGCGAGAAAACTGTGCGTATCTCATCGATCACTTTGGCCGCCGACGCTGCATCGGTATCGTTCATGATCACAGCGAATTCCTCGCCGCCGTAACGTCCGACGATATCCGTTTCGCGCAAACGCTGTTTCAGTAGCCGCGCCAGGCTCTTGAGCACACGATCGCCTGCGGCATGTCCGTAGGTATCATTCACTTTCTTGAAGAAGTCGATATCCACCATCGCCAGCGAGAGCGGCGAGCTCAAACGGCTGGACCGTATCACTTCGCGCGCCAATTCTTCCTTGATCGCGGTGTGATTGAGCAAACCGGTTAAACCGTCATGAATCATCATCGAACGCAAAAAGCGCGCACGCGTCGCCCGTGTCGTCACGGCCGAAACCAAATGCCCGGCCCCGATCGGTTTGACCAGAAAATCATCGCCGCACAAACTCATGGCTTCCGCTTGTGTATTGAAATCATTTTCCGAAGAAAGATATACGATTGGGGTGCTCAGAAAACCATCGATTTGCCGGATGACCCGCGCCAGTTCAACGCCGTTACACCCCGGCATATATAAATCCATCAGAATCAGATCGGGATTGAAATCGTTCAATGCGCCCAGCAGTTTCAGCGGCTCGCCCACGGTTTTCACCAGCATCCCGGCTTGTTCCAGTATCGTGGCATGGTACGCCAATATGGTTTGACTATCGTCCACAATCAATACCCGGAACGGCTCCTGAATTTGCGAGGCGGTAATCAAATCGAGTTGATCGATCAATTCGGTGGAGTTGATCGGCTTGGTGAAATACGCCACGCCACCGGCACGCACGGCACCGAGCCGGTATGTCATCGCGTCGTGCGTAGAGATAAAGATCACCCGGACCGGTTGCTCGAGTTGTTTCTGAATCTGCTCCATGACCAGGATACCGCCCATTTCATCTTCCGGAAACTCAACATCCATCAGGATGATGGCATCGGGTCTATGCTGCACCGCGGCGCGGAATTTGTCCAGATGGTTGAATACTTCCACTTCGTAACCGTAATAGCGCAGTTGCAGTGCAAGTTCCTGAGCGGCTTCGGTATCCGCTTCCACGACATATATCAGGCTGGATGTTTGCCCATGCGGCAACAATGCACTTTCGTCATGAACCGGCGAAGCGGCATCCTGTGTTTGCTTGGATTCCTGCTCGATAGAAATCCGCTTCAAGGCATCGATCTGCTGCAAAATCCGGCTCGATTGCGAATCGTCTAGCGGGGTCGTAACCTGCAACATGCTTTTCAGGATTTTTTCCAGCGCACGCGCTTCAACACTCAGTTCCGGGTAACCGAACGTTTTGCCATTGCTGACCAAATGGTGCACGGAACGATGCATTTCCTGCAAAGCTTTGCTATCCCATTCCGATCGCAGCTTTTGCCATAGAGACTCAATCTCACTGATCCGGTGCGGCAACTCCTGCGCAAATGCAGCCAACACCAAACGCATCCTTTCCTGAAATTCTTTGTGCTCTTTAGTAATCATGATAAGGTATCCAATCCTGCCTACGCTTTGCAGTTTAATGCATAGGATTTATGTCTCTGTGATAAAACCTGCTGTGCTGCGGCAGTCAGAGTAAAAGCATCCATTGCGGGTTAACGTTTCTTACGATCTGTATATCTTTTGCAGCCAGTGTATTCAAAAAAAGGAAATTCAATTTCACAATCTAACCCCTAAAAGTCGATCACTAAATTAATTTACTTTTAAATTTCATTAGCATCATATAGAGAACTGAAAGTGAAATGTCAAAATCATCGCTATCCGGGCTTGTTTATCATCAGTTAAAGTACTCATTAATGTTTTTACCCGATTCCCTGCGCGCTATGTATTACGCCCTACTCAGCAGTATTGACTGGATCAGAAGATAGACAAACATTTCCCCGACAACGCCTATCACTCATTTGCAATTATGCAACACACAACACGCTTCCGGATCCTGCTCATCACCATCGCAACCACCGCCATCACACTCCTGCTGTTTTCCCTTGGCCCGCTTCTGACTGCTCCCGCGCCCACAGCGGTGAGTACGCTGTCAGCGGACTTTCCAGTGGAATCCGTGGAAATTCCCTCACAACAAGGAGTCAATGTGCATGGCTGGCTGGCTCGCGGAAAACCCGGTGGCGGTGTGCTGCTGCTGGTGCATTCGATGCGTAGCAACCGGATGGAAATGCTGAGCCGGGCGCGATTTCTGAAGGATCAAGGATACAGTGTGCTGTTTATCGATCTGCAAGCGCATGGGGAAACTGCCGGAGATCACATCACATTCGGTTTGCGCGAAGCGGAAAATGTCGAAGCGTCCGTCGCCTTTCTGCGCAAGACCTTTCCGTCCGAGCGGATTGGCGCGATCGGCGCTTCACTGGGAGCGGCAGCGATTGTGCTCGCACAGCAGAATCTGAAACTGGACGCCGTCATTCTGGAGTCGCTTCACCCCACCATTGAGGAAGCGATTGATAACCGGTTAAAGCTGCATTTTGGCGATCATGGCTCGATCCTGTTGCCGCTCATGCTGTGGCAGCTATCGTTCTATTTGGATGTTTCCCTGGATGTACTGAGTCCGATCACGCGGATCAATAACCTCAGCGCGCCCATATTGTTCATTTCCGGAACGCATGATGTGCACACAACGCAAACGGAAACCGAACGCCTGTTCGATGCAGCAAGATTTCCCAAGGAATTATGGATTGTTCCCGGCGCACGGCACTTCAATATGCACAGCTATGCTGGCAGAGAATACGAACAGCGCGTCGGTGATTTTTTGTCCTATTATCTGCGCCCGCATGATGACGGATAGCGCGGCATCATTGCGGCTCTCACGAGTTCAGCTATGATAAAGTGCCTGCCTGTTTTAGAATACGTATTGTCGCTTTTGCGTCCACTCAACAAAAAGAACTCAACATGAATCAATATCAGAATATTTTGCTCGCTGTCGATTTCTCCGATCATGGCCAGGCTGTCGCACAAAAAGCGCAATCGCTGGCAGAGCAGTTTAATGCGCAGCTTCACATCATTCATGTGCTGGATAATATTCCCATGCCTGACACACCCTATGGCACGGTGATTTCACTTGATGAAGATTCATCGGATGATTTGCTGGAAGCAGAAAAAAATAAATTAATCCGGATGAGCGATCAACTCGGTATTGCAGTGCAACGGCGCTGGCTGATCTGGGGTGAACCGCAACAGGAAATTATCCGGCTGGCCGCGCAAGAACGGATCGATTTGATTGTCGCCGGCTCTCACGGACGGCACGGATTGGCGGTGCTGATGGGTTCGACAGCGTCAGGAATTCTCTATCACGCACAATGCGATGTGCTGGCCGTTCACCTGTAAGTGCGTCAGGAAATAACCCAGGTGTGATCGGGCAGCATCAGTTTCTCCAGAATTGCCACCACTTTCTTCCGCCCACTTCGGGCAACTCGGTCAAAAAGTAACTTTGAGGAAAATTGATTCGCATCACGCGTTCCGCATCCTCGCGTAAATCGTGCATTTCCAGCGCTTCATAGGCTTTGATCATAATATACAAGGCTTCTTCGGTAGCCGGTGTGCGGGGATATTCCTTCACCACGTTTTGCGCCCGGTTAGCTGCGGCGACATAGGCTTTGCGCTTCATATAGTAACGCGCGACGTGAATATCGCTCATGGCGATGGAATTCAGCAAATACGCCATTCGCTGCCTGGAATCGGCCGCATATTTGCTCTCCGGGTAACGCGTCACCAGTTCCTTGAAATTCTCAAACGACTCGTACGAAGCTTTTGAGTCGCGCTCGCTCATGTCCTGCTTCAACGGGCCTCTCAGCAAGAACCCCATCATGCCCCAATTATCGTTAAAGTTTGATAACGCCTTAATATAATAGGCATAATCCACATTCTGATGATTCGGATGCAATTTGATAAACCGGTCCGTTGCCGCAATCGCGGAAGCATGCTCTTCGTTTTTATAATGCGCATAAGCAATTTCAAGCTGCGCCTGCTGCGCAATCCGGCCGTAGGGATAACGTGCTTCCAATGATTCATACAGCTTGATAGCCGCAGTATAATTGCCCTCATTAAGTTTTTCTTTCGCCTCCGAATAAAACCTATTGGCCGACCAGTCCTGCTGATCTTCCGTGCGATCCTGCAATAATTTGCACGCGGATAACGTTAACAACAGAATAAAAGCTAAACTACGTAACATGACGAATTCCATAAAAAACAAAGATGCAGCCGGGGATTATAGCGTAAAGCCGCCAGCGCAAGCACGCAATGAACTTACCACGCCTATCATTGAATTAACGATTCCGGCGGATTACGCCGGCTTACGACTTGATCAAGCGTTGGCGAAATTATTGCCCGATTGGTCGCGCAGCCGTTTACAGACTTGGATTGGCGAGGACAGGGTTACGCTGAACGGTGTGAAAGCCAGCGTAAAACAGAAAGTGTGGGGGAATGAACATATCCGGATCTCACCTCAGGACAACGCTGCGGAATCGGTGTACACGGCGGAAGCGATCAGCTTGACCATTGTGTACGAAGATGAAACGCTTATCGTCGTCAACAAGCCCGCCGGTCTCGTTACCCATCCGGGCAATGGCAACTGGCAGGGCACTTTGCTGAATGCGTTACTGTACCACGCGCCGCAATTGGAAAACGTGCCGCGGGCCGGTATCGTTCATCGCTTGGATAAAGACACCAGCGGACTATTGGTCGTGGCCAAAACGCTCGAAGCGCAAACAAACTTGGTGCGCCAATTGCAGCAACGCACGGTGAAACGCGATTATCTGGCGCTGGTTTTAGGTGAAATTACACAATCGGGCAGTGTCGATGCGCCGGTCGGACGCCACCCCGTTCACCGCACGAAAATGGCGGTAACCCACACAGGCAAACCGGCAGTTACGCATTATCAGGTGCTCGAGAATTTTTCCGGCTGCACTTTGCTGCAATGCAGCCTTGAAACGGGCCGCACACATCAAATACGGGTGCATATGCATTCCATCGGGCACCCGCTGGCGGGCGATCCGGTTTACGGCGGCCATCCCAAGCATACCCAACAAACCATCGGACAACTATTAGCTGATTTTCCCCGGCAGGCGCTGCATGCTCAGAAACTGGCGCTCACTCACCCGCAAACACAACAAATGCTGGCATGGGAAGCCGATGTGCCAGCCGACATGGATAATCTGCTGGATATTGTGCGGCAATACAGCTAATCATCGCAGAATAAAAAAATGCGCCCAAAGGGCGCATTTTTTGCTTCATATTTCATAACTCTCGTCACATGTATCAAACTATATACTTAGAAAGGCAAAATCGCATCCAGTGAAAATACGACCTGATCCTTGTTGCCGCCAAAAGGCCGGTAAGCCGAAGCTTGCAGCGATTCGTGCAATGCATCCACCCGGTCATAACGGATATTCGGACGGATGTTCAATTGTTTCAGTCCTTGCCAGCCGATTTTTAACGTTTTAGCAGCTTTCCAGTTCGCACCAAGGGTCACTGCGTAATAATCGGCGGGAGTACTGGTACCCAGCAAGCCGATGTTACTCGCAAAGCTTCTTCCCGTGTAATCGGTTGCCGCGGTCACCCTGCCCGGTGCAAACACACGGAAGCCGTCACGGTCACGAAACCATTCAGCCCTCACACCGACCGATACATCCGGCGTCACATCATAGTAAAAGTGCGAATTAACACCGTACCATTCCGCATCTTTGACAACGCCGGAATATATGTTATTAAATAACATAACGTTATCCGCAAAACCGTGATCATGTTGCAGAATCAGATGCGTTTTGTCTGTGAATTTATGTTTCAGGACGATGCTGTACATTCCCCAAAAACTGCTGTTGCGGGTTGAAGTGGTACTGCCGGTACCGCTGACATTGAGAGAAGTTTTGTGATCATCACTGCTCCATGTGACACCACCGATCCCGCCCCAATTTTCCATTTGTTTGTCAAAATTACCATCCCAGCCGCCTGTTCCGCTACCGCCGATAGTACCAAACATCGCCACGACGTTTTTATTCACGTTGTAGTTACCCAATACACCGGTATGCGTGAAAGGCTCGCCGTACTGCATCGTATAGGCATGGGTATAGAAGAAGTTATTGGGCGCTGGAACCGTTTCATACCCGATTGGTGTATAGAAATGGCCCACTTTAATATTCAAGCCATTACCAACTGGCGCATAGACCTCGGCAAAAGCTTGCGGAATTGCAATGCCATACGTGCGGCTGGAATTACAGCATATCTCCAGATCCCAATTACCTCTATCCGCCAATGGCCTGCCGTTATTCACATCAAAAGCAGGATTACCATAAGCTTGGGTGAAAATAGCATCGGTACCGAACATGAAATCAGCCCGGAAACCAAAATCCCAACCCTTGCCTTCTGTTTTTACCCCGCGTTGTATGAAGAAATTTAATTGATTCAATTGAAACCTATTCGCTTGATCCGCGAAAGTTACCGGTCCCATGAAACCATGTGTCTGGCTTGGGTTAAATGTTGCACCACCTTGCACCCAGCCACCAAATTCAATGCCGCTATTTTTAATTGCTTTGGCAAAAGGATTATTATTTAAACTGTTGGTACTCATCACGCTGTTTGCATGAACACCAGATGAACTCATACCAAGCAGCAACAACCCTCCTGCCACAGCATGCGTCATCTGTTTTTTGTCGATCGCTTTATACGCCATTCTTCCCCCTCTTTAAAAATACTATAAAAAAACAAACAAATAACACAACCACAAAAACCATAACCAGCACATGGATTGAACTCTAACACCGAATTGCTTGAAGGGTCAACGCAAACCTTCGGGATATTTGACTGATTAGAAAAAAATATAACACGGAAAATTGTGTTGTGCGCTTTCGTTACTGATACTTGATTCATCACCACGGTATTAGCGGGAACACACATTTAATATTTAATTTTTCCTACAATCCGTAGGCAAAATCCTTGTGTTTATTCTATATCTTAACCCTGTAATACACCCACTGCTGTTAAAGTTTTAAAACAACCGCTCCGTTAAAAGCAAATCTGATACCGACAGTTAAATGCAGGTTCGCGCCACATGACCCGATTGACTAGTCCGTTGAGCAATTTTTCACGATTAACCTTAAGTAAACGATTATGGATTTGATACCCATACAAACTACAGACTTGATGGTTGGCCAACCGCTGCCGTGGGATTTATTCGATCAGGGTCGTCAACCCATACAAAAGCGCGGCTACATTTTCAAGACGGAAGATGAGTTAAAACAACTGGAAAAATTACCGGTCTTCCGCATGGAAAAGCAAGATCCGGAACAAGCGGAGCCAGTTACTCATTCACCGGAAAAAACCAGCTTTGAAGATATGCATCTGAAAGTAGGTCATAAAATGCACCTTACTTTAGCCTCATATTCAAAAAATGCCGGCGAAAACAACTCATGCGCGGTTTCCATGATCGGCTATGTGCCAGACAGCACTTTGATTGTTTCCATGCCTGCATCCGATCAATTAATCGGCGAACCTTTTATTGAAGGCGAGCAAATTCATGTTCGCTTAATTACCGGGCAATATGCGTATAAATTTACCGTTTTTGTCGACAAGATTATTCGAGTGCCTTTTAAATACTTACACTTGTCTTTCCCCAAAGACATACAGGGTCAAAGTATCCGGAAGTCCCGCAGAATCAAATGCAATTTCCCCGCCACGGTTGCTGAGAAATCAATTCCGATCAGCATCACGGATCTCAGTATCTGCGGTGCCGGAATCACTTCAAGCCTGCCATTGGGAACATTAGGTTCGGAAGTCACGCTATCTTTTGCTATCGCTTTACATGACAGAGAGATACCTTTATCCATTAAAGCGACTATCAGATCCGCCAAGCAAAGCGCGAAGAAAAATCAGAAAATAATCTGCACGGGCGTTGAATATACCGGCATCAAACCGGATCAAGTATTCGCGCTACGTCATTTGATCTATCAGGAAATAGTTGAACACCCTGAAAATGTAATTTAAACGATGGCGGGAAGGAATTCCCGCCATCGTTTTCCATCTACCAGAACCCCCAATTACCTGTCAGTACGATCCATATACCCAATACCGCATTGGTAACCGCATGTGCAAGGATCGGCAGCCACAGCGTTCTACTGCGCGTGTACAGCAGACCGTAAACAATACCGGCAAATAACCCCGCCAGCCATAAGCTGTGCGCGAGCGCAAATAAGGCGGCTGCGATGGCGAAGGCTTTAATTCCCACCTGCGCCGGATTGACGGTCAGAAAATTGGGATGCTCAATCCAGCGCATCAGAAATGACCGCCAGAAAAGCTCCTCCATCACCGGGACCACCAGCGCCGCACCGATGATTCGCATTGTCACAAGAAACCAGTCAATTTCACCGTTATCACGCGGATCAAACCCCACCGCATCACCCATCACCATCCAATCGGCCGTCAGATTAATCCACGCGATAAAGACCACGATACCGGCGACCAGCGCAGCCCCCCAAATCCGCAAGCCTGCACCGCTGGGCCAGCGCAATTCACTGTAAGCGCTTCGCATCACCCACAACAAACCGGCCACGACTGCGATTTTCACCACATAGAGCAGACGCAATTCATCAGCTTGCCAGCCAAACTTCAACAACACGTCTTCCAATATCATGAAAAAAACATAGGCGGCAAAAGGCGCAATCCGGTACAGATTCGTGCGATCAATCATTGATCAATTCCTTATTAAATTTTTGTGAGGGGCGACGAACAACAACGAGTATTCAATCCATGGATTTCATCCCAGCCAGTGTATAAGAACGGGTAAAAATCAAAATAGCAATAAAAACCAGTTACCTGCCCTTTATCGAATATTAACGTCAACCGCATTGCGATGAGATCACAACACCAGCGGCAATTCCCGTTGACGGGAAGCCTCGGCCGCCGGCACCGCAGTCTCGGCGCACAGCGCGCTGACTTTCACACCCAGTAACCGGATCTTCTTCTGCAACGGCACCCGGCGTAAACACTCCCCGGCAGCCCGGCGTATCCGGGCCGGATCGTTGGTATAGCCAGGCAGAGAAAAATCGCGCGTGATGGTGCGAAAATCCTCGAAACGCAGCTTGATACTGATAGTACGCCCGGCATAGCCCTTGCGTTTCAAATCACCGGCAACCTGCACACACAATGCGGTAAATGCCTCGGATAAACCGGGACGATCCTGGCGCGGATGCAGGTCGCGCTCAAACGTAGTTTCCCGGCTGATGGATTTGGGCTCTGCATTCGTAATCACCGGACGCTGATCGATACCGCGCGACACCTCATACAACCAGGCTGAGTAACTGCGCCCGAAGTGAGTCTGAAGCAAACTCACTTCGGCCTGCGCCAACTCGGCAATCGTCGTGATACCCAGTGACGCGAGCTTACTGGCCGCTTTGGGGCCGATACCGTTGATTTTCCGTACCGGCAACGGCCAAATCCGCTCCGCGATGTCATCAAACGCCAGGATGGTCAAACCATCCGGCTTCTCCAGATCCGAACAGATTTTTGCCAACAGTTTATTCGGCGTGATGCCAATCGAACACGATAGCCCAGTCGCATCTTTCACCGCCTGCTTAATCCGCCTCGCCAGCGGCAGCGTATCTTCCGGCAGACCGGTCAAATCGATATAGATTTCATCAATACCTGAATCTTCAATCTGCGCGGCAATACCGGCAACCGCGCTTTTGAACAGCCGCGAATAATGCCGGTAAACAGGAAAATCAACCGGCAACAGAATGGCATCCGGCGCCAGCTGTGCGGCTTTCATCACCCCCATGGCGGAATGCACACCCAGCGCACGCGCTTCATACGTAGCGGTGGTAATAACACTGCGCCCGGCATAATCGCGCAAGCGGTAAAAATGCCGTTTGCCATCCGCCTGCAGCACCGGCTGGTGCTCATCCCTTCCGCCGATCACAACCGGCAAGCCACGCAATTCGGGATAACGCAACAGCTCGACCGAAGCGTAAAAAGCATCCATATCCAGATGCGCGATGCGGCGTTGCGGGGTATTCATTGTTCACACGATAGCAAAATGAGGATTGTGATAAATTACACCATAAAATCAATATCAGTGAGCACAGCCTCTTCTTTGCCCACAAGCTTTTTACTTTATGTTTGAGATTGAACGATCAACAAAGAAAAATGATATGCATTGGACAGTCTATATCCTAAGATGCGCCGATGGAAGTCTGTATACCGGAATCACAACCAATCTGACACGCCGGGTCAAAGCGCACGACGCAGGCAAAGGCGCGCGCTATACCCAAGGCCGTGGACCATTCCAGCTTGTACACCAAGAATTCCATAAAAACCGCGCAGAAGCGACAAAAAGAGAGCTATCGATAAAATCCCTATCGCGCAGCCAAAAGCTGGAATTAATTTCAGCACATTCAGCATCTTGAGCACCAGCATGAAAAACACACAAGAATCATCCTGCCCGTGCGGCAGCGGCAAGCCATACATCAGCTGTTGTAGCCGTTATCTGGATCAAAACGAAATTGCCGCCACGGCGGAAAACCTGATGCGCTCACGCTACAGCGCCTATACATTGATGCGTGAAGACTATCTGCTGGCCACCTGGCATTCCAATACACGCCCGGCCTCCCTGGATTTGACCGGACAACCAGCGCAGCAATGGCTTGACTTAACCGTCAAACGGCATGAACAAACCGCTGCGGATCAGGCCATCGTGGAATTCATCGCACGTTACAAAATCAACGGCCGCGCTCACCGCTTGCACGAAATCAGTAGCTTCGTGCGGGAAAACGGCTCGTGGTTCTATGTTGATGGCGAGATTCTGTGAATTTTGCGGGATTGCGCTCCAACACACCCGGTTCTCTAAATCGCAAAAGATGTTCCGCAAGCGCTTAAGATGATGTTTTATTTCCCGTACCGAAAAATTGCGCGATCAAGGCTATAAGATCAACGATCGATTGAATATTCCGCGCACCGGTAAAAAACTGGCCGTCTTCGATCATATCGCTCCATAAGAACACACCCAGCCCGCCAATTTCTCTCGATTGATTCAATAGATAGGCATATCGGTACAGTTGATCCATTAGCGTTTCGACATCGTCAAAGAGTTTGTCGGCTAAGAACCCTCCGGGCACTAAAAATAATTTACGGCCTATCGGATTCGCTGATTCGAGCACCTGCATGGTGTTCCACACCCCTGCTCCATAATCAACGTGTGAGTTATAACCCAGTTCCAGCGAGCCGCAGGAATTAAAATCGCCATAACAATTAAAACCCAAATACTCGGCATCATCCAGCATAATCACGAGTTCATCGGGGTAAGCCTGTTTTTGCTGGACTAACTCAGCCCAAGCCTCAATATGCATCACACCAGACCCCAGAAATTGCTGTCTAAGCAATCGCCCTACCGATCTCAATGCAGACAAAGTGCCTGCATAGCGATTTTCGATATCATGGCAGGCTTTGCGCTTTCCTTCGTTACACGCCTTTCGTATCGTCCACAACGGTTCATCGAGTAAAAATAAAATTTCTCTGGGGCGCACGGCGGACATCTCAATTGCATCAATAATCCCATACGGATCGTTCCGGTACAGTCCTGTTTCCGGATCAAACAGAAGCTTGCCTATCGAAATCACCGGAAGCATCTTGTACACATTAGCATCAAGATAGCGTGTAATTTCATCGACACTCTTTGGTATAAATCCAAACGCATTACTGAATTCTGCTATTTCATCGATGTGTTCGACCTCATTCAAAAATGATCCAATGATTTTTTGAGGCCGGTCGGTATTGAAATATGATGCTTGCACATCAACCGGAGATAACAAAATAACCAGTATAAAAGCAATATACTTATCCATACGTCCTCCACTTTTTCACCATGGATTCAGTATAAGGCTATGATTAATATTGTTCTGTGCGAAAAATCACGGAGTTACTACTATTCAGTACAAACTGCTTATCCGGATAAATTGCTGATAAGGAATTGAATCTCACAACGCTTCGTAACGAATTTCCACCACCTCCAGTTCTTCCAATCCACCCGGCGTATGCAGCTTCACCACATCGCCTTCATGCGCCTTGAGCAGCGCTTTGGCGAGCGGGGAAATCCAGCTGATGCGGCCGCGCCCTGGATCGGCTTCGTCCATGCCGACGATGCTGTAGGTGTTTTCCTCGCCTTGGCTATTGCAAATGGTCACGGTGGCGCCGAAAAATACTTGATCGCATTCGCCGCGTTGCGCGGGGTCGACCACTTCGGCGTTATCCAAGCGCTTGGATAAAAACCGCAAACGCCGGTCGATTTCGCGCAGACGCCGCTTGCCGTAGATATAATCGCCATTTTCCGAGCGGTCACCATTGGAAGCAGCCCAAGTAATGGTTTTAACTAATTCCGGCCGTTCCACTTTCCACAACTGATCGAACTCATCCTTCAACCGCTGATGGCCCGCTGGCGTGATGTAGTTTTTCAAGCCCTGCGGTAATTTCGGCGTATCGTCCGGTTCGTCGTCGTCTTCGTTTTCCTTGGTAAAGGCTTTATTCATAGTCATCACTATTATCAGCAAAAGGGAACCGCTAAGATAGCGGTGTTCCCTACTCTATTCAAGATCATTCACCGCCGCGCTTCTCTTATCTTGCAAAATAGGGAAGAAACCTTACATTCAGCTCAGTATCTAATGATCGTACTTAACAGGAGGTCATCATGCTAATGAACCGGCGCCAATTTTTGAGCATATCCGGCGCAACAGCCTGCATGGCTGCATGCTCACCTCAGGCTCTCGCAACACAACCGCTGACGCGAGTTCCGCAACAAAATGCTGCAACCGCATTGAAAGCCATGCGGCATCTCTCCCAACAACGAGGCCGGTTGCTCGGTTACCCCATCAATATGACCACTCCACCGGATGAGTTTTTCGCCTGGCGCAATGAACTCGCGGCCGTCGGCTTCAATCAATTCGCTTTCAACAATGTTGGCAATCCTTACGATCATAGCCATATCCCATTTAATTGCCATCCGTTTGAAAAGGAACTGATCGATCGTTTCGGCGCAGTGTATGGCTTCGCACCGGATAATATCTGGGGCTTCCTCACCAATAGCGGCACCGATAGCAATATGCACGGGCTGTATATGGGCCGTACGATTCTTAAAAGCCGCACCGGCGTCATGCCGAAAATTTATTTCACACGCGAAGCGCACTATTCGATTCAGATTCTGCGCGACCTGTTGCATCTCGACTGGGTGGTGGTAGGTACGCGGCCCGACGGCAGCATGGACGCCAATGATCTGGAGCGGCAGTTGAATGCCAATCCCAATCATCCCGCCTTGGTGGTCGCAACCATCGGCACCACGTTTAAAGGCGCGATTGATCCGGTTGATGCCATCCAAGCCAAGCTAAAACACCACACCGCTTATCTGCATTTGGACGCCGCGTTATTCGGCGGCTATTTGCCGCACACCGCGTTTGCCGCCGACTTGCGGCACAACGTCAGCCATCCGGTTTCCAAAGCAGGACTGAAACGCTACGATTCCATCGCCGTTTCCTGTCACAAATTTTTTGGCTTCCCCTCGCCCGCCGGATTGTTCATCACCACGCGCGCCAACTTTGAAGCGTTCCGCGCCCCGTTCAGCGAAATTCACGACCCGGAATACATCCAGCAAGTGCCTGGGACGATCACCTGTTCGCGCGATGCCGTCAAACCGGCTGAATTTTACTTTTTCAGTTCGGAATCGGCGTTTGCCCGGCAAGCCGCCGATGCCAAGGCAATGCTGGATAACACCGCTTATTTACTGAAAGAAATGCACAATCACTATAGCTACCTGCGGCCGGTGCGCGCCAATGACCGTTCGAATACGATTTACTTCATCACCCCGAGTAAAGCTATCGTCGATCATTACTCGTTAGCGACCATGCAACTCGACATCGACGGGGAGCGGACGCCCTGTGCGCATGTCGTGATCATGCCCCATGCCAAGAAAGAGATTCTCGATCGGTTTCTAAACGACTTGCGCAAATCCTGACGGCGGTTTCAATGCACCACGCTGCGGGAAAACACATTGATCACGGCTACGCCCGCGATGATCAGAGCCAAACCGGTCAGCGCGGGTGTATCCAGCGACTGCCCCAGAAAAAGCCAGCCGCTCAGAGCGATCAATACGATGCCAACGCCCGACCAGATCGCGTACGCCACGCCAACCGGAATGGTTTTCAGCGTCAACGACAGCAAATAAAAAGCCAGCAAATAACCGGCGACAACGATCAACGATGGCCACAAACGGGTAAACCCCTCAGCGGCTTTGAGGAACGATGTCGCGATCACTTCGCTGACGATGGCGACGGCAAGAAAAATCCACTGCTGCATGGGCATCACTCCCTGTATTTGGATGGTCGCGCGCACCGGTTGCAACCGGACGCATTGAAATAGCTTCGCTATATTACCAAAACGAGATGGAGTAAAAAGGCAAACCGCAGCATAAACGCTGCATGATGATGGTGATGAAGATAAACCTGACAGCTGAATGCTGTCAGCTCGATGGTCTATAAAAAAACCGGCGCTGCGTTTTACCGCAGCGCCGGTTCTTCTAAAACGATTTACAGCAATCCTACGATCAAGCGATCAAACTGCGGCCGCTTGCTTACGGCGGTAACCGGCGAAACCGATCAGGCCAAGACCTGCCAGCAACATCGCATAGGTTTCAGGTTCCGGAACGGGAACCAGGTTAGCGGCAACGTCACGTCCGACGATACCCATTGTTCCTGAATAGACAAGTACTGAGCTATCATCAAAACGAACCGATGCGGTGATCACGGTTCCAGCCAGTTCGGCTACGATTGCACCGTAACCGCCGTTACTGGCGACATCCGGATCCCAAGAAAATACGAATACATTCAGTGGATCGAAACCGGTGAAATCAAAACCGAATACCGTTGAACCCACCGCGCCAAATGATGACGATGTGCCATTGGCTTCCGGATCATAGACAAAAGTTCCGCCACTCGTACCGCCGAATACCAGCGACTCGCCCAGTACGCAACTTCCACCATCCGTGCAATGCGTTCCGGACAGATCGAACGTCAGTTTCTCGATTTGACCGCTGGTGCCGTCAAAAGCGGCGGTATTGATGCTGAAAGAACCTAATGGGCCTGGGTTGGTTACGGTGATTGAGCCAGCTGGTGATGCATAGCTGACGCCGCTCAATAGGACAGAGAGTCCAAGCGCGGCAGCAACTTGCGTAGTGCCTTTAATAAATTTCATTATTTTTCTCCTTAAATTATAAAAACCAGATTGATACTTTATCAACGCATGTTCGTTTAACTGCACGTTCGCTTTCTAATCGCTTACGGCAGCAAACTGCCAAATGGCATTAACGATGCCCTTCTCGCAAAAGATTCCTATTCTTTGTAGGAATTTTCTTTCTGATTTTACCTTCTTTTTATTTTTTTTAGTGCCAATTTTGTACTAATTTCGGGTACCCCCAAGTGCATCAGTAACCTGATTGAATGGTTTATTTTGGAAAAAATGCTCGATATTCCCAGCCAGTTGATCGAGCAGCCGCTGCCGCGATTCGCGGCTGGCCCAGGCGACATGTGGCGTGACGATCAGATTCGGCGGCAATTCGTGCAGAATCCGGTTATCCGCACTGGGCGGTTCGCCCTGGATCACGTCGATGGCCGCTCCGGCGATCTGTCCGTTCGATAAGCTTGATAACAAATCGGCTTCGTTGACCAGTCCTCCGCGCGCGGTGTTGATCAGATACGCCGTCGGCTTCATCAATGCAAATTCGCGCTGACTCATCAAATGCTGCGTTTCCGCTGACAATGGGCAATGCAGCGTGACGAAATCCGCCTGCCGCAACACGTCGTCAAACGCGGTTCTACCGGCGCGCGGCGGCTTGCCTTTGTGATCCGCGATCAGCACTTGCATACCGAATGCCTGCGCGACGTGCGCCACCGCATGCCCGAGCTCACCGTGGCCGATGATGCCGAGCGTTTTGCCGGACAATTCCATGACCGGATAATCGAGCGGACAGAAAAACTGGCTCTGCTGCCAGCCGCCGCGCTTCACCAGCGCCTGATAACTGGAAAATTGACGCGCCTGATTCAGCATCAGCATAAACACATGCTCCACCACCGACGGCGTGGCGTAGCCGCGCACGTTGCACACCGGCACGCCATATTCTGCGGCGGCCGCGAGGTCGACATTGTTGTACCCGGTCGCCGCCACGCAAATCAGCTTGAGCCGTTGCGCTGTGGCAATGGCGTCACGGCTGATATAAACCTTGTTGCTGACGATCACCTCGGCAGCACGAATGCGCTCGGGCACTTCCGCCTCGGTGCTGTCGTGATAATACTGCCACGGCGATATCGCCCGCTCCAGCGTCGCGCAATCCATATCGCCGCGGGTGACAGAACCAAAATCCAAAAATACAGCACGCATATTCTTCCCCCTGATGATGGAAAATCATACCACAGGCGAATCTTGGAATTTCCCGGCGCGATCACGTAGAATCGGGCGGGGCAAAATAAATAAGGAAGCTCTGAAAAAGGTAGCGAGCGACGATCAGGCAAGGCGAAATCAGATGAAAAAGCGCAGTTTACAAGCTGTAAATGAGCATTTTGAGTCTGGTTTCAACACAGCATGATCGAGCGCAGTAGTTTTTCAGAGCTTCCCAAGAATAAACCGGAGACCGCATGGCCTTAGCCTGGAACGAAATCAAAGACCGCGCGCTGGCGTTTTCCCGCGATTGGGCCAAAGCGGAATCGGAAGACGCCGACGCCAAGCCGTTCTGGATCGACTTCTTCAACGTGTTCGGTATCAACCAGCGGCGCATCGGCAGTTTCGAGCAGAAAGTCAAAAAACTCGGCGACCGCGACGGTTACATCGATTGGCTGTGGAAAGGCAATCTGCTGATCGAACACAAATCGCGCGGTAAAGATCTCGATCGCGCCTACCAGCAAGCCATCGATTATTTCCCCGGACTGAAGGAACACGAACTGCCGCGTTTCGTGCTGGTCAGCGACTTTGCGCGCTTCCGTCTGTACGACATGATCGAAGGCACGCAGAGCGAATTCCTGCTGAAAGAACTGTACAAAAACGTCAAGCTGTTCTGGTTCATCGCCGGTTATCAGCCGCAGAAAATCTCGCCGCAAAGCCCGGTCAACGCCAAGGCGGTACAGCGCATGGCGCGGCTGCACGACCGCCTGAAGCAGATCGGCTACACCGGCCACGCGCTCGAAGTCTATCTGGTGCGCCTGCTGTTTTGCCTATTCGCCGAGGACACCGGCATTTTCGAACGCACCCAGTTCACCGAATTCATCGAGCAGCAAACACGCGAGGACGGCAGTGATCTCGCGCCGCAACTGGCGCAACTGTTCGACGTGCTCAACACACCGGAAACCGCACGGCTGAAAAACCTCGACGACACGCTGAGCCGATTTCCGTACATCAATGGCAAACTGTTCGAGGAACGCCTGCCGTTCGCCAGCTTCGACCGCGACATGCGCGCCGCGCTGCTGTATTGCTGCGCCATCGACTGGAGCGGCATTTCCCCGGCGATTTTCGGCTCGCTGTTCCAGAACATCATGGACGAAACGCCGAACGCGCGGCGCAACCTCGGCGCGCACTACACCACCGAGGAAAACATCCTGAAACTGATCGGCCCGCTGTTCCTCGACGAACTGCGCGCTGAGTTCGATAAAATCCGCCACACCGTCAAAAGCCGCATGCAAAATCTGCAAGCCTTCCACGCCAAACTCGCCGGGCTGAAATTTCTTGACCCGGCATGCGGCTGCGGCAATTTCCTGGTGATCGCGTACCGCGAACTGCGCAAGCTGGAACTGGAAGTGCTGCGCGAATTGCACCACAGCGGCCAGCAAGCGCTCGACATCGCCACCATCATTCAGGTCGACGTCGACCAATTTCACGGCATCGAAATCGAGGAATTCCCGGTGCAAATCGCGCAAGTCGCGCTATGGCTGACCGACCACCAAATGAACGCGCTGGTGTCGGAAGAATTCGGTCAGTATTTCATCCGCCTGCCGTTGAAAAAATCCGCGCATATCGTGCACGGCAATGCGCTGCAGCTCGATTGGAACAGCGTCATCGCGGCGGAAGAATGCGATTTTGTGATGGGGAATCCACCGTTCTCGGGTAAGCATTACCAAAATTCACAACAAAAAGCCGAATTAGTCGCAGTGTTCGCTGGAGTAAAAAGTGCTTCTGATCTCGACTATGTTGCGGCTTGGTATCGCAAGGCAACAGAATACATGTCACACAATCCAACCATTCGCACCGCCTTCGTTTCCACTAACAGTATCACCCAAGGTGAACAAGTTAGCGTGCTATGGCCGGATTTATTGCGGCGCGGCGTGCATCTGCATTTTGCGCACCGCACATTCCAGTGGAGCAGCGAAGCCAGCGGCAAGGCTGCGGTGCATTGCGTCATCATCGGTTTTTCTTTGCAAGAAACTGCGTACAAAACCATTTTCGAATATGCCGACATTAGGGGCGAGTCACACGCAGTTCAAGTAAAGAATATCAACCCCTACTTGGTAGATGCACCCAATGAAGTAATTGCCAAACGTCAAACACCACTGACAAATACTCCCGTAATGCGTTATGGCAACAAGCCGACTGACGACGGCAATTACATCTTGAGCGATGATGAACGTGCGCAACTCATTTCCGAATATGCAGAATGTGCAAAATATATTCGCCCGTATTTAGGAGCTGAAGATTTCATCAATTCAAAATCTCGATGGTGCTTATGGTTAAAGGATATTCAACCAAATGAACTTCGATCGATGCCCAAGATTCACGCTCGCGTGGAGCGAGTAAAAACCTTTCGACTCGCTAGCAGCGCCGAACCAACACGCAAGGCAGCTAATACACCAACATTGTTTTTTTATATCTCACAACCCGATTCGGATTATTTAGTTGTTCCCGAAGTATCATCGGAGCGTCGCCGTTATATTCCGATTGGTTTCATGAAGAAAGAAACCATTTGCAGCAATACAAACTATCTAGTGCCGGATGCTAGCTTATTCCTATTCGGAATCGTTCAATCTGAAATGCACATGGCATGGATGCGCACCGTATGCGGCCGATTGGAAAGCCGTTATCGCTATTCTGCCAGCATCGTCTACAACAACTTCCCCTGGCCGGAACCCACCGATACTCAACGCAAAACCATCGAAACCGCCGTACAGGCGGTGCTCGATGCCCGTGCGCAATTTCCAAGTTCCACGCTGGCTGACTTGTACGATCCGCTGGCGATGCCGCCGGAACTGGTGCGCGCGCACCAAACACTGGATCGCGCCGTCGACGCCGCGTACGGCAAAAAATCATTCGCTTCCGAAGCCGAACGCGTGGCGTTTTTGTTCGAGCGCTACCAAACGATCACCAGCCTGCTGCCCGCCGCCACAACCCGGAAACCCGGCAAGAAAACAGTAAAGCAACCCGGCCATGATCCGCTTCCCTGACGATGAAACCCGCCCTGCGCTGACGCTAACTAGCCACATCGGCTGGCAGATTTATTACAGCGAAATTATTTTTTGCGATCCGCCGTGTTTGATACTGCAAGCAATTCCTGTTTTTACAGGCGGCGGTAACGATTTGGCCGAGCGCGGCGTCGTTTGGGACGTGTTTGCATTGATCGATTCGATCAAGCATCCCGGCGCGCACCAAATGCTGACCGCCGATTGCGGCTATGCGCCGGATGTCTACATTGAAGAATCCGTACTTGTCAGCCATCCGGATAGCAACACCGTGGTTTGGGATCTGGACATTGCCGGTCTGCACCCGGCATTGGACAAAACATTGATCAGCGATCATGAAGGTTTCGTGCGGCTGGAGTTTGCGCGTGAGCAATACGAAGCCGACATCCGGGCGCTGGTGCGGGCTTTGCAGCAAGCGGGCCGCGATCCGGTGCCGGTCACCGCGCTGGACTCGTGCACACATGGCTTGCAACGCCTACTCACCGATTACCCGGCGTGCGATTCACTGCCTGTTGACGAACTGGAACCCGACATTAAAGGAATGGCACTGGAACGCCTGCTCGAACTCGACGCCGATGAACCTTGGCCGCGCACGCCGCTGTGACCTGCCGGAACGCTGATTGAGTCGGGCTTTTTGACGGATCATGACCGGCATTGATAACCGGTAAACTGGACTGGAAATCAGCAGCCGTTATTTTTCCGAAGGATCTGTAATGAATCCGATGCGTGTCATACCAGCCTTGGCGGCAATGCTCATAATCCTTGCGACATGCTCATAATGCGCCAGTTTGTCCGCGCGGATATGCAACTCAGTATTGGGCGCTTGAGCAGCTGTTTCGCTAAAACGGGACGCCAATTGCTCCAATGCCACCGGCTCGCCATTCCAAAAGAAACTCCCTTCTGCCCGGATAGCCAGCTCAACGTGCTCAGGCTGGGTGATATTGGGCGTGCTCTCGGCCTTTGGTAAATCAATTTTGACGGAATGTGTCAGCAACGGTGCTGTAATAATAAAAATGATCAACAACACCAGCATGACATCGACCAATGGCACCACATTGATTTCCGCCATCGGCGCTTGACGGCCACTATCTTGCATACTACCGAACGCCATTATTGCCGCCTCCTTTCATAGGCTGTATCCAGTGATTCTGCAATAACCGATGCGGCGGAGGATCGAGCCGGAGAATTTGTTTCATCGCCATCCCCGACTGTAATCAGGATAAAAAGATCATGCGCAAAAGCTTCCAGGCGCGCCAGCCAAATGCGATTCCGGCGCACAAAGGCGTTATAGGCAAGCACTGCGGGGATAGCCACCGCCAATCCCAGTGCTGTCATGATCAGCGCTTCTCCGACAGGGCCAGCCACTTTATCCAATGTGCCCTGCCTCGAAAGCCCGATCTGAATCAAGGCATGATAGATTCCCCATACTGTGCCAAACAAACCGATATAAGGCGCTGCCGAACCTGCTGTTGCAATCAGCGTCAATCCATTCTCAACCCGGGTAGCTTCCTGATCGATGCCATTACGCAAAGTGCGCGTCAGGAATTCACTGGTGCCGCCTGCTGCCGCTAATTTATGCGAACTGTGAATTTTGGAATCAGCCGCGGCATCGATTCCCAGCCTGGCAATCGCTGCGAAAGCATTATTGGGAAGATTATCCGGGTCGTTCTTTTTAAACTCGATACTGACTGCCTGGAGAGACTCAAAGCTCCAGAAATGTTTAATAAATGCTTCGGCGCGGCGCTTGGCCATATAGTTGGCGATACTTTTTGTGATAATCAGATACCAGCTCGCTATTGAGAGTAATACCAGTAGCGCCAGCACACTGATACCGACTTCATCAATTTGCGCGAGAAAGTGAGAAAAACCAAGTCCTGTTTCCATTTATTCATTTCCTTGCAGTACAAAATTAAAAGGTTGTAAGGCGACTGCCCGGACGGGCTGGCCATTGCGCAGCGATGGATTGCATTGCCAGCTTTTCACCGCGGCCAATGCCGCTGCATCAAGCCGCTGATAGCCACTGCTATTGATGATATTGATTGTGTCGACACGCCCGTTTTCATCCAGCTCCACACGCAGTTCCACTTTACCTTCCTCACCCATGCGGCGGGAAATCGCGGGGTAAACAGGCGCCGTCAATTTTGAGCAGGAAACGGACAATTCCGCAGCTAGCGCAACGGGGCCTGTTTGCATGGGTGCAGGCGGCGCAACCACGGGGTCAGCGGCTTTAGTTTGTTCTGCTGCCGGAGGCGCCGGTGACGGCTCGACATAAGCATCCTGCTTGGACGTTACCGGTGCTTTCGCGGCAAGACGCTCTTGTTTTGGCTTGACTACTGCGGGTTTTTTGACAGGCTGAGGCTTGGCAACCGGAGGTTCCGTTACGCTGACCGGGGGCGGCAACGTAATGAGATCGGCAAATAATGCCACCATTTGCTCAGGCGGTGGCGTCAGGCGCTGATTCCACAAAAAATAAAACAGGCCCGCATGTATTATCAGTACACACAACAATCCTGGTAAGGTAATAGCCCGCTGTTCTGATCCCAGATAGCCAATATTGTTTCGCGATAATGATTGCATTGCGAAATTGAAATACCGAAAGATTAAAGACCGGCTTGGGCAACAAGTACGTTAAATTCACCTAACGTAACAATATTGGCGCCAAATTCACCACCCACCGCAAAGATATGATTATCTTTTATACCGACACAAACGTTGTTTCGATAACAGCGCGCGTAATATCCAAGCGCTATGATTGATGCCGTTGTGTGTGGAAACAAAGCGGGATAATTGGATTCCGCCCAATTAAATAATTTATCGGCTAGCGCGGTATCGGTATTCGGTTGCAGCACACGTCCCGCCACGGCTTGTTGAAAATCCGCTAATGGCAAACCGTTATTGAACATGATCCACAGCGAGTCGGAAGGTACAGGGTAAGACTCGGTGACCAACTGTAATTCAACCATGTAAGCACCCGCAGGCGCATTCGAAGCACCCCGGTCTGACTCAACAATCCAGTCGAGATGCGTGTGTAAGGAGCCATTGGCACGCACTTCACCGACAATGAGTGATGTTGCGCTGCTTACGCCGTGCCGGTTAAATAGCGTAAATCCTTCGACAGTTTTGGGAAGACAGAATACCTGGCCGCAATCTTGATTCGGCTGCAAATCCAAACCGCCAGCCAAGCGGATTTGTATTCCTTCCGGCGCTAATGTCCATTGGCGCTTATCGGTACTCCAATAACTCAGGTGTCCGCTGGCACGGTAGCGCACCCGGTCTCCGGCCGTCAGATCGCCAGCAATGCTCTGGAAACCTGGACTATCAATCGCGGTACGGTCTGGGAAGATGCTGAATTCCGATACATAAATCGGGGTGCCGGTCAGTTGATCAATCGGCATCTGCCCGGCCGGTAAGCCGAGGGTTTCCGGTTTCACCAAGCTGCATCCCTTTTCTGGGTTACAAAAGCTGGCTTGTACACGTCCATCCACAACTTTAACCTCGATATGCTGATGCAATTCACCGGCACTCAGCGTCAGCGGATGCGATAAATACAGTCCCAGCAAAATGCTAGAGATAACATGGCGTGAATTAGCACCCAGTGCAGGAAGAGAATTTTTGATTACGTTTCTAAATAGATTAGGCATATCTCAGTGTAAGTAAAGTTGATTAATCTTGAGTTCAGCGCGATTGAATATGACTAGAATGTGGCACTCATGCCCACTTGCGCGCTAAAACCCGGTTCAGGCGCAAAATTCCGCAAAAAGGAAGTCGAATTCCTGATGGTCATGTTCGTCATATTCGATAGCTTAGCGAAGAACAGGATTTTTCTATGATCGGACATCTTCCAATCGTAGGATAAATCCAAGTCCAGCCGATGGTAGCTCGGTGTTTCGGTCTCCAGGATTCCGGGCCTGTTTTGTTCCAGCGCATGGGTGTAACGTAACCCGCTGCGCCATTGCGTCCATTGGACTCCTATTTCACCGCCGAATCGCAAGGGTGGAAGTCTTGGTACATCGCCAAAAACATCGTTCTGAAACCAGCCCCGCACATAATCAGAAAATAGCGTTAAACGGGGTTGGACGGGTATACCCAAGCGGGGATGAGCGGTAATCTCAGCTTCGTAACCGGCAAAGTTTGCGGTGTTGGCCTGATACCCGAAAACCGGCAAGCAATTTCTTAAATTCGCGCAAGTCAGTTGGAAACGCGGCGGATCAGGTGCGAAATTAAAGAAGAAACCTTGGTTTTCCAGATAGATAAAGTCTTGTATCAATTTGTAATAACCATTGGTATGAAAGGAAACATGCCTGCCGGTATAGCGTAAACCTAATTCGTAGTGATTGGTTTGCTCAGCACTGAGATTAAGCCGGCCGATTTCGTAGCTGCGGGTAGCGAAATGCGGTCCTGCTGCAAATAATTCTTGCACATCGGGCGCCCGCTGCGCTCGCTGCCAACTCAAATACAATGAAGTTTGCGGCAGGATTTCGTAATTCAAGCTCGCCGCCAGCGAGTAAGTCAGATAATTCAATTCATTGGGCAAGGGCAATGCACCCGAAATGCCCGCTAATTTAATTTGATCACTCTTCGGCGTGGTGGTTTGATTTTCGATACGTGCGCCCATTTCAAGGTTGAGACGATCGGTAATAAAGACCGTTTCAGTGATGAAGAATCCTAAGGAGTCAATAGTGGCGGCCGGGGTGAATGTTTCGATTCCTGCCGCGGCAAAATTGCGATTCTGCCATTGCATACCAAATGTGCCATCGAGCCAGCCTCCGCGCTGATGATTCATTTCTAAGCGCGACTCCCATACTGAATTCTTAAACTGGGTCAGCGATGAACTTCTATCGGTTACACTTTTATCATAATCCTTATGATTGTAATCAACGTAGCTCAGTTTTGCCTTGATTCTGGGTAATGCTGGCCAATAGGTTTTCCACAGCCCGTCTAAATCATAACGGCGTTGTGACATATCAATCCTGATGGCTTCTTGCTGCACTCTGCCCGCTTCGGTGTGACCTGGAACGCCGGGTGGAATACCATAATTTCTGGTCATCTCATGATAACTTCCGCCCAAATGGCCATGTTTACCGATCATCGATATACCGGCCGAGCCGCCCTGACTGCTGGAATGGCTATTTTGGATGACGTTCTTGCTATTGCTACTCGGATCAACTTGGAATTGTTGCCGGATTGCTGCTTCGTCTAAAGCAGTTCCCGGAATGTGTGTGTTATTGGAAGAGCGCTGAAAATAGTCGACATGAATCGCAAACATTCCCTTGCCCACATCCAGTGCGAACATCCCGGCCTTATCGGCGGAGTTATGGTCGTAACGGAAATCCATCCGGCCAGCAACGCCTTTCAGCGGAACCTTTTCCGGTATGCGTTGATGCTTAATATCAACCATACCGCCGATTGCATTACCGCCATAGCGCAGCGTGGCTGGTCCTCTTAGCACCGTAATGCTGTCCGCCAGCATGGTTTCAAAAGCGACCGCAAGATCGGGACTTAAAGCGGAAAGATCATGTGCACCTATCCCATTCTGCATGATTCTGACGCGCGGACCGCTCATGCCACGAATGACCGGTTGACCCACGCCCGGCCCATAGGACAGATTGCTGACTCCCAGTTCACGCTCCAGTGTTTTGCCGAGCGTTTCACCGGTGCGAATGCGTAATTCCCGGCTTTCCAGCTTTTGGATAGGGTCAGCCGATGTAGAGCTCGCTTCAATGGTCATTGTTTCAAATTTGACCGGCTCTGGCGGAATAGTAGCACTGGGCTTGGGTTGCACAGGATTCGGCTGACTTTCCGCTGGTAATTTTTTTTGCGCATTCTGATCGTCCGCGAAGGCAGGATTCAAAAAAAGAATCAGCAACGCAGGCAAAAAAATACAGCGGAAACCCATATGCAAAACCTGCATTAAAGCCCTGCCGCGTCATAAAAAGTTTCTATCGAACCCTGTTCAGCGATATCGCCCAGAATTCCGCCAGCCGTGTAAATCTTGCCGTCTTTGCTGCCCACACACACGGAATTGTCATAACAGCGGGCATAGTAGCCGAAGACAAAACGGCTTTCGGCAGCATGCGGAAATAATTCTTTCATCTCTGATTCCGCCCAATCAAACAGTGCATCCATGCGCTGGTAATCGTTCAATCGGACTTCCGGCGGCACTTTCAACGCTTCGGAAAGCGCCAATGGATCGAACTTGGCTTGGGCATTGATATGAAAAACCAATGCAAATGGAACAGAGGGTTTATAGAGTATGCGCTCGCCTGATTCATCGACGCCTGCAATACTGATGAAGACCATATAAGCGCCATCATCCGGTAAAGATCCATCCGCTTTCTGGATCCGGAAAATCGCATGGGCTTCGAAATTGCTCCTGTTCGTTAAACTATCGATGACTCCTTGTAACCCACTCCCTTCTTTATCGGTGACTACGTTTTCATCCGCTAAACGGCTGATCACGAGTTGCTCGGCAAAGCCTTCTTTCAACCATTGTGATTGCTCACTTGACCATTTCAACAAGGTGCTTTCGGTTTGATAGCCGACTATGCCGCCTTGGTCAAAACCTAAGCCCGTAAATCCGGAATCTCCCATGCGATAAGGCGTTAATGAATCGGCAAATGAGATGACGAATGCCTTGTGGTCACCCAGCGCTCTTCCCTGACGCTGGATATCGACTTCAATTTTTCCATCGCGCCATGCAAATGCCATGTTCGGTTCACCTTCATGCGCCATCGCCATGGTGCTGAAAAAAAGTAAAAGCGATCCTATACAAATAGTTTTAATCAAAAGATACTCCGGTAATTTTTCAAAAAGGGATTCGTAATGCGAATCTATAAAAGCGTTGCTACCTTGAGAGAGGAATTCCGGTTTTCATAAGAACTCCCGATTGACGTAATTTAGTACTCATTTATTGTTGTAATGTGTTGCAACAACCCTATTTCCTAATCAAAGAGAACCTTCAAATCGATTCGGGATTGCTACAACTATTGAACCGATCTTATTAAAATAGGAAATGAAGATCAATGCGGCAAAACGCCGCACAGGCCGTGCTTATCAAGCACGGTGACTGGACCGGATGAATCCGGACAATCTCGTAAAGATAAAATAGTGCTCACTTCAGCACTGGACCGGCTGCTGATGGAAACCGTATTGCGGTTGGATGCATTAAGAAAGCCCTGGCACTACGGCTTCCCTTGGTCCGAAGTTATCAAACGATCACCAGCCTGCTGCCCGCCATCGCAATTAGGAAGTCCGGTAAAAAAACGATGCAAACCGTTGATAGTGAATACATGGCCGGCACTGATGGCCGGTACTGATGTCCGCATGGAAGAATGGACAGATAAAAATACGGTGAACCGGTCATTCACCGTATTTAAGGTGCTGAAGCTAGTAGGACGATTGCTTTGGGGCGGAGGCGGGGGCGGGGGTGGATACGGCTTGCTTAAAATGGGTTACAGCATCTGTGGCCGCTTTCTTGGCTGCTTCGGTATTTCCACCCTTGCCTTCTTTGATCGCATCATCCAGGCATTTGATACCATCATCGATATGTTTGGGGTCGCTTTTGGCGTTTTTATTATTTTTCGCATCAATGGCATGCGCTTTCGCATGCTCGGCATGTTCGGCTACTGCTTTGCCATCAGCCGCAGCGGCCGCAGCTTCAGCGTGCTTTATGGCGTGCACCAGATGGCTTTCTCCGGCTATTGCACTCAGTGAAAAAAGAATCATGATCATGATGCTGGTAAAAAACAGCCGTGTTTTTACGCTCATTTTATAACTCCTTTCAAATTCATTGATCGACGGGAAATCTTTTGATTACCCTCCACTTTTCATACTAGAGTGATTGGCGTCATTAATGAATAAGCATTGTGCTTATTTTTCTTGTAGTTATTCGCCTACAGCTGTCAGGGTATATGCCGGTGGCGATACCAGAAAGAACATTGAGGACTCGGATTATTTAACCACTACGCAGGCGGTGTGCGATGCCCATCAATGCGGCATCTGTTAAAAAGTCCGGTAAGCGGTCAGCAGGATAAACTAGGGAAGTGCTGATTAATTCAACGAACGTG
>FSSH01000643.1_pt1 | contig 43779 bp, 36 predicted proteins | sample 1166101 | NCBI WGS metagenome assembly FSSH01 (sample SAMEA32972668, study PRJEB13176) | freshwater metagenome | biome: Drinking water system; feature: Biomass in drinking water that filtered by 0.45 um membrane; material: drinking water | place: USA | collected 2012-12-20 | depth 0 m
CGGGCGGGTCGGTAATCCGCGAGATCGTTGCCGAAAGTGGCGCCAAGATCGATATCGACGATGATGGCACGGTGAAAATCGCGTCGTCGAACCGCGAGTCCATTGAAAAGGCACTGGCCCGCATTCGCGGCATCACGACCGAAGCCGAGGTCGGCCAGATCTATAAGGGCAAGGTCGTCAAGATCATGGAGTTCGGCGCGTTCGTGAACTTCTTTGGCGCGAAGGACGGCCTAGTCCACATTTCTCAGCTCTCAAACGGCCGCCCGGCAACTGTCGGCGAAGTCGTGAAAGAGGGCCAAGAGGTCTACGTCAAACTTCTCGGTTTTGACGATCGCGGCAAGACGCGGCTGTCCATGAAAATTGTCGATCAGGCGACGGGCGCGGAAATTCCGCGTGCCGAAGGTGAAGTCGAGGAAGTGTTTGAATCGCGCCCACCACGCCGCGAAGGCGGCCGTCCGGGTGGCGGTCGCGGCCCGCGCCGCTAACAGATAGCGCTTCCGGCAGGCTCTCCCGCAAGGGGACTTTCAAGTGGTCGTGCGGAGCAGAGTTTGAAGTGCCGGAAGCCAAGTGCCTACAAAACAAAAAAAGCCGCCTGACACACTGTCGGGCGGCTTTCTTTTATGGAGGGGCTTTTGTGCTTCAGTACCAATCGCAAACGCGAAAGCCTAAAACGTTGGTATAGCAATTCTTGGCTGTCGTGCACTGGACGCGGCCAACGCCTTTGACGTGCTTATGCCAGCCGTTCAGGCCCTTGCGGCATTGACGATGCCAGCCATGCGTTTCTTCAACGATCGACTGGTTGGCGCCAATTGTTTTCAGCGGGCTGAGGCCCGATGCCGGGGCAGCGAACACGGGAGCCGTCGCCAGAAGGGCGACGCCCGCAACTGCGACCGCAGCGAGTGTGATTTTCGACGACATATCGACTGGTCTCCTCTAACGCGCAAAAACCTCGACGGGCAAAGCCCCTTCGACTGATGGCGACCAAATTAGCGGAAGCGCGACGGCGTCGCCAATCCCTGATCGGGCTGTGGCTGTCGATCGCCAACAAGCTGTTGCGTCCGGGTACGCGGCGCATCCTCACACCGACAGCATGAGTCCGGCCATCACAACCATTCCAACGTCCTCGACGAGCGTAATCGTCGACATCGGCAGTTTGAGGACGGTTCCAAGGCACGCACATGGAATGGCCCGCTTTTGCCGCACCGCATCAAGCACGCCGAGGCTCGAAAACCCCATCAATACAATTGTCGCGACGTTGGTCGCCGTCGGCATGATACGGAACAGAAAGGCGAGCCCGAGTACCAGTTCGAGGAACGGATACACATAACCGTAGGCATGCCAGCGCTTGGCGAGACGGTCGTAACTCGCATAGGCATCGGCGAAACCCGACAAGTTCAGGAATTTGAACGCCGAAAAGACGAGGAAGAATCCCGCCATGAAATTCAGCATCCAGGCCGAGACAGCGGTTTCGCCGGGGCCCGGCGTGCCAGCCAATGCTGCGACGGCAATATAACCGACGATAACGAAGAGCGGCCAATAGGTGGCGAACCCGCTTTCGGAAGTTTCGGCAACACTAGCTACCGCCACTGTTTCCGGTGACGCCCCCTCGGGAGCGGGCGAGGCCGCTGTTAGCGTGTAGCGGCCAACGTGTGCGACTGCTGCCTGCAGCGACGAAGTCGTTGCGCTAGCCTTCACCCCGGTCAAAACCGCTCGCGGTGGATCGAGCGTCACGGACACGTCGTCGGCGAACGGCCGCAAGGCCGTCGAGATGCGGCTGACGCACGCACTGCAATGCATTCCCGAGATGTCGAATGTTTGATCCATCGCGGCACCCATCTTGTTTCGAACTATCTCACGATAAATGGCGATGACGACGCCGGGGGCAATGACGACGTCACGCCTTCGCGAACAGCGCGACATCTGGCCAGAAGACGCGGGCCTTGGCGCTGACGTCATCGGGGTCGCCGGTCGTGAGCAGTGTCAGTCGGCCGCCGTCATCGTCGGCCAGGTAGTTCGGGCGGCGGACGAGATAGTCTTCGAAACTGTCGGCAACCACTTCGGGCTGCGACAAAATTCGAGTGAAGGGCGGTAAATGCCGCCGGAACAGATGCTCGACGAGCGGAAAGTGCGTGCAGCCGAGAATGGCGCGGTGCGGCGGCATACTGGCCGTCTGGTGCATCACGCCTGCGACGCCTTCGACAACGAGCGCTTCGAGCATGGCTTCCGGCTGCTTGGCTTCAATCGCGCCGGCAAGTTCGGAACAGATCTGCTGCACCACAGTCACCTTCGGGCAGCGCTTGCGGATTTCTTCCGCGTAGACACCCGAATTGATGGTGCGAAGCGTCCCGAACACCGCGATCGTGTCGGTATTGTACTTTTGCGGATACTGCGGCGATGTCACCGCCCACGGCGTTTGCGTCGCAGCTTCGACCGTCGGCGCGACGATGCCGAGCACGTTGTGGGTGCCGGCCCATCGGCTGCTCGGCAACCACTGCTGCTGCAATCGACGAAGCGCCACCGCAGTTGCTGTGTTGCAGCCGAGAAGGGCTAAGCGCGCCCCGCGCTCGAACAGATCTTCAACGGAGCGGCGCGTCAGTTCGACGATGTCGTCGGCGGTGCGGTTGCCATAGGGCACATGTGCGTGGTCGGCGAGATAAACAAAGTCGGCGTTCGGAAACCGCGCGATCAGTTCACGCAGCACGGTGAGGCCTCCGAGGCCTGAATCGAAAATGCCGATCATGGGCGGAGTGTGTGCGACGGCGGGCGTGGAACGTCAACACGCTGGTGGGGTGCGGCTACGGTTACTACTCCGCCGCTTCCGAAGGTGAGTTGCTCGGCGCTTTGCTCTCGGTGTCGACGACTTTCAGGTTCTGAAGTGACGGCATCGACACGGTGTTATAACCGCAATCGACGAAGTGAACTTCGCCCGTAACCGCCCCCGACATCGGCGACAACAGATAAAGCGCCGACCCGCCGACGTCATCGAGCGTTGGCGTGCGCTTCAGCGGCGAATTTTCGCGCTGAAAATTGAAGATGACGCGCGCATCCGAGACGCCCGCACCCGAGAGCGTGCGCATCGGGCCAGCCGACAGCGCGTTGACGCGAACACCCTGCGGCCCGAGGTCGGCCGCAAGATAGCGGACAGACGCTTCGAGTGCGGCCTTGGCCACGCCCATGACATTGTACGATGGCACCCAGCGGGTCGCGCCGCCATACGATAGCGTGATCATCGAACCGCCATTGGGCATCAATTCAGCGGCGCGCTTGGCGATTTCCGTGAACGAAAAGCACGAGATGACCATCGAGTTGATGAAGTTCTCGCGCGTCGTGTCGGCGTACCTGCCGCCGAGTTCCTTCGGGTCGGAATAGGCGAGAGCGTGCACCACAAAGTCGAGATTGCCCCACTCGTTTTTAATCCGCGTGAAAACATTGTCGACGCTCGGCAGATCGAGGACGTTGCACTCCTCGATAATCTTCGAGCCGAGCGACTGCGCCAACGGCAAAGCCCGGCGGCCAAACGCTCCACCTTGATACGTGAACGCAAGTTCAGCCCCTTGTCCGGCCAACACGCGAGCGATGCCGTAAGCGATCGAGCGATCGTTGGCGACACCCATCACGAGGCCGCGCTTGCCCGCCATGAGCGGACCCGGCTTTGCGATGTCGAAGGCAGTCATGGGACGATTTCCTTTGCGGCTCAGTGAACGTGATTGAACCTCGAACCAGCCGGTTCCGGGTTTGTATAGTCTCATAGTCAAAACCAGTCTGTGTCGTTACGCAAAACTCGAGCGCCGCTCACAAACGGATGTTCGAGTTAACCATTGTGGCGCTGGAACACGAGAGTGGCATTTGTGCCGCCGAAACCGAAGCTGTTCGACATCACACAGTTAAGCGCACGATCATCAATGCGCGCCCTCGCAATGGGCATGTCGGCGAAGTCGGGATCGAGGTCGTCAATATTCGCGCTTTCGCAAATAAATCCGTTCGTCATCATCAATAAAGAGAAGATCGCCTCTTGCACGCCGATCGCGCCGAGCGAGTGGCCGGTTAATGATTTGGTGGCGGCGATCGTCGGCACATGTGCCCCAAACACACTTCGAATGGCATCGATCTCGCGCGCGTCGCCGACGGGCGTTCCGGTGCCGTGCGGGTTGATATAATCGATCGTCGATGTACCTTTGCCATCGAAGCGTTTCAGCGCCTGCCGCATGCATCGTGCGGCGCCTTCGCCCGATGGAGCGACCATGTCGAACCCGTCCGACGTGGCGCCATAGCCGACGACTTCGGCATAGATCTTCGCGCCGCGCGCCTTGGCGTGCTCTAGGTCTTCGAGAACGATAACACCGGCTCCGCCCGCAATGACAAATCCGTCGCGATCTTTGTCGTAGGCGCGGCTCGCTTTCTCCGGCGTGGCGTTGAAGCGCGTGGTCATGGCGCCCATGGCGTCAAACAAGTTCGAGAGTGTCCAGTCGAGTTCTTCGCAGCCGCCGGCAAACATGACATCCTGCTTGCCCCATTGGATCTGCTCCGCTGCACTGCCGATGCAGTGCGCGCTGGTGGCACACGCCGACGAGATCGAATAGTTGATGCCTTTGATCTGAAAAGCCGTCGCGAGCGCGGCCGACGGGCCAGAGCACATTGCTTTTGGCACTTCGAACGGTCCGATTTTTTTGGGGCCGCCCGATTTGAGTGTTATCTCTGCGGCGTCGACGATGGCCCGCGTCGATGGTCCGCCAGAGCCCATGATAATGCCGGTTCGTTCGTTGATGACCGTCGCCGACTCCAGGCCGGCATCGCGGATGGCTTGATCCATCGCGATCCAGTTCCAGGCAATACCTTCATTCATGAACCGCTTTGGCTTGCGCGGCACCATGCTCTCCCAGTCGATTTTGGGCTGGCCCGAAACCTGACATTTGAAACCGTGCGCGGCGAAACTTTCCGACCGCGAGATGCCGGATTTGCTTTCGCGCAGTGACGCGATGACTTCTTGGGTGCTGTTTCCTATCGAGGAAACGATCCCCATTCCCGTGACGACAACGCGCCGCATGCGCCTCAAGTCCCTCTAGATGTGGTGGCGACCCGGTCGCCGCTGGCTGCGCGCGAGTATTTCGCTCAAGTTTCAGTCGGTCGACTTCAGCAGGACGCGGAGATCCTTGGCGGTGTAGATGACTTCGCCATCGGCCTTCAGCACCCCATCGGCTTCGGCGAGTTTCAGTCTGCGCGCGATGACGCGCTTGATATCTATAACGTATTGCACGTGCAGCACGTCGGGCGTTACCTCGCGCGTGAACTTGACGTCACCCACGCCTGAGGCGCGGCCCTGTCCCGTCAACCCGAGCCAACCGAGATAGAAGCCGGTCAGCTGCCATAAGGCATCCAGCCCAAGGCATCCAGGCATAACGGGGTCGCCGTGAAAATGGCAATCGAAAAACCAGTTGAGCCGGTCATTTCCGGCAACTTTCAGGTCGGCGATGATCTGGCCTTTGCCGTGCTCGCCGCCGGAATCTGAGATGTGGCTGATGCGATCGAACATGAGCATTGGCGGCAGCGGCAACTGGGCGTTGCCCTGACCGAAAAGTTCGCCGCGGCCGCACGCCAGCAGGTCGTCGAATTCGTAGCTTGCACGGCGGTCCGCCATCATCGTCCTCGTTGTCATCGCCGTGCCGTGAACGCGAGAAAACCATGCGTCGGCGCGGCTGGATGCGTCGCCCGTAAATGCCTCTAGGGTCTAGGCGGCAAATTGGCGCCATGACCATCAATCCGTTGTGGCGGGTGGGTTACCACACCCCATTGCCAACGCAAAGCTGCGCGCGGCTGCATTTTCGGCGTTGCATCGCTGAAACGGGCCGTTATTGGGCCGGCTGAGGGTGGATTGGCCGCACATTGCGGTTGCCTCGCCGAGCCGCTATATTCCTGCCAGAAACGCGAGCTAACGCTGGTGCGATCGACACGCAAACGTGTTCGTCGATGAATGCAACTGTGGCTGTCATCGTGTGCAACCTTCGCCGGATCCTCCAACCGGCTTTTAAGAGCAAACGTCCTGCATGTCAGTTCCTGATCTCGAACGCCAAAGCGCCGATCAAGACGTCTCGCAGCTTTTGCGCACGGCGGGATTGCGACCGACACGGCAGCGTTTAGCGCTTGGCGGCTTGTTATTCGGCGGTGACGACCGGCACGTTACGGCCGAACAACTCCACGCCGAAGTTTCCGGCGTCGGTGAACACGTGTCATTGGCGACCGTATACAACACACTGCATCAGTTCAAAAAAGCTGGGTTGTTGCGCGAATTGGCAATTGACGGATCAAAGGCCTATTTCGACACGAATACCTCGAACCACAGTCACTTTCTGCTCGAAAGCTCGGGAACGTTGATGGACATCCCCGGCGATACGATCACCGTTGCTGGCGTTCCTGAACCACCCGAAGGCATGCGCGTCACCCACGTCGATGTCGTCGTCCGGTTGGAAAAAATCTGAACATCGCTGCCTGAAGGTTGCGGTGGGACGGGCGTCCGATCACTTGATCGTCTCGCCCTCGTAGACGCCCCAAAGCTTTTTTTGCTCGATGTAGCCGCTGTATCGGTCGACAGTAACCCGGCACCAACGGCCGTCGCAGGTGTGCAGATCTGCAATCACGCCGGCTTCGACGTTGGCCACAACCGATGAACTGTCGCTATCCCCAGACCTCACGGGCGCGATCGGCGCGGGAGCTTCGGCTTTGCGTTCCCATGGCAAGACCAAGCCGGTCCGGCGGCTCGAAAGCAGCGATTGCAGGACCCACCCCGTCGCGCCCTCGGCATCGCGCACCTGCCGCCAGGCTTCAAATTCTTTCACCACTTCCAGTGGCAAGCCGGCGCGCCGGTAGACCCAGCCGGTGGGATACTCCGTCCCCGGTCCGTTGCGCAAATTGACCCGATCGGATTTGAGACTGACGAAGCGTGGCACCGGCAGTCCGCTTCCGGCCGGCAAGGCGGTGGCCGACGGCGGCGTTTGTGATTGCGCTGCAACCTGACTGGGTGCTCCGCCCACGGCTATGCAGAGGGCACATGCCAAAATCCAACAGCGCATGGCTGTTGCATCGCCGCTGAATTCGAACATGCCGCGCCAAAACGTGATCGAAAGCATTCCTGTCATCTTGCCCCGTTTGCACTGCCGAATTTTTCGCTGCCGCGCACACCATGGCTGCGCCAGCGCCCGCCCCCGTTCGACGCACGTATCTGTAAACACCACTTTGTCATCGCCAAGACCATCTGTTAGACACGTGCGGACTTCGCTGGCCGACATTTCTGGCTTGTGGCTCCCGCGCTTGCCGCCACCCAACGCATTCTTACGGACATCAAAACAGCATGCCCAGCTCCGCCAAGAAACCGATCGTGATCGTCACACGCAAGCTGCCGGACGTGGTTGAAACGCGGATGTGCGAACTGTTTGAGACGCGCTTGAACGCCGACGATGTGCCGATGACGCAGGCGCAGCTCATTGCGGCGGTGAAAACCGCCGATGTACTGGTGCCGACGGTGACCGATCGCATTGACCGCGCCGTGCTGACGCAGGCTGGACCGCAGTTGAGGCTGATCGCGAATTTCGGCACCGGCGTCGACAATGTCGATCTCGATACCGCGCGCAATCGCGGCATTCTGGTCACCAATACACCGGGTGTGCTGACTGAGGACACAGCCGACATGACCATGGCGCTGATCCTGGCCGTGCCTCGCCGGCTCGCCGAGGGTGCCGCCTACATGCGCGACCCTCAGACGAAATGGACCGGCTGGTCACCGACATGGATGCTTGGCCATCGCATTTACGGCAAGCGGCTCGGCATTGTCGGCATGGGCCGCATCGGTCAGGCCGTGGCCCGGCGCGCAAATGCTTTCGGTTTGCAGATCCACTACCACAACCGCCGCCGCGTGGCCGAAAGCGTTGAACAAGACTTGGGCGCGACGTACTGGGAAAGCCTCGACCAAATGCTAACTCGCGTTGACATCGTGTCGGTGAACTGTCCACACACGCCCGGCACCTACCATCTGCTGTCGGCGCGCCGTCTCAAGCTGCTGAAGCCGTCGGCATATATCGTCAACACGGCGCGCGGTGAAGTGATCGATGAAAACGAACTGGCGCGGTTGCTCGAGTCGGGCGCCATCGCCGGAGCCGGGCTCGATGTGTTCGAGCACGAGCCGGCGGTGAACCCGCGTCTGCTTGCGTCCAACCGTGTCGTTGCGTTGCCGCACATGAGTTCAGCGACGGTCGAAGGCCGCATCGACATGGGCGAAAAGGTGATCATCAACATCAAGGCGTTTTCGGATGGTCATGCGCCGCCCGATCGCGTCCACCCGGCGATGTTGTAAGCCGCTTTCGGTGCGTCGTTCCCGCGATTGCTGCTTGCCGGTCGGCAACGAGCGCGAGCCACGCTCTCGAATTCTAAACTGTGCATCCCCATGTCACGCAGCCCGAACGCCGGCCGCTAACAAGAAAAAACGCCAGTGAGTATTGACGCTGGTGCGCCAATCGGAGATCGCTAATCGGAAACGATTGCCGAGGGGCGCAGAGGGCGATGAAGTACGCTCGTACTTTGATAAGCATCGCAATTTTATTCGGCGGAACGGTCAATGTCGCTGCGGAGGGTGAATTCTCCTGGCGGAAAGATGCCTGGGCGGATGCTCTATGTGCTTCAAAGAACGACACATGTCGGCTTGTTAAAAACATGGAGTATTGGAAAAAGTACGAGGCAATTACCCAGGATGGCCAGCGATGGCTTAAGCGAAGCTGCCCCGAGTTTTTATTTCTGGAGATAGATAGCTGCGCATACCGCCAGATCGAGGCAATGTTGAAGCCAGGATGGCCGACTCTAGATCGCTTGGAAGAGAAGCGTAAAACAGCAATCGAGGCGCAATGCCCCCGAGCATCGATGAGCCCGTCCAATTGGCGAAATTGCGTCGAAAAACAGCTGCAGGCCGTAAATCGCGATAAAGGATGGGCTGGCGTCGTTGTAAAGCCTTTTAAGGAAGCGGCGGACATAGAGCGCTATGTGTCAACGGCCGAGGAGTATGCCCGACATATCGGGTCAGGGGCAGTGGTCTTGGCACCAGGCAAATTGCGGCTTGCAGGTCGGATCCAATTATGCGGCCAACGGCCGACCGTGATGGATCCGACAATGGACGGTATATCAAAGCCATTTGATGGGTTCATCGTTATCAACCCCGTGAGGGCGATGGTTTTACCGCCGGTCGTGCAACAATGGATTTATGCCCGTGGGTGCGCCTTCCAGTTCCGAGGGCCTGACCCGGCAATCGCGGATTGTTTCGCAACGGCACGGGGCAAGCGCCAGAAGTGGCTAACGTCCGAGGGTGTAGAGCAGGTGTGCTCACATGTTGATGAAGAAGCGGGAGAAGTATCTTTTCCGGAGAGGTGCCAGCTGATTCGAAAATGCGCACTTTTGCCATCCGACGAATTTGTCCCTGACATGCCGCAGTCAATTCCAGAAGCGGTACCTGCACTTCAAATGCGAAAGCCTCCGATGCCGACGTCCATGAGCGATCGCGTGATGGCTCCAGAGCTCCTATATAAAATTATAGCACCGTCTGTTTATCTGGTGGTGGGCTCGCGCAGCGTTGATGCTCTCCGCAAAGGTGAAGGTGTATTAGGATCGGCGGTGGCAGTGGCAGAACATGTTGCAATCACCAATTGTCATGTCGTGAAAGACCAGTCTTTCTTGGCGTTGGTGGATGACACGAACAAAAATGTTCTATTTGCCTTTGTGTCAGCGGCTGATGAAGCCACAGATAGATGTTTCATTACAGTGAAGGAGAGCCTGAAGAGCATTTCGACGGTGCGCCGCGCAGGCGATCTGAACATCGGGGAGCGTGTTTATAGCATTGGTAATCCATCTGGCATGACGAAGACCCTGGGCGAAGGCATTATTTCGGGGCTGAGGCAATTGGATGTGCTGTATGTCCAGACGACAGCGCAAATTTCGAAAGGTTCGAGCGGTGGCGCTCTGGTTGACAGCAAAGGGGCACTAGTCGGAATTACGACGATGATGGTGAAGGATTCTCAGAACTTGAATTTTGCAATTGCCGCCGAGGATTTCTGGAAATAATGCAGTTGAAATCCACCGGAATTCTGGCCAGATTAAAGGACTAGAAAACCTACACTTTTTAAATGGAAACATATGCGGTGTTATTAAAGTAATGCTAGCACACTTCCTGCAAGAAACTGTAGTGCTGCAAGCCGATGCGTTGCCACGTTGTCTAAGCGGCGCGCCCGGCGGCTGTGAGGACCAGTATCTTGAGCTTTGCAGGACCTGCCAAAACCACGAACCGATCGACGTAGACGCGGAACGGCTCGCCGCTGATCACATCATTTAAGCACGCTCGGTTCGGTCAGCTCAATGACTATGAGTGTTTCTAGGAAGGACAGTGTGCGGCCGCGTCAGGCCAAGCGCTACTTCCCGATCATTCGGCGGCGCAGGAGTCGGTCGGCGGTGTGCGATGTGACGACAAATCAACGATTGTTGGAATGCTGCCGGTGAGCGGGTTTGCCGGATCCCAGTTGATCGAAAGCGTTTCGAACCGGCTTGCGGCGGCGTCGTACAGCAGTAGGCGGCCGGCAAGTGTTTCGCCGAGCCCGAGAATTTCTTTGACGACTTCGGTCGCTTGCAGGGTGCCGATGACACCGGCGACGGGACCGAGCACGCCAACCTCCGAGCAGTTGGCGACGAGGCCGGCGGGCGGCGCCTGCGGGAATACGCAGCGCAGCGTTGGATAAGGCGTTCCGTCAGGCGATGCCGCAAACGGTTTGAATACGGAAACATACCCGTCCAGTGACCCCAGAGCCGCGTAGGCGAGCGGCTTGCGCGCAAAATAACAGGCGTCGGCGACGAGATAGCGGGTTGCAAAATTATCCGAGCCGTCGGCGACGATGTCGTAGCGGCCAATGATGTCGAGCGCATTGCCGGCCGTGAGACGATGGTTATGGAGTTCGACGGTGACGAGCGGGTTCAGGCGACGGATCGCGGCAGCCGCACTCTCAACCTTGGCCATTCCGGCGGCGGCGCTGGTGTGCGCGATCTGGCGTTGTAGATTATCGATCGACACACGGTCATCGTCGATGATGCCGAGTGTGCCGACGCCAGCCGCCGCGAGATACAGCAGCACGGGCGAACCAAGTCCGCCGGCGCCCACTACCAGAACCCGCGCGGCTTTGAGTTTTTGCTGACCCTGCGCGCCGACATCGCGCAGCACAAGATGGCGCTTGTAGCGTTGCACCTCATCTGCGGTCAGTGTCGTCATCGCGATTGCCTCGCACATCCGTCCGCCATCACGATTTAGCGGCGGGCTCGATGAACAGTTCGCTTGAAAAGTAACGCTCCGCCGATGACGGCGCAAACGTCACGATGGTTTTGCCGGCGAATTCCGGCTTTTGGGCGACGGTGATGGCGGCCGCCACGTTGGCTCCAGTTGAAATGCCGCCCGGAATGCCCTCGACGCGAGCGACCATTCGCGAAATTTCGAACGCCATGTCGCTTGGCACGGTGATGACTTCGTCGATCAGATCGCGCTGCAAGACAGTTGGGATGAACCCGGCGCCGATGCCTTGAATTTTGTGCGGGCCGCGCGGCTGGCCGGAGAGAATGGCGCTGGTCGATGGTTCGACGGCGAATATCTTGATACCCGGCACGCGGGCTTTGAGAACCCGGCCGACGCCGGTGATCGTGCCGCCGGTGCCGACGCCGACGACGAGCGCGTCGATGTTTCCCTTGGTGTCGTTCAAAATTTCCTCGGCCGTCGTTTTTTCATGAACGAGCGGGTTTGCGGGATTGTCGAACTGGCCAGGGATAACCGCATCCGGCATCGTTCTGGCAAGTTCCTCGGCGCGCGCGACCGCCGTCGGCATGCCGCCCGCACCCGGCGTCAATTCCAGTTCGGCACCGAGATGGGTGAGAATTTTTCGCCGCTCGATCGACATCGTCTCCGGCATGACGAGGATCAAGCGATAGCCGCGCGCCGCCGCAACGAAGGCCAAGCCAACACCGGTATTGCCGGAGGTCGGCTCGATCAACACGGTTTTGCCGGGCGTGATCCGACCCTCGGACTCAAGCACATCGATCATCGAAACGCCGATGCGATCCTTGACCGACGACAACGGATTGAAAAATTCGAGCTTCAAAAGAATGTCGGCGTTGAGACCGGCTTTGGCTTTCACGTTCGATAGCTTGACGAGCGGCGTATGGCCGATGGTCTCGGCGATGTTTTCATAAACGCGGCCTCGGCCCCAGGATTTGGTCGCCGCGAGAGTCTTGATTTCGGTCATCGTCATGGTCTGTCCCGTCTTGGCAAATTCGCAGTTGTCATCCGCCGTCGCGCGGATCTGTCGTCATGGCGCCGGTTGTCGCAGTTTCGAATGCGCGGCTCAAGCACTTCGCGGTTTGGGCTCGACACGCGCTGTCCTCGTACAAATCATCGAACCAGTCAGGCGCTGGCGCGGCTTCAGGCTTTCTTGGATCGTGATTTCTTCGGCGAGCCAGACCGCGCAACGGGTTTTCTTTTTGGGTTAAGGCGCTTTGCACTGGGCCCGGTGGCCGCAACACCGGTCGAGCCAAAGCCGCCGGCGCCGCGTGTGGTTTCATCGAGCGTGACGGTGGCCACGAGGCGAGCGCGGGTGACCGGCGCCAAGATCATTTGCGCAATGCGCTCGCCGCGCCGAACCGTAAAAGGCGCCTTGCCGAGATTGATCAGAAGGACCGAGATCTCGCCGCGATAGTCGGCATCGATGGTGCCGGGACTATTCAAGACTGTGATGCCGTACTTCGCCGCCAGCCCCGATCGCGGTCGAACTTGCGCCTCCGTCCCGGGCGGTAGCGCCATTGCCAGACCTGTCGGTATCATCGCGTGTTGGCCGCCTCGCAGAATAACATCCTGGCCGTCCGCGAGCGCGGCGATGAGGTCCATTCCGGCTGCGTCGTCGGTTTGGTAAGCCGGCAGCGGCAAGCCTTTGGCATGCGGCAGCTGCACGACGTTCACCGTGAGCGGTTTTGCAGCGGTCGATTTTCTCTGAGCTGATTTTTTCATTCGGCGGCGGTTTGCCGCGCGTTCGGGCCAGCAGCGATCGCGGTGGCCGCGTTGTGCATCAGCTTTTCGGCGACTTCGGCTTTGCTCATGCGCGGCCAGCTTGAAACACCATCGCCGGACACGATGTGCACGGTGTTGGTATCACCGCCCATGACGCCCGTGACCGTTGACACGTCGTTGGCGACGATCCAATCGGCGCCCTTGGATTTCAATTTCTTTTGAGCATTGGCGATAAGATTGTCGGTTTCAGCGGCAAAACCGATGACCAATTGCGGTCGCCCCAATGGCAATTGGCCGATCGACTTCAGGATGTCCTGATTTTCGGCAAGCTTGATCGTTGGCGGCTCGCCACTCGACGGTTTCTTGATTTTGCCCGAGGCAAGTTTGGCCATCCGCCAGTCAGCCACGGCGGCGGCGAAGACAGCGATGTCGGCTGGCAAGGCAGCATGGACGGCGTTGAGCATTTCGTCCGCCGTGATAACTCTGACGATCCGCACGCCGACTGGCGGTTCGATTGCCACCGGCCCGGTGATCAGCGTCACGCGAGCACCGAGGCGCTGGGCGGCGGCGGCAATTTCGTGTCCTTGTTTGCCGGATGACCGGTTGGCGATATAGCGCACCGGATCGACGGGCTCGTGCGTCGGCCCGCTGGTGACGAGCACGTGCCGGCCGGTGAGTGGCTTTCCATGAGTGGTGCCTGAACAATCGCCGGCTGATGCGAGGCGCTGCTCGATCGCCGCAATCAGCTCCGTCGTCTCTGCCAACCGTCCAGGGCCTGCTTCGCCGCGCTCTGCCATTTCGCCGATACCAGGGCCGACCAGCGTTGCGCCGTCGGCAACGATTTGCGCGACGTTGCGGCGGGTCGCCGGATGCAGCCACATGCGCGGGTTCATGGCGGGCGCGACGACAATCGGTTTGTCCGTCGCTAATAGAACTGCCGTCGCCAAATCATTGGCTTGGCCTGTCGCCATCTTGGCGATCAGGTCGGCGGTGGCCGGTGCCACGATGATCAGGTCGGCGTCACGGGCCAACCGGATGTGACCGATCTCGCGTTCGTCATCGAGATCGAAAAGCTCGGTAAACACCCGCTCGTTGGTCAATGCGCCGACCGATAGCGGCGTCACGAATTCGTGCGCGGCCCGGGTCATGATGGCTCTGACGCCATAGCCGCGCTCGCGCAGGCGCCGGATCAGATCCAGACACTTGTAGGCCGCGATGCCGCCGCCCACGATCAGTACAATACGTTTTGTTGAAGCCACTGACGCCACCACTTTGCCGTCTTGTCGCCATGCTATTCGAGGCTGTAGAACCCGTTTCGTTCACGACGCGTTATCTGGCATTTTATCACATCCCGGTCACGAGAAGCGTTAAGCCCGAAGCGTCATTAACAAATCCCGCAGCCGCTACTATCTGTGTCCCGCGCCGCGATTTCACCAAAACGGATTGAACCCCAGGAGCACTCGATGCGTCTTTTATCGTTCGTCGCCGCTGTTATCGCCTGTGCCGGCCCGGCTTTGCCGGCTTGGTCTCATGAAGCCACCAGCAAAGGCGTCACGGTGGCTCACCCGTGGGCGAGGGCGACGCCTGGGGGGGCGACCGTCGGAGGAGCGTATCTTGAGATCAAAACAGCGGACGGCACTGCCGACCGGCTGATATCGCTTCAATCGCCTGCTGCGGGGCGTGTCGAGATTCACACGCATATTATGGACGGCGACGTCATGAAGATGCGCCGTCTTGATGCGCTCGACGTTGGCCCCGGGCAGTCGAAGGTTCTCAAGCCCGGCGGTGATCACGTCATGTTATTCGACTTGAAGCAGCCTTTGAAAGAGGGCGATCTGGTCAAGCTGACGCTGGTATTTGAGAAAGCTGGGCCAATCGACGTCCAGGCGACGGTCGAACCGGTGGGCGCCACCGGACCGCACGGCATGGCCGCTCAGCCAACCGATGGTGGCGCGGAAACCGGCAGCGGCGATCACGGCGCTCATAAGCACCAATAATTTGCCTTGTTTTTGCGCTTTGCGGCCTGACAGACGAAGACATTTTCGCGACGGTATTTTTTGTCTGCGATCACTTGACGCATAACGGCGCTTGGGTCATGTTGCGGCCGCTGACGAACCCCGGGCCGGGACGTCGCCGTGAAAATTAAAAAGACGGTCCAAGTCTAGGGACGTAAAGATAGGGGTGGCGCTTATGGCGCCGCCCCTCTCGATTTTCAGGGCCATTTTGATTGGCGGTCGTGGGCTTGCCACGAGCGCCATAAGCGCTTGGGGCCACCGACATAAAAACTGGCCTATGACTGATCGCTGCCATGCAGATCGCGCTTGTAGGTTTCGGGCACAAACAACACCCCAACCACAACCGTCATCATCGCAATCGCGATCGGATACCACAGCCCAAAGTAGATATCGCCCGATTGCGCTACCATCGCAAACGAGGTGGCCGGCAGCAGGCCGCCGAACCAGCCATTGCCGATGTGATAGGGAAGCGACATGCCGGAATAGCGGATGCGCGTCGGGAATAATTCGACCAGCGCCGCTGCGATCGGTCCGTAGACCATGGTCACGTAGATGACCAGGATCGACAGCAATGCGATGACGGATAGCTTTTGCAAACTCCAGATATCGAGCAACTTGGCTAAATTGGCCAATCCCGCTTGCGGCTCGATGGCGATTTTGACGACCTCGGCATTCCCGGCGCTTGGATAACCGGCGGCTATCAGCGCCGTGCTCGTTACTGCGGCAAAATTCGTGCTCTCGACAGGGATCGGCGTGCCGCCATTGACCGTGACCGTCGACGGCGTGCCGGGGGCTGCTGCAACCGTCGTGTAATGCACGGCGGATTTCGCCAGCAGTTCCTTCGCCACATCGCAACCCGACGTAAATTTCGATTTGCCTGTCGGGTTGAATTGAAAAGAGCACTCGGCCGGGTCAGTCGTCACAGTCACAACGGCCGCATTCTGCGCCCGGTACAGCGCCGGGCTGGCAGTCTTCGTCAGCATGGTGAAAATCGGAATGTAGGTGAGTGCTGCAATCAGGCAGCCGGCTAAAATGACTGGTTTGCGTCCGATGCGGTCCGACAGCCGTCCAAAGACGATGAAAAATCCGGTGCCGATGATGAGCGCCCAGGCGATCAGCACGTTGGCGGTGAACTCTTCAACTTTCAAAATCTTTTGCAAAAAGAACAGCGCATAAAACTGCCCAGTGTACCAGACAACGCCCTGACCGGCCGTCAGCCCGAACAGCGCAATCAGGCCGATTTTCGCATTAGACCAAGTGCCGAACGCTTCGCGCAGTGGCGCCTTCGAGCCACTCCCTTCGTCCTTCATTTTCTGGAACGCCGGGCTCTCGCTCATCTGCAATCGAATGTAGAGCGACACCGCGAGCAGCACGATCGAGCCGAGGAATGGGATACGCCAGCCCCAGGCCTTGAATGCGTCGATCGTCGCGCCGGAAGGCAGCGTGACGGGCGGATAGTTGGCGTTGACGAATATCTGCGTGAACATGATGACAATAAGCGACAACAAGAGGCCGAGCGTCGCCGTCGTCTGGATCCAGCTCGTGAAATACCCGCGCTGATTGCTCGGTGCATGTTCGGCAACGTACGTGGCAGCGCCGCCGTATTCGCCGCCGAGCGCCAAGCCCTGTGCCATGCGCAAAAGAATGAGCAGGACCGGCGCGGCTGCGCCGATGGTATCGTAATTCGGCAATAACCCGACCAGGAATGTCGAGATGCCCATGATCAAAATGGTGACGAGAAAGGTGTATTTTCGGCCGACGAGATCGCCCAGCCGGCCAAACACCAAGGCTCCAAACGGGCGAACGATGAAGCCCGCCGCAAATGCCAGCAGTGCGAAGATTGCCTGAGTCGAGTCTGGGTAAGCGCTGAAGAATTGCGGCCCGATGACGGTCGCCGCCAGCGCGCCGTACAAGTAAAAATCGTACCACTCAAAAACCGTGCCGGCCGACGATGCAATGATGACTTTGCGTTGTTCGCGTGTCATCGGTTCAGATGTCGCCCGCGCATCGCCAGGTCTCAATGGTATCGTCATGGTTGGTTCTGCCCCCGCCCGCGACGCACCCTCGTAGCGCCCAATTCGCCAATGGCAGCGGACGGTGAACGACGGTACGGATACAGTCAATCATTGCCTTGATCGCAACGCGATATAGCGCCACAACCCAGGCCATCATCGGGCTACGCCTTAACTTGGCCCCGACGTTTTGGCCCGGTTACGGCTTGGCCGTGCCACGACTGGTGGCGCGATGCGGTTGCGCCGATCATCCGGCACGCGGCCGAAAAATCTATTTGCCGTTTAGTCTGCTTCGATGCGGCGGCCATGTCGACGTGAGGATTGCCTTTTATGACGGGTAGCGACAGACAGCAATCGTACGTCGGCCGATCGGCGGCGCGCGATTGCGTGTCCGGCGCGTCGCGACCGACCATGCGTTTGCTGGTCGTCACGCTCTCGGTTTGGGTGGTGTTGACACTTGTTGTCCCACTGACGGCTCTGACCCTTAATGCCGTGACCATCGCCGGTTTTCCTTTGGGGTTGTGGCTGACCGCGCAAGGATTGCTCGCCGCGCTCGCGGGGCTGTCGATCCTATTCGCAATACGTGCGCGAGGGGTCGCAACAGGCAGCGGGCCTCGCGAGCCCCTCGCCTTCGCCGGCGAGGCGATCGGCACAGCCGGCGTTCTCGGCTTCACCGGCGCCATCGCGACGCTCGGCTACGACGGTCTCGCACTTCCACTCGGCTTGACGGCCGGACTGGCACTGATGGCCATTTTGGTCGCGCCGCGTTTCGTTCTCTATCCGGTACGCTCGATCGGCGGGTTTTTCACGGTGCGCTATGGCGGCGTGTGGCCACGGCGGACCGCCCTCGCTGTCGCGGGGTTGGCATCGATCCTGCTTTTGGCGGCTGACATTCGGGGCGGCGCCTTGGTGCTCCAGGGCTTGCTGTCCACGGATTATGGATCAGCAGTTGCCTTATCGACCGTCGCCGTCGCGGCCGCGTGGTTGCTAACGACGATCATCAGCGGGTCGCACCGCACCGGCTTTGTTTACGTGGCGCTGCTCGGTGGCTTCGCTATCATCTTGATTGAACTGGCGCTGCGCCATGGCAGTTGGCCGCTACCATTGCTGTCTTACGGTCAGGCGATCAGCGATCTGGCCGCCATGGAACAAAAGCTTGTCATCGACAAACTTTCCGACTTGAAATCCTTGCGGCCGATGTCGTCGCCGTTTCTGCAACTGTCGGCGATCAATTTCGCCGGGTTTGTGATGGCGCTCGCGTTCGGTGCCGCCGTGCTTCCCCACCTTCTCGGCCGGCATGCCTCGCAAGCCGTCGTGCTTCCCGGCGATGCGGCGCGTCGCGCATCGTATGCGACGGCTCTGGTCGCGGTATTCTTGATGGGACTGGCGGCATTTGCCGTCTTTGCCCGGCTCGGCGTCGCCGAAATCATCGCCAAAGGCATCGAGAACGCGCTGGTGCCCGATGCGCTGCTTCAGGCGCGATCCTTCGGTTGGGTTGAAATTTGCGGACCAGCCCCGCCGCAAGCGTCGGCGGCAACGGTCGCCGCTGACATCATGGCTGCGTGCGCCAAGGCATCGGGCCAGCGCGGCTTTCTGCGCATGCAGGATATCGCTTTCACGAGTGATAGTTTTGTCGTCGCCGCGCCATTGGTCATTGGCTTGCCGGCGTGGGCGACAATGACGTTCTGGGCCGCCGGGCTGTTGGCCGCGCTGGCCTCCGGCAATGCCATTTTGTCTGGCTATCTTTCCGCCGGAAGCGAAGCTCGCGGCGGCGATTTGTCAAAGGATACATTGCGTGTTGCGACCGGTGGGGATGCAGCGGCCGTTCAAGACGCGTTGCAGCGCAGCCCGCAGATCGATAGTCGCGGCCTGACCATCGCCGTCATTCTATTGTTGGCCGCTTCAGGTCTTGCCGTGATCGGGCGCATTGAAATCCCGTCGTTGGTTTCGGAGGGCTTGGCTTTGATCGCGGCCGGACTATTCCCGGCGCTCGTCCTTGGGCTTTATTGGCGGCTGATGACGGCGGCGGGTGCGATATCGGCCATGCTGGTTGGCACCGGCATCACGGCCGCCTACATCATCGGTGTACGGGTCTTTCCGGTCGAGATGTACGAGTGGACAGGGCTGCTGTCGAACGCGGCGCCGAATGCCGTTCGCAAGTTCGAGCTTCTGCGGGACGCTCTCGCCGCCGCCCAAACCGATGACGCGCGGCAAGTGGCACGCGCCGCGCTTTATCGTCATGCCGGTACAATTGCCGGCTGGGGCGGTCTCAAGCCCGCAGCGAGTGTCGTGTTTGCCCTGCCGATTGCCGTGACGGTGGGCGTCGCGGTTGCGCTGCTCCATCACCGCCGCGCTGCGCGTGCTCCCGCATGACGACAATCCAATCACCAGATGGCACGCCGGCGATGGTCGATGTTCTTGTCATTGGCGGCGGCATCAATGGCGCTGGTATTGCTGCTGACGCGGCGACGCGCGGATTGAGCGTCATGCTCGCTGAAGCGGAGGATTTGGCGGGCGCCACATCGTCGGCAAGTTCGAAGCTGATCCATGGTGGCTTGCGCTATCTGGAGCAATGGGCGTTTCGACTGGTTCGCGAAGCATTGGCCGAGCGCGAAGTTCTACTCTCAAAAGCTCCGCACATCATTTGGCCCATGCGGTTTGTCTTGCCACACGTCGCCGGCATGCGCTCGAAACTGACCCTGCGTGCCGGCTTGTTTCTGTATGATCATCTTGCGGCCCGGCCATCGCTTCCGGGGTCAAGCAGCGTTGATCTCACAACCGATCCTTCGGGCATGGCCTTGTCGCCTGCTTTGACCGGCGGATTTAGCTATTGGGACTGCTGGGTCGATGACGCGCGTCTCGTTGTCCTCAACGCAATGGCCGCGCGACTGGCTGGCGCGACGGTGCTGACGCGCACACCCGTCACAGCCATGCGGGTCGAGGCCGGCGTTTGGCACATTACTGTGGGCACCGGAGCAAGCGAGCGCCACGTGACCGCCAAATCCGTGGTGAATGCCGGCGGGCCTTGGGTCGGGCGTATCGCCGGTTTGACGCTTGGTGCCCGCAACGCGCCGCCGCCCTCGGTTCGCCTCGTCAAGGGCAGCCATATCGTCGTGCCGCGGATTGCTGGCGCCGATGATGCGCTAATCCTACAGCATCCCGATGGCCGCGTGATCTTTGCCTTGCCCATCGAGCAGGCCTTTACTCTGATTGGTACCACCGACGAGAGCTATTCCGGCGACCCGCGCGAGGCTGCCATCTCGACGGCCGAAATCGACTACTTGCTGGCCATCGCCAATCGTTTTCTGCGTCAACCGCTGACGCGCGACGACATCGTTTGGCAGTTTTCCGGCGTTCGCCCGCTCGACGACGACGGCAGCGAACGTGCGTCGGCCGTCAGCCGGGACTATCGATTGGAACGCGACGATGCCGGTGGCGCGCCAGTTGTGCATGTGATCGGCGGCAAGATCACGACCTATCGCCGCCTCGCCGAGCAGGCGGTCGATCTGTTGCAGCCGACATTCCCGTCCATGCTGCCGTGCGCCACGGCTAAGGCTGTGCTGCCCGGCGGCGACGTCGGCGGCAAAGGTCATCCGGCCGAAAATTTCGCGGCATGGTTCGCGGCATTCAGCGCGCGACATACCGGCTTCGACAGTGCGGCGCTGCTTCGCCTCGCACGCCGCTACGGCACGCGAGCCGACATCATCCTGGGCGGAGCCCGCACGACCGCTGACCTCGGCACCGATTTCGGTGCCGGGCTCAGCGCGCGCGAGGTCGGATATTTGAAGGCGCACGAGTGGGCCATGACGGCCGAGGACGTGCTGTGGCGGCGGACCAAGACGGCGCTGCATCTCTCCAGCACCGAGCGCGTGCGTGCCGCTGAGGCGATCGACGCGGCGCTGCCCGGCCTTTGACGGCTGTCATCGGCCCGCCAGCGAAATCTTGCCGACACCTTGCGAACCCGTTGCCAAAATTAGTAAGTCTTGCGACAGCCCGCCGCACGTTCGGCATGATCATCCTGTGGATAACATGTGAATACATCGGCCTTTACTGCCGCGCTTTCGGGATCAGCTTCAAGCAAAGTAAATATAAGCATACCCGCTCATCTAAGGGCGCCCATTTGATGCCAACGACTTACATATTAACCATGTTTGAACATTGAGTCTCGTCTTGCCGTCTTCTGCCGTGTACCCGCCCTTCCAGAAATAATTGGTTAATCTTGATGAACGGGTTGGGCCATGGTCGCGCCGTCTGCGCGATGGCCCCGACATAGGGGAAGCGGAAATGAAGACACGTTCCAACACAGCGATGCGCGTTGCGCGCGGCGTCGCTCTAGCTGGCTTTGCAGCGGTCGCCTCGATGCTCTGCGTCGCAGGCGTCAGTACGCAAGCCCAAGCCGAGACCGTGCCCTTTTGGGAACAGGCTGATTTCGATAAAGCCGCCGCAAAGAAACTCAAGGCAACCAAAGTTGCCTCCTACCGCTCCAAGAAGCGCTATGCGGCGTCGGGCAAGTCGAAGTCAGCGGCCAACCGCAAGAAGCTCGGTGGCTACGCCGAAGCGACGGAGACGAAGAAACGAAAGAGCCGGGGAGTTCGCGTCGCCGCACTTGGCAATACCTACTACAGCGAGCCGACGCCGAAGAAGAGTTTGACGGGCAGCAGCGTTCGCTGGGTTGCCTCATCGGGTTGCCTGGATAGCGGCATCAAAGCCGTGCTGTATCAGGTCGCGGCCAACTTCGGCCCGGTAACGGTCAATTCGACGTGCCGGGCGAAGGGCCACAATCGCGCCGTCGGCGGTGCCAAAAAATCTAAACACTTGACCGGCGACGCCGCCGATTTCCGCGTCCGCGGCAACGTTGGCGCAGTGTACGCATTCCTCAAAAGGAGCGGCAGTGTCGGCGGCCTGAAGCACTATGGTGGCGGTCTGTTCCACATCGATAACGGCGAACGTCGGAGCTGGTAGACGGCGCCACTGGCTCAGACGCGGCGCGCCACGACGAAAAGCCTCAGTTTCGTGAACCAGCGCGTCCCTCGGACACTGCCCGGTGGAGCCACATCACCGGGATCAGGCCGATGAGGACGATGGCGACGGCGCCGAGGGCCGCCTCATCGAACTGCTCGGCCGCCGTCAGACCGTAGACGTGCGTTGCGAGTGTCTCGAAGTTGAACGGGCGCAGCAGCAGCGTTGCCGGCAATTCCTTCATTGTGTCGACAAAGACGAGTAGAGCTGCGGCTCCAAGCGCCGGCGCGAGTATCGGCAAGTGAATGCGCATCAATGTCGTCATGCCGCCGGCGCCGAGCGTTCGCGCTGCGGCATCGAGATTTGGCGAAATGCGCTGCAATCCCGTCTCGACCGAACCAAGCGCGACGGCGAGAAAGCGGACAACCAGCGCGAACACCACCGCGAACAACGATCCCGACAACAATAATCCAGTCGAGATCGAAAAGGTGGCGCGCAGCCACGCGTCCAGCCCATTGTCGAACGCCGCCAATGAACTGATGAGACCGATCGCAAGCACGGTGCCCGGCATGGCATAGCCGAGGGACGCCGCAGCGCTTGACGTTCGTGCGGCGCGGCTGCCACTGAAGCGCACGGCATAGGCAAAAACGACTGCAAACGAAATGGCCACCAAACTGACAACGCCCGCCAGCAGGACGCTATTGCGGGCAGCCCGCAAAAACGCACTGACGTCAACCGTCGCGAGATGTGCAACAGCCTGCGTTGCGAGCAGGGCAAACGGTACAAAAAAACCGAGTACACTCGGCAGCAGCACGACAACCAGCGCCAGCACGGCGCGCCCGCCGTCCAGCGTTTCAAATGGAATGGCGCGATATCGTCCCGTCGTTGCCTGAAATCCGCCGTTGCCGCGCATGGCTTTTTCAGCGACCAGCAGCGCCACGATCAAAGCCAACATCACCAGCGAAATTTGCGCCGCACCCGGCAGGCTGGCACGTTGCAGCCACGTCGCGTAGATACTGGCCGATAGCGTCTCGACGCCGAGATATTGGACGGCGCCGAGATCGTTCAAGGTTTCCATCGCCACCAGGACGACGCCTGCGGCGAGCGCCGGGCGGGCGAGCGGAAGTGCGACGGCCCAAAACGTTTGCGCGGCTGTCCGGCCGAGCGTCCGCGCCACTTCGAGCACGCAGACCGATTGCTGTTCGAAACTGGCGCGCGCTGCCAGGTAAACGTAAGGGTACAGCACCAGCGCCATCATCGTCATCGCGCCGCCCAACGAGCGAATTTGCGGAAACGCATACTGCGAAGGGTTGCCGACATTGAGCCATGTGCGCCAAGCGGTTTGCACCGGTCCGGCAAAATCGAGCAACTCGGTATAGGCATAAGCGACGATATACGTCGGCATGGCGAGCGGCAGCACCAGTAGCCTGTCAGCCATGTCGCGCCCTGGAAAGCGATGCATGGTCACCAGCCATGCCGTCGCTGTGCCGATGACGAGCGTCATCGCGCCGGTGCCGGCCATCAGCAGCAAGGAGTTGGTCAGCGCCGTCGGCAATACCGTTGATGCCAAGTGCGGCCAGACACTTGCCACTCCGGCAACGTCGTTGCCGAACGCGGCGATCCAGATAATCGCTACCACTGGCAGCGACAATGCTCCAGCAGCGATACAGGCGGCAGCAGTCCATCGCCGTTCCGGCGTCATGAGCGCCGCTAGTTTTCGCCAAATCGTGCGATATGGATGGGGCTGGCCGGGGCGCTCACCCGGACGGCCGCGCACGACTGTTGCCGCCCCGCCGGTCGTCATGGCGCGAAGATCCCCACGGCCAAAGTCGTCATCAGCGTCGGACGAGGGCTGAACACGGCGCGCCGCCTCAGTTCAGCGGCAGGCGGCGGCGGGGCATGGCCCTGAGGGCACACGTCGCGGGACAGATCGAGTCGCGGCTCAAGATTTGTTTGGCGTGTGTCAAACCAATGGCCAACGATTGGGCGCCGTTGATCGTATCGCCGATATCGTTGGAACCGATGAGTGCCGCCGCCGATGCCGTCAGCGCGGGCCGCACGTCGTGCTGGCTCGCGGCGATGATCGAAATGGCGAGGCATTCATCGCGACAAAATCCACGGCATCCGGACGCTGCGATCTCGATGTCGCGATCGGCGTTGGCTTTGACCGCGCGCACAAATTTCGAGAGGTCCATGAGCAGGCCTTTGGCGTGTTCGGGACCAAGTGTGCTGGCGAATGTGTTCCACGCCTCTTCCCAGCAGCGGATGTCGCCGGTTGAAAGCCCACCGAGCCAGCAGCGAAAACCGACGCCGACAAGGCGCTCGGGCGCGCGGGCCGGCAGGGGCAAAACTTTTGCCGACGGCATGGCCGGTGAGTTGAGCGGATCGAATTGAGAAGCAGTCATGGCGAGCCTTTCGCAAAAAAGAGCAGCAGTGCCCAAGCGCCGTCAATCGAGCGCCGGGCCGCGCGAAATTCAGGAATTGGGGCCTTGGTCGAAGCGCACGCGGTCGACCATTTCGGACGCCTTTTTACGCAACTCACCGATTTTCGCTAAGGGCAGCGCGTCAGGCTTCAAGTCGCCCCACAACGCGACCAGCGGAGAGATCGGCACGTTCGCGACGACGGGGTATTCACCGTTCGCATCGGCATACAGACTTTGCGCCGGATCGGAGACCAGAAATTCCATCAGCGCCGTGGCATTGTCCTTGTTCGGCGCATTGGCGATCAGCGACATGCCGGTGATGTTGATATGCGTGCCGCGATCGTCGGCGTTCGGAAACAGCATCGTCACCGCATTGGCCCAGGCTTTCTGCTCGGGCGATTTCAGCATGGCGGCCATGTAGTACGTGTTGCCGATGGCGAGATCGCACAGTCCGGCTTGCACGTCGCGCACTTGTTCGCGATCGCCGCCAGCCGGCTTGCGCGCCAGGTTGGCTTTGAACCCCGTCAACCAGGCTTCGGCTTTTTCCTCGCCGTGATTGGCGATCATCGAGGCAATCAACGCGATGTTGTAGGTGTGCTGGCCGGAACGCACGCAAATCTTGCCGCGCCATTTCGGGTCGGCCAACTCTTCGTAGGTGATCTTGGTCTGCTTGACGCGATCCTTCGATGCGTAAATTACGCGCGCCCGGCGCGTCAGCCCGATCCAGTGACCGCCGGGATCGCGCAGTTCGGTCGGGACAGCCTTGCTGATCACCTCGGACGTCATCGGCGCGGTGACGCCGGCTTTGGCCGCCTGGACGAGCAAGCCGAACTCATTGGTCAGCAACACATCGGCGGGACTGTTTTTGCCTTCCGCTGTCAAGCGTTCGACCAAGCCGCTGCTCGCGAACACAACGTTGGTCGCGATCCCGGTTTTTTCGGTGAACGCCGTCAGCAGAGGTTCGATCAGCTTGGGTTCGCGGTAGGAGTAAATATTCACCTGACCGGCAGCATGGCTGACCGCTGGCGACAAGGTCATGGCGGCGAAGCTGAGGGCTGAAAGACACGAAGCAAGCGCGCGGGGGCGCGCACAAAGTTCAAATCGCATGGCGTCTCCAATAATCGAGGTTCAAGGCCTCGGTATCGGTGGGCGTCGGTCACGTGGTGTGAGTTCGACACGGGGCTTCGATAAAAGCCCTAGATGGCTCGTAACCCGCTCGAACGGTTCAGGTCAACCGCTTCCGCATCGTGACGCGAAGCTTAGAATTTTTATAATTTTCAACTGGCTGTCGCTGGCGAACTGAAAGCTGATCAAGCCGTGCGCTGAGCCCGCGCCGTTAGAATGCTTCCGGAAAAGTGGGAACCGGTTTTCCGAAAAGAAGCACGACGAAATAGAGAGCTAGGGTCGGTCTATTATTCTATTAAAAGCGGACAGACCCTAGCGCACGAACGAGATTAAAACCTGCGTGCCCTTGCCTGGGGTCGCGACGATTTCAATGTCGCCGCCCATGTCGCGCACCAAACGGACGGCCAGCGGCAAACCGATGCCGAAGCCACCACCCGGACGCGGCATAGGCGGCACCTGCGCCGCGTCCGGTGAAACGGTCAAGAGGTTGGCCGACGTCTTGGCATCGATGCCGATACCCGTATCGCGCACCGCGAGGAACGGCGCGCCATTGGCACGAAACCCCGTGACTACGCGCACATCACCACCTTGCGGCGTGAACTTCAGCGCGTTGGTCACGAGATTGATGAGGATTTGACGAAGAGCGGTGGCGCTGGCCCTGATCATTGGGCTGGTGCCTTCAGCTTCGAACGCCAACGTCACCCGGCGGTCGGCGGCAATCGGTTGCAAGGTCGACACCGTGCGGGTGACCAGGTTATTGAGATCGACCAAGCCGATACGGTTGTCGTCGTAATCGCGGTCACCTTCGCGGCCAAGCATTTTGGCAATGACCGCCAGCGCATGCTGAGCGCTCTCGTGCACGTCGGCTGCATACCCGAGATAGCGCGCGTTCCCCATCGCGCCGAGCCGTTCGTCGCGCATAATTTCGGCGGCTGACGCGATTGCGGTCAGCGGCGTTTTGAGTTCATGCGCCAGTCGCGCCAAGTTTTCGTGTTTCAACGGGAAATCTTGAAGCCGGTGCGAGGCGGCTTCGCGCGAAGTCAGTGCGGCACGATCGGAGGTTATAGCAGCAGCGCCCATCGGCTGATCGCTGGAGGTTTCGAAAGGCGTTGCGACAAACAGGCCTTCGCGAATCTGCTGCGCGATTTTTTTCAAAGTTTCCGCGTCGTCGCGCGCGTTCGGTCGGTCTGTTGGGAAGCCGACGGGGGGAGGGATGGGTCGTGCTGCGGTGTCGGCGAAGGGCATGTCCGCGTTTGCATCGCTCGCGGTTGCCCGTTCGGGCTGCACGACGATCCAGCGCGGATTTGTCCCGCCATCGAAGCAGTGGACATCACAGGGGACGTGCAGCGTTCGCCCGTTCGACCAGAACACCAGGGTCATACGGCTGTCTGGCGGTCCGCATTCGGCCGCGAAGTCTCTCAGCCGAACCAAGGCCGGCATGGCGCTGTCGAGCGGCAGGGGCAGCGATGCATGTCCGACGACGTCGAAGCCATCGCGGGCGGCGCTGTTGGCGGCAATGATTGATGCGGTTTCGAGATCGATGACGAACGACGGCTTGACTTCGCCAAATACGAGGGCAGCTACTCTCGCCAATTCATTGGACCCGCCGTCGTGTGTGGTGGCGGACGGGTCGGTCAGTGCCTTGGTCGGCTTCGGCGTCATGTGTAAAATCGCCAGACTTTCAACGGTGTTACTCCGCGACGCTCGCATCGTCTAGGCGATTTTACCGAGCTGACATGCGTCGCGGCCGCCGACAGGTGAGCGCAATCACAGCCGGTTAACGGGCTGAGCGCTCGTCAATCGACTTCACGTCGCAGGTGGACCGCTCTCGACCCGCTTTTTACTTGACGGGCAGGGGCCATCGGTCGTTTTAAGGACCGACGCGGTGCGCCGTATTCGGCAGCGCTCGCGGATGTGCCGCCTTAGCTCAGTTGGTTAGAGCGCCGGTTTGTGGAACCGGAGGTCCTCAGTTCAAGCCTGAGAGGCGGTACCATTCACTCAGGCAATGTCCGCCGGCACACCCCAGACCTGTGACGCCCCATACCTTTGACTATGGCGTCTTAGCCACTGCCGACTTCGCCCCCGGCACCGGCTCAAGCTCGACGCGGGCCGTCGGATATTTGAACTCGTCGTTGGTGTCGTCGTCGGCGGCATTCCACAATGCCGCGAACAGAACGCCACCTGCGCCTGCACCCGCCGCACCGTTCAAGCGCGCTTCGTCGGTGGCGTTGAAAACCGCGACCTCGGTCAATTTCGGCTTGAAGCCCTCTTTCTCGCATTTGACCGCGATGGGGCTCGACTGATTTCGATAAATCGGCACGCGAACCTTCGCTGGCGTTGTGAGGTCAGCCGAAAAATCGCCCGTCGATAGCTTGCAGCGCGCGCCGGCAATCTCCGGCGCCATCTCGCCTTCCTTGACTGCATAGCTTCGCACGTCGACGATCTGGTCGCCGGCAAAGTCCGGTACCTTCTCGCCAGATGCCCGGCGCGCCGCATAGATATCCGTGCCTACCGTTCCGGGAGGCGGCTTGATTTCGGTGACGCTGCCGACTTCGAGTGGCTTTGCACACGCGGCGAGCACCAACACAGCAAGAACTCCAGCTACCCTGTACACCAGCGCGTCCCCCAGATCGTTGCCTTCGCCGCAGAGACTACCTGTGATTCTTAAGGCCCCCAAAGCTGCTCACCTAATCTAGAAGGCCCGCCAGCGCACCGTCCACAGGTCAATCGCCTTCGCTGCGCTGCAAAAGCCGAGCGTGTCACAGGGGCCGATTGAGAACGGGGTGACAGCCGTGCGCGTATTGTTATCGAGCAAACACGAGGAACCCAAACCGCATGGCGGCAAAAAATCCTGGCCAATCGCTGATCTTGATCCTCGGCGATCAGCTATCGCCGAGCATTGCGTCGCTCGCGGCAGCCGACAAATCCCGCGACGTCGTGCTGATGGTGGAGGTTGCCGACGAGACGACCTACGTTCGCCACCATAAGAAAAAGATCGCATTCATCCTGTCGGCCATGCGCCATTTCGCAGCCGAGCTTGCGGACGCTGGATGGAACGTCACCTACGTCAAACTTGATGACGCGAAAAACACCGGCAGTTTCACCGGTGAAGTGCAGCGGGCCGTAAAGCATTTGAAACCGTCGCGCCTTGTCGTCACGGAAGGCGGCGAATGGCGTGTCCGCCAGATGATTGAGGCGTGGCCCGAGCGGCTCGGCCTGCCGGTCGACGTACTCGCCGATGACCGGTTCATTGCGTCGCTGGATGAATTTGCCGCCTGGGCCAGGGGCCGCAAGCAGCTTCGCATGGAGTATTTTTATCGCGACATGCGGCGCAAGACCGGCCTGCTGATGGACGGCGATGAGCCAGCGGGCGGGCAATGGAATTTCGACCACGACAATCGCAAGCCAGCCTCCGCTGATCTGTTCATTCCGGATGTGTCGAAGTTCAAACCCGATGCCACGACGCGCGACGTGCTTGATCTGGTGGCCCGCCGGTTTGGCAATCACATCGGAACGCTGGAGCCGTTCTGGTTTGCGGTGACGCGGCACGACGCGCTCGTAGCACTCGACCATTTCATCAAAGTCGGTCTGGCGAAATTCGGCGATCATCAAGACGCGATGCTAGTCGGTCAGCCGTTTCTCTATCACTCGCTATTGTCGCCCTACCTCAATGCCGGTCTGCTGACGCCGCTCGAAATCTGCCAAAAGGTCGAAGCGGCCTATGTTGCCGGCAAGGCGCCGCTCAACGCCGCCGAGGGTTTCATTCGCCAGATCATCGGCTGGCGCGAATATGTGCGTGGCATCTACTGGCTGAAAATGCCGGACTACGTCGAGCAGAATTTTTTCAAAGCAACGCGGCCGCTGCCGGATTTCTATTGGACCGGCGAAACCGACATGACCTGCCTGAAAGAAGCCATCGGTCAAACGGTCGAGCACGCTTACGCCCATCATATCCAGCGGCTGATGGTGACCGGCAATTTCGCCATGCTCGCCGGCATCGATCCGCGCCAAGTGCACGAATGGTATCTGATGGTTTATGCCGATGCCTATGAGTGGGTGGAGTTGCCAAACACGCTCGGCATGAGCCAGTTCGCCGACGGCGGGCTGCTCGGCTCGAAACCGTACGCGGCGAGCGGCAACTACATCAATAAGATGTCCGACTACTGCGGCTCGTGTCGCTATGACGTGAAAAAACGAACGGGTGACGATGCCTGCCCATTCAATGCGCTGTACTGGGATTTTCTGGATCGTAACCGCGGCAAGCTCGGCAAAAATCCGCGTCTCGGGCAGGTGTTTGCAACGTGGGATAAAATGAGCGACACGGCGCGCACTGACGTTCGAGCCAGCGCCGCGAAGTTTCTCGGCGCATTGTCACCGAAGTGATCACGACGCGATTGGCCGGCGTTATGTGCGCGGCATCAGCAACGTCTGCCCGAGCTTAATCTCTGGCGACGCCAGGCCGTTGGCTTGCATGAGTGCTGCAACAGACGTGTTGTTGCGGCGAGCGAGGTTAAAGAGCGTATCGCCAGATGCGACGATGATCGAACTGGCGGCGGTCGTGTCGCGCACCGTGCGTGGTGGCAACCGAGATGACGTTTGTGGACGAGATACGGGTCGCGCATAGCGCTCGTTGATGACTGGCTCGGGGTCGTCAACTCGGATCGGCTGGGGACCGCCAGCTCCACTCCAATTCGCGTAAGACGCGTCGCGATCGGAAGTTGGCGCCGCGTGGTTCAGGCTCCAGGTGGGGCCATCCGAATTGGGGCCGAGCATGCCGCATCCGCCAATCGACGCCGTGAGTGTGGCGCTGAACAAAAGCGCCGTTGAAACCTCAGTAAAACGCAACACCATGACATCCTTGTTTTGTGTCGGCATTACGCTGCCGTCATGGTGAACGAGGACTTAACAAACGCCTAGTTGATTGCCGCGATTTTTGGAGAACAGTTTTCTGGCGTCTCGCGCGGTCAACGGCATAGCGTGTCGGTCTATGGGCGCGCTTGGCGACAGCGATCCGAACAGTATCTGACCTCGTCCCAAACCCGCTCCCACTTTTTTCGCCACGTGAACGGGCGGCCGCAGGTGACGCAGAGTTTTTGCGGTAAGTCGGCCTTTTTCGGCTTTTTCGGCGGTGGTGGCATCGTGTCGTTGACCTCACCTTAAAGCGTAACTGGCGTCCGGCTGGCCGGTGGGCTAATCGTAGCCCATGGGCATTGGCACCTTGTATAAATTTGCGTGGCCGAAACGACCGCCGAACCGGCGGCGGTTTTTGGCTGGCGTCGTGTCCTGGGCACTGGCGATGATGCTGTCGCTGGCGCCCATCGGGACGATCATCGATCTTTCTCATGCCGCGTCCAAGTCCGCGGCAAACGGCATCGCAACGCAGTCCGAGGCCATGCCGTGCCATGGCGCGGAGAAGATGGTCGTTGTCGGTAGCGACGATCGATCCGATAGCTTGAACGCGCAGCGATCGAGTGGACGACCCGAAAAACGCTCGTCCGATAGCAAACCATCCTGCATGTGCACGCCATGGTGTGCCTCCGCACTGTTGGCTGCGGTCATCGCGGTCGAAGTTGAGGCCTTCGTCGTTTCGACGCGAGCCGGGCATCCTGCAACATCGATCAAGTTGGCTCCGGCGGAACAGCCATTCGAGCCGCCGCGCGGCTGACGCGGCGTGGAACGAGACACTATCAAACCGCCTTACGTCGTTGATCTGCATATTGGCGCAACCGCCATTGGCAAGCACAGATGCAGCGCACGACATAAATAAAGGACGATCGAAATGAGAAATTTTTCTGGATTTAAATCGGCAGCAATCGCCGCAGCACTTCTGGTCGGGGCGGCAACCCCGGCATTTGCGTGCGGATGTTGCGGAGGCGGCGCTTCTGCTGCCGCTGGAGGTAAAGCCGCCGGCGGGTGCATGGGCGCCGCAGCGGTCCCGTCGTCGTCAACGGCCGCCAAAAAGCCGATGAGCTGCATGGGTGGCATGGCATCGATGGATATGTCGCAAAAAAACAGCGATGCCGCGATGATGGGTGAGATGGACCATTCAAATATGGATATGTCCAAAATGGATATGTCGAAGATGGATATGTCGAAGATGGATATGACGCCCAGTCAACCCATGTCGACGGGGTCCGTGTCGGTTGCGACCGACGCTGACTTTGCGAAAGCCATGATCCCTCATCACCAAAGCGCCATCGACATGGCGACGGCATACCTGAAATCCGGTACCAATCCGGAATTGAAGAAAATGGCGGAAGACATTATCAAGACCCAGGAAAAAGAGATCGCATTTTTGAATGGGTGGATCGCCGGCCGCGCCAAGTAAGCGTAAGCTGCATCGATCGCAACGCCTAACGTCGTTTTCTACTTTGAAGCCCGGATGCTCATTGGTGTCCGGGCTTCTTTGCCATCATGAGGTAGTTGACATCGGTGTCGGCCGACAGCGACCAGACATCGGACAGCGGGCTGTAAGAAATTCCGGCGAAGCGGCCGACTTCGAGGTCGGCTGCGATGCAATAGGCGGTGATTTCATCGGGCGTCACGAAGCGGTCCCACTGATGCGTGCCGCGCGGCAACCAGCCAAGCACGTATTCGGCACCGACAATGGCAAGCGCCCAAGCTTTGAACGTCCGGTTCAAGGTCGAGAACACCGCGAGGCCGCCAGGTTTCACGACGTCGGCGCAAGCCGTCATGAACGCTTTGACGTCCGGCACATGTTCGACGACTTCGAGGCAGGCGACGATGTCGAAGGTTTCTTTCGCCGCCACTAGGTCTTCGACGCGTTGGGCGCGATAGTCGATCGTCAATTGGGATTTTTCGGCGTGCGCCGTGGCAATGGCGATGTTGCGCGTCGACGGATCGATGCCGGTGACCGTCGCGCCCATGCGTGTGAGCGGTTCTGAAACCAGACCGCCGCCGCAGCCTATGTCGAGCGCGGTCAATCCAGTGAGCGGCCGCAGCGATGCTGCATCGCGGCCGAAATGTTCGATCGCCGCGTCTCGTATGAACGACAACCGCGGCGGTCCGATTTGATGCAACGGGCGAAACTTGCCAAGCGGGTCCCACCACTCGGCGGCAATGGCCGAAAAGCGGCGCACCTCCTCGGCGTCGAGCGTGCGATCGCCACCGGCATTTGGCGGCGCGGGCGAAGGTGATGCAACCATGGTGGGCTCCTCTCGGTGCAGTGTACTCGCGCCGCGACGGCTTAGATTGTCAAGCGTGGGGCCGGGCGGCTTGCCGCGACCGGCCGGGGCGGAATGTGCGCCAGTTGCGACGTCGCCCCGTTGCCGCTAAGAAGCGGGCATCTCCAGTGAAATTCAACCGAGTGATCGTTGGTGTTCGGAGCACGCTCGCCAGCTCGTCCGTGATGAGCGGCATAGCGAGGCGACACGCAAAAGGCTTAAGGAAAGCGGCACGGCGATGGCGGTTGTGGTGATGAAATTCGGCGGCACGTCGGTCGCTAACGTCGAGCGCATTCGCAACGTGGCGCGTCACGTCAAACGCGAAGTCGATGGCGGCAACAAAGTCGCCGTTGTCGTGTCAGCCATGGCCGGCGCAACCAACCAGCTCGTCGCCTGGTGCAAGGAAGCCGCCGAACTTCACGACGCGCGCGAGTACGATGCCGTCGTCGCGACCGGCGAGCAGGTGACGGCGGGGCTGCTCGCCATCGTGCTGCAGTCGATGGGACTGAACGCCCGCTCTTGGACCGGCTGGCAGGTCCCCATCAAGACCAGCGCCGCGCATGGGTCAGCGCGCATCCTCGACATTCCAGGCGACGATCTCCGCGCTCGCATTGATAGTGGCGAGATCGCCGTCATCACCGGTTTTCAAGGCATCGAAGCCGACTCGGAACGCATAGCGACGCTTGGCCGGGGCGGCTCGGACACCAGTGCGGTCGCCGTCGCCATCGCCGTCAACGCCGACGTCTGTGATATCTATACCGATGTCGACGGCGTCTACACCAGCGATCCGCGGATCGTTCCGAAGGCGCGCCGGCTGCCTAAGATCGCCTACGAAGAAATGCTCGAAATGGCATCGCTAGGCTCCAAGGTTTTGCAGACCCGTTCGGTCGAGCTTGGCATGGTGTACAAAGTGCGCACCCGTGTGCTGTCGAGTTTTGCGGCCCCCTCCGCTATGAAGCCCTTCAACGTCTTCGACATCGAAGATATCGGAACCATCGTGTGCGACGAGGATGAGATCGTGGAACAGCAGGTCGTGAGCGGCATCGCCTATGCCAAAGACGAAGCCAAGGTGACGCTGCTGAAGGTCGACGACAAACCGGGTGTGGCGGCGCGCATATTTGGACCTCTGGCGGAGGCTAACATCAACGTCGACATGATCGTCCAGAACATCACGCCGGACGGCCGCCAGACCGACATGACCTTCACGGTGCAAGCCGCAGAACTTGCCCGCGCGCTCGATGTCTTGAAGAAGGCCAAGAAAGATATCGGCCACTTCGACGTCAAGAGTTCAGCCGATGTCGTCAAGGTATCGGTCATCGGCGTCGGCATGCGCAGTCACGCTGGCGTTGCCGCAAAAATGTTCGAGACGCTGTCTGAGAAGGGCATCAATATCCACGCGATCTCCACGTCCGAAATTAAAATCAGCGTGCTGATCGATGCGGCCTATGCTGAGCTTGCGGTTCGCTCGCTGCATTCGGCCTATGGCCTCGACAGCGACTGAGCGCGCGACCCGCTTCGGTCGCGTCGACATTTCGGTTATCCCGCCTCCAAGACCCTAGACAACGGGTGTTGCGGGTGGAACGACTGGCGGATGGGTTGAACAGCGATGGTGACGCGGCGCGGCGAAGATCCAAGACCTCTCCCGAGCGAAACGGCGCTGCGCGTGATCATGCGCCGGCTGCGCGAGATCATGGCTGAGGATTGCGATGGTCAAAGCAAACTCGATCGCATCGTTCGCCAGATCGCCGGCGTCATGGTGGCGGAAGTTTGCTCGATCTATCTCAAGCGCCAAGACGGCTCGCTGGAATTGTTCGCCACCGAAGGCTTGAACCCCGATGCGGTCCACTCGACGCGTTTGAAACGCGGCGAAGGGTTGGTTGGCAAGTGCGCCGAAATCGGCGTTACCGTCAACGAACCGGAGGCTTCGAGCCATCCGGCATTTTCCTATCGGCCCGAAACCGGCGAAGAGATTTATCACGCCTTGCTGGCCGTGCCGATTTCACGCTCGGCACAGGTGATCGGTGCGCTCGTCGTCCAGAACAAAACGACGAAAGAATATTCCGACGAAGACGTCGAAGTATTACAAGCGACAGCCATGGTCATCGCCGAGAACCTGGTATCGGGCGCAGTGGCCGGTACCGGGGCTGCGATCGAAGCCTCGCGCTCGCAACCGATGATCATCGAAGGCGAGCCGTTGTCCGATGGCATCGCACTCGGCCACGTCGTGCTGCATGAAGCCCGCATTGTCGTCACGCAGTTACTGTCCGACAATCCGGCGGCGGAAATTGTTCGGCTCGATGACGCCATCCACAAGCTTCAGGCCAACATTGACGAAATGTTCGAGCACGAGGAGTTGTCGGCAGCGGGCGAACATCGCGACGTGCTCGAAGCCTACAAGATGTTCGCCAATGACAAAGGCTGGCATCGCCGCCTGCGCGAAGCGGTCGAGGGCGGTCTGACGGCGGAAGCCGCCGTCGAGCGCGTCCAGAACTCGATGCGAACCCGCATGCTGCGCCAGCACGATACCTATTGGCGCGAGCGCCAGCGCGATCTCGATGATCTGTCGGATCGTTTGCTGCGCGTTCTCGCGGGGCGGCCGATGCGAGCCAACAACAGCGACCGCATGGCCTCCGATGCGATCCTCGTGGCGCGCACCTTGGGACCGGCCGAACTGCTCGACTACGATCGCACGAAATTGCGTGGTCTCGTCGTCGAGGACGGCTCAGCCCAAAGCCACGTCGCCGTCGTCGCCAAGGCGCTCGGTATCGCCGCCATCGGGCAGGCGACGGGCGTCGTCGAGCGCGTCAATGCGGGCGACGCGGCCATCGTCGATGCCGTCACAGGTGAAGTGCATTTGCGGCCGAGTGCCGAAGTCATCGCGGCGTACTCCGACAAAGTGCGGTTCCGGGCGCGCCGGCAAAAGCGCTATCAGGCGCTCCGCGATCGCCCTGCCATCACCAAGGACGGCGTGCGGATCTCGCTGCTGATGAACGCCGGGCTGCTGGTCGACATGCCGCATCTGGCCGAAAGCGGCGCCGATGGCGTCGGGCTGTATCGCACCGAATTGCAATTCATGCTGTCGGACGCGTTTCCGCGCCTCGATAAGCAGACACAACTCTATCGCAACGTGCTTGCCGAAGCGGGCGAGCGGCCGGTGGTGTTTCGCACGCTCGACATCGGCGGCGACAAAGTGCTCCCTTATCTGCGCCAGCCGAAGGAGGAAAATCCGGCGATGGGTTGGCGCGCCATCCGCATGGCCCTCGATCGGCCGGAGTTGTTCCGGCTGCAAGTGCGCGCCATGCTGAAAGCCGCCGCTGGCCGCCAGCTTCGCATCATGATCCCGATGGTCACGGCGGGCTACGAAATGGTCGCCATCCGATCCCTCGTCGATCGCGAAAAGGAATTTCTGACCAAACACAACCACGTGCTGCCGAGCGAAATTCTGATCGGTGCCATGTTCGAAGTGCCGTCGCTGCTGTTCGATCTCGACGGATTTTTACCGCGCGTCGATTTTGTCTCCGTCGGCTCGAACGACCTCGTGCAATTTCTGTTCGCCGCCGATCGCACCAACGCGCGCGTTGCCAGCCGCTTCGACGTGCTGTCGCCGCCGCCACTCAGGGCGTTCAAGATGCTCGTCAAGGCGGCCAAAAAGCATCGCGTGCCGGTGACGGTGTGCGGTGAGATTGCGGGGCGTCCGCTGGAAGCGATGACGTTGATCGGTCTTGGCTTGCGGTCGCTGTCAATGGCACCGGCGGCCATCGGCCCGATCAAATCCATGATCCTGTCCGTCAATGTCGAGCGCGTCACCGATTGTGTTGAGAACCTGTTGAAAGACGGTGCGAAAGATGTGCGCCTGACTTTGCAGCAGTTTGCTGAACGAGACGGCGTTGACGTCGACACATAACGCTGTCGATGGCATCGCCACCACCGCGCATTGTGCAGCAAAACGTCAATAAAATCGCATCGATTATCGCGTCGTCACACACAAAAATATTTGCCGCGTGACACATCGGCGACGAACGAGAAATGCTCCGAAACGACCTTTGACAATCCGTCGTTTTTAGCCAACTGTTGCGTGGGGTTATGGGGCGGCGCGGGTGTGCCGATAGTTTGTATGCGTCAAGGGTTAGGGGCCGATGCCTCCGGGCGTCGCGTATCGGCGGCACCGGGGCAGAGAACACCACAGCAGCATCGTAGCGGTGATCCGCGTCGCGGCGCGCTAGCTCAATCGCCATTGCAATCGGCTGGGCGTGCGATCGCCCCACGCGGTGACGCGCCTGATGCCGTGGCGCTCCAGCAGATGCGCACGCTCATCTCCCGATATTTTATAAATCTTCGCGCGGTCGTGCGGGTTTCACCTCAACAAATCGCCGCTCATCTTGTCATCGACGTGGCGGTCATCGAAACGCTTGAAACAGGATATGTCGAGTATCTGCCGGCGTGGCCTGAAACGGCGCGCATCGTCATGGCGTACACTGGTTTGGCCGGCATTGACGGCCGCGCCATATTGGAGGCGGTCGGCGACGCCATGCAACAAGCAGCGGTTCTGGCGGCCTACGATGCGGCTCAACCCGCTGCGGCGATCGCGCCGTCACCGCACCGTGGTCCGACGATGATGTCTCGGGCAAGCACGGCGGTCGCGCATCGCGCCAGCGGCGTTCGCGCGGCGGCTGTCAGTAGCGTCGCCGGCCGGCCGACGCGCACGGTACTGGCGATCGTACTGCCCTGCGCCATGTTGGTCGCGGGCTACAACACGTCGGCTGTTGGCCAGGCCCTGCGGCCGGTACACCGGGTCGCATCCGACGTCGGCGATTTTTTCAGGGTGCACTTCGCGCCTGTCCGCGAAGGTCACCGCTGGATCGACGTCCGCGATCCGCGCTCTCGGCGTGGGGATAAATTGCAGAACACAGGCGGTTAGGTTTAGATGCGCGCCCTGCCGCCCGATTGAGCGGTGCAGCGTGCCTCCAACCCATGATCCCCCGTCGCAACCATGACCTCGCTCCCGACAGAAAAACTCGACCGGCTCGCCGAGCGGTGGCTCGCCATCCAGGATGAGCTGAACCACGGCGTCAGCCAAGCCGCTTACGCCAAACTGAATAAGGAATTTTCCGATCTGAGCCCGGTGGTCGCCGAAATCAAGGCGCTGCGACGGTCGGAAACCGAATTGGCGGATCTCGAGGCGATGATCGCCGATCCGTCGGCCGACAAAGACATGATCGAGATGGCTTACGCGGAGCGCGGCGACCTGCAAGCGCGCATTGAAGATCTGAAGCAACGCTTGCAGATTGCATTGCTGCCAAAAGATTCCGCCGACGAGAAAAGCGCGATCCTTGAAGTGCGCGCCGGGACGGGCGGCGATGAAGCCGGGCTGTTCGCCGCTGATCTATTTCGCATGTACACGCGCTACGCCGAACTGCACGGCTGGAAGGTCGAGGTGATCTCGATGTCGGAAAGCGACCTCGGCGGTTACCGCGAAGTCATCGCCTCGGTGACCGGACAAGGCGTGTTCGCGCGGCTGAAATTTGAATCTGGCGTACATCGCGTGCAGCGCATTCCAGCCACTGAAAGTGGCGGACGCATTCACACATCCGCCGCTACCGTTGCCGTGCTTCCGGAAGCCGAGGACATCGACATCGATATCCGCGCAGAAGACATCCGGATCGATACGATGCGGGCCGGTGGAGCCGGCGGACAGCATGTGAATAAAACCGACAGTGCCGTGCGCATGACGCATCTACCGACGGGCATCGTCGTGGTGTCGGCTGAAAAATCGCAGCATCAAAACCGTCGCTTGGCGATGGCCGTGCTCAAGGCCCGTGTCTATGATTTGCAGCGCGCCAAGGTCGATGCCGAGCGATCGGAGGCGCGCAAATCGCAGGTCGGATCGGGGGATCGATCGCAGCGCATCCGCACCTACAATTTCCCGCAGGGCCGGGTCACCGATCATCGCATCAACCTGACCGTCTACAATCTCGACGAAGTTTTAACGGGCGGCGGACTTGAGCCCGTCATCGACGCGCTCATTACCGATCATCAAGCCAGCCTTCTTGCTGCAATGAGCGACGTGTGATGCGGCTCACCGCCGGTATGACGGCCGGCGATGCGCTTGCCGCGATCACAGCAGAATTTCGGTCGGCGGGATTACCGACCCCCGACCTCGACGCGCGCTTCCTCGTGCAAGGTGTCTTGGAAATCGATGCTGCGGCGTTGTTTGTCGATCGGACGCGCATCCTTGGCGCTGCTGCGATGCCATTGAGCGCGGCCGTTGAGCGTCGATTGGCCAACGAACCAGTATCGCGCATTCTCGGCTGGCGTGACTTCTACGGCCGCCGTTTTGCGATTTCGCCCGCCGTGCTCGATCCGCGCGCCGACACGGAAACGGTCATCGATCTGGCGCTGGCGATTGCCGGTGAAAAAGGCTGGCGCGAGCGGCCAATCCGCATTGCCGATATCGGTACCGGCTCCGGCATCCTGGCCTGCACGCTCCTGGCCGAGTTGCCGCAAGCCACCGCAGTCGCGACCGACATCAGTGCTGCCGCTGTTGATGTGGCGATGGCAAATGCCCGGAGCCTTGGTGTCGAGGCGCGCTTGACCGCCATCGTGACGCGCGGCCTGGCCGGGGCTGAAGGTGTGTTTGATCTGATCGTGAGCAATCCACCCTACATCGCCACCGCAGACCTCGTACGCCTCGATCTCGACGTGCGCGGATTCGATCCGGCGATGGCGCTGGATGGCGGACCGGACGGGTTGGCAATCTACCGGGAAATTGCCAGTGAAATCATAAGATTGAGGTCGCCGACGGTCATCGTTCTGGAATTCGGCGTCGGCCAGGCGGAGGCGGTGACGGCGCTGTTCGCCGACGACATGACGGCACCACCGCGTTTTGGATGCGATCTCGGCGGCCGCACACGCTGTGTGGCACTGGAGATACATCGGTAACTCAGTCCGCAATATGTGTTGGCGCGGGTCCAAAAGACGGATATCATCTGCTGACTGGCTTGTTAGAACGGATGTTCCTTCAGAGATCGATATCGGTCACTTGAATGTCCAGCTCCAAACCAAATGGACCCTACGGTGTTCAGGGCAATTCATATGAATTTGCCCTTAGAAAGCGGCCAAAGCCGATTTGAACGACGCCGGTTTCGCAACGGCAAATAATCGCAGTGGATCATATGTCCTGTTGCAGCGTTCGATAGAGTGAGACCTACGACCTCAACTGGTTCGAATGGAAAATCGGTTCGCTGAGTCGGCTTCTGTGGGGGCGGCCATTGAGTGGGGCGCACGGCAGTCTTCGAATGATTGGCGACTGTTCGGCTAAGTCTTCAGACCGGAGTGCGATTTCGAGATGGCGCGGCCGTCACGATCGCAGCGCATGGCGGGATGCATTCGGGGTGAACTCAGCCGTGCTGTGGTCGGTCAAACGTCTCGCCGTTGCTTTTTGGCAGACCTGAGTTATCCGCCGGGTCCGGGTTTGGATATGGGGAAGCGGAGACATTTGAGCGAGATAGAGCGGTGCCGGGTCAGCGCCAATGTGCGTTCGCCGCAGACCATCAGAATGCACCGCTGTTTGCAGCCTCGCGCGAAACCAAATCACGGTGGCTAACAATTTTGAATAACCGCAACAAATCAACAGACGTGAACGGGAGCCAATGAGGCAAGGTCAGCAAAATCGTCGAGGACGCGGGCGTAACAACATCGGCGGCGGCGGAAACAATAGCAATAACAACAACCGCAAATCTCAAAATCCATTGACGCGGAGTTTCGAGAGCGCTGGACCGGATGTAAAGCTGCGCGGTACGCCATCGCACATCGCCGAAAAATATATCACGCTGGCGCGCGACGCGTTGTCGTCGGGAGACCGGGTGCTGGCTGAGAACTATCTCCAGCACGCCGAGCACTACAACCGCATCATCATGACGTATCGCGAGCAGCAGCTCAGCCAGGGCGCCAGCGATCCGTTCAGCAACGGAGCCGCCCGTACGCACTCGCTCGCTTCGCCGGACGGAAGCGACGGCGATGAGTTCGGCGACGAGGACAGCGGCGACGATTTCGGCGCTCAAGGCAATGTCGGCGGTCCAGCCCCGGGCGGGCAAGGCAACTTCAACGACGGTCCACCGCCGCAAGCACCGCAGCCGCGCTACGACAATCGCCAGCCGCGCCAGGATGGCCGCGACAATCGCGGCGACAACCGCCCCTACAACAACACCCGCAATGATCGCGGCGACCGCAATGGCTATCGCGGCGACCGGCCAGATCGTCAAGACCGGCCCGAGCGTTACAATCGTGGTGATCGCTTCGCCGAACCGCAGGGCGGCGAACCTCGCTACGGCCGTGACGAGTCTCGTTCGCCGAACCCAAATCCGGCATCGCAGCACGACGGCGCCAACGGCAATGGCTTCCGCCGCCGCGAGCGTTTCCAGGGCGGCGGCAATCCTGGCAACGCTGGGCCGGCGAACGCTGGCCGAGGCGATGTTGGGCCAAGTCATGCCAATACAACCGGCTATGAACGCGGCGCTGGCGTTGGATTCCCCGGGCAAGGCCCGCAGCCTTCAGCGCCGCTCGCCGTTCCGCCGGTGATTGCCGCGCCGATGCCGGTCCAAGCAGCCCCTATCGCACCGGCTCCGGCGTTGGAGCAAGAACAGCCCGCTTTCCTGCGTCGCCCCGTGCGCCGTCCACGCCGCGATGATACCGCCGCAGCCGATGCGCCAGAAGCCCCCACCACTGTCGCCACACGGCGCCCAGCCGTTGAGGAAAAAGACTAAGCGTCGCGCCGGCATTGCCAGCTTAAAAAAACGGCTGCGAGCCAATCGCGGCCGTTTTTGTTTCAAGCTGAGCGGTGCTCACGCAACGTGCTTGATCGGATCTCCAAGCGAAATCTCGCCGCCCTCGAGAATGCGCGCATATACGCCGAAATCGGTGTGGCCGAAGCTGCGCGACAGGAACGACGGCAGTTTGAGATCGCGCGTCGCCGTCAGCGGGTCGACGTTGGTCGCCGCGCAGCGCTCGGTGCGGCTGAAAACCTCAAGCATCGTCGCGCCGATTTGCAGCCGCGCGCCAACCCAGTCGAATTCCGACCACGCCGGCACGCCATCGACGATAATGTTGGGTCGAAAGCGCAGCGTGTCGATGGCGACGCCCATTTTGGCTTCCAGTGCGCGGACACTTTCAAGATTGACGATATGGACGCACTTGGCGTCGACGTCGGAAAACGTATGCCCCGGCGACGAGACGATGCGCGGCGGCCCACGTACGCCGCTTGTGACCGTGCGGGCAATGGCTGCCTCGATCGCCGCCCGCCCCTCGGCTGTGCGCAGATCGCCATGCACGAGCTCGTCGCCATCCCACGACAGCGTCAGTGTGTGCGTGATTTCGTCAAACCGCGTTTTCAGCGCGGCGAGTTGTTCATTGCGCATCAGCATCACGAAATGCATTTTCGGCAGGTGTCGCGGCTCCTCCGGATCGAAAGCCCCCGGACCGTTCTCAATGGCGTAGGCGCGATCGAACGGGAGCGCGGCCCCAGGCGACAGCATTACCGCCGTCAGCGCTTCGGCCGACATCCCTTTCACCGGATAGCGATAGATCGCGGCCAGCACGCCGCCGTCTCTTGCTGCCGCCGGTTCGCTTGCTGCCATGCCGATCCCCCACATCCTTCAATCGGGGTCAGCGTATCTCGTCCTTGCGCTTGACGCATCCGGCTGCGGCGATGGCCGCGCAACCTGTGAACCACCCCACGATTTCATCGCGCGGCCGTGAGCGGCCCCTTTCAGCCAGCAATAACGCTGCCTATATCTCATGCCGACACTCGAACGATGCCGCTAGGGTCGGACGAGGTGGTGCCTCAAAGTGAATGGTCTCGGCAATTCGAACGTGCCTCACAAGGGCGTCGGATCGCGCGAAGGAGTGATTTATGAATTTCGAAAGATATACCGACCGTGCCAAGGGATTTGTCCAGGCCGGGCAATCGCTGGCGCTACGCGACAATCACCAGCACTTCACGCCTGAGCATTTGCTCAAAGTCCTGCTCGATGATTCCGAGGGCCTGGCGGCCGGATTGATCGAGCGCGCCGGTGGCGATGCGCGCTCAGCCTTGCAAGCGGTCGAGCGATTGCTGGCGCGGCGCCCGAAAGTGACCGGCGGCTCCGGTCAGGTCTATCTGGCGCCTGAAATGGCGCGTGTGTTCGATGCCGCTGAAAAGGCGGCTGACAAAGCCAGCGATAAATTCGTCACCGCGGAACGCCTGCTGCTGGCTATTGCGGTCGATGCAGCGACCGATGCCGGCAAGGCGCTGCGCGACGCCGGTGTGACGCCCGACAAGATCAACGCTGCGATCAACGACCTCCGCAAGGGCCGCACCGCTGACAGCGCGGGCGCCGAGCAGGCCTATGACGCGCTGAAGAAGTACGCCCGCGATCTGACCGAAGCGGCAGCGACCGGCAAGCTCGATCCCGTGATCGGTCGCGATGAAGAAATTCGCCGCACCATTCAGGTTCTCTCGCGGCGGACCAAGAACAATCCGGTGCTGATCGGTGAGCCCGGCGTCGGCAAAACCGCGATCGCGGAAGGTTTGGCGCAGCGCATCATCAAAGGCGACGTGCCCGAAAGCCTGAAAGACAAAAAACTCTTGTCGCTCGACATGGGCTCGCTGATCGCCGGCGCAAAATATCGCGGCGAGTTCGAAGAGCGTCTCAAAGCCGTGCTGTCGGAGGTCCAGGCCGAAGAAGGCGGCGTCATCCTGTTCATCGACGAATTGCACACCATCGTCGGTGCCGGAAAAAGCGAAGGCGCGATGGATGCCGGCAATCTGCTAAAGCCCGCGCTGGCGCGGGGCGAACTGCATTGCGTCGGCGCCACGACGCTGGACGAATATCGCAAGCACATCGAAAAGGATGCAGCCCTCGCGCGGCGCTTTCAGCCGATCTTCGTCGACGAGCCGACGGTCGAAGACACGATTTCGATCCTACGCGGTCTGAAGGAAAAGTACGAGTTGCACCACGGCGT
>FSSH01000107.1_pt1 | contig 43633 bp, 55 predicted proteins | sample 1166101 | NCBI WGS metagenome assembly FSSH01 (sample SAMEA32972668, study PRJEB13176) | freshwater metagenome | biome: Drinking water system; feature: Biomass in drinking water that filtered by 0.45 um membrane; material: drinking water | place: USA | collected 2012-12-20 | depth 0 m
GAACTTCAACGTTGCGCAGGCGGTTTACGGCGATCGGTGGCAGAATATCCGGGCGTGGGTAATGCACTCCGCTCCGATGTTTGGCTTGTTCGGCAACGCTCTCACGAACAACGAACGTCTGTACGACTTCGGAACGCTCAACGTCCGCAACGACCCGTTCGGCCGTCCCTTCATCGTGTCCGACGCGCCGGCCCTCTACGTGCCGCCCGGTGCCGATCCCGTCGCCAATCCTGCCAACTACTACACGCTCGGCGTTACGCCCGGCGCTGTTCTCGTTGATCAGAACGACGACTTCATCGATAATTGGGATACGTCGAACGGCAAGGAAAACATCGCCCGCACCTATCAGGCGGAATGGTCGTACAACCTCGGCGTCAAGGGCTTTTCGTGGGACAAGACGAACGGCGGTAAGTCACCGACCGATGCCGCGCTTGTTTCCGCCGGGTCGTGGGATCGGGTCGCCGGCTATAACGACCGCGACTTGGGCGCCGTCCTGATCAAGACGAAGTAAGCTATAGCGGCGTTCGCGCCGTTATACTGCCCTTCGCGTCTCTGCAATCAACATGAGGTATTACGATGTCTTTCGGTAACTCCGGCGGATCGGTTAGCCGCTTCCCCCGTGTGCTGTTCTTCACCGCCGGTATGCTGGCGACTGAGGAAGAAGAAAACGCAGCTTCGAAGTTCTTCCCGAACGTCTCGCTGCGTAACGCGCAAATGGTCGCGTCAATGCCGTCGTCGGCTCTTGAGGAATGCGACGCCGTCGCCGGGCTCGTTCCCGCGCGCTACGCCGCTGTGTATCCCGACGTCAGCGACTTCGAAGGCGGGCGCCTTCTGCGCATGTCGGATTACGATCGGCCGCACGGTGCGATCACTGATCCGAACAACGAAGCGGCTCGCGCGGCCAAGCCCCCGTCGCGCGGCGAAGTCATCGGCGCAAATCAGGGTGCCTTGCGCGGCGCAGGCTCGATCACGCAGCTTGACGGCGGGTTCGTGGCGCCGTCGCCTGCCAACCCGCCCAACCCGCACGGCTTGCCCGACGCGGGTGTCACGGCCCTGCCGATCGGCGTGAGTGACGCAGACCGGGTCGGACTGACGACAGAGGCCCGGCCGGGCGTGTTTGCCCCGCCGACACCCGCCGCTGACGAGGAAGTCGAGGCTCCCGGCGACGGCGTCCCGTAGGATCAGCTTACCCCGGCACAGAAGGCCGCACGTACGCGAGCCCGCAACAAGGCCGCTTCCGAACAGGCGTAAGCCAACATCGGGTAGTGTAACGTAAGGAAACGAACGAATGATACAGCACGAAGACGGAACCGGCCGGGTCGATGCTGTGTCATTCGTCTCACTTGCAGACGCGGACGCGTACCACGCCTTGCGGGTCAATACAGCGTGGGCAGCGGCCGAAGAACCGGCCCGCGAAGCTGCGCTAGTCAAAGCAACGGATTGGATCGTTGCCAACTTCGGCGAGGAATGGGCGGGCGTGCAAACGTTCCCGCTTGGCTTGCTTCCGTTTCCGCGTACCGGCCTTGTTAATCCGGCAACGGGTTACGTTTACGAGCTTGGCGAGATGCCAAAAGCTATCGTCTATGCAACCTGCGAACTCGCGCTAGAAGCGCTTGCGGGTGCACTGTACAACAACACGAACCCCGGTTCGCCGCAAGTGATCGAGGACACAATCGGCCCGATCACAACAAAGTATAACCCGCGCAATCCGCTTGATCTAACGATCGAACGTAACTTCAGCTTCGTTCGCGCAATCCTGAAACCGCTACTTGGCAGCGTCGGGCGCCCGTTGCTTACGCTTGTGCGGGGCTAACATGGGACTGTACAGCGAAGCGGCGCAACGGGCGTACGACACGATTAAGCGCAAGGGCGGTCCGGTTAAGATCATCGGCGCAACCCTGGACGATGTGCCCACGAATCCTAACCTGCCATGGGAAGGCTCGACAACGCCCCGGCCTGACGGGTTCGATCATTATGCGGTGTTCCTGCCCCTTGCTTCGTCGCTTGCTAACCGCGACGCCAACCCATTTGCGGAAAGCGCGATTATCGCTGCTTTCGGTCTTCCGTTCCCAATCGAAAGCGGAGTGAACATACAAAAGTTGGACGGCACTTTCGTTAGCGTCGTGAATGTCATAGCACTAGGCCCGGCGGGTGATGAAGTCATCATCTACACATGCGAGGTTAACACATGGCCGGGGACTTAGCTTCTAACCGCAACGAAATCCTAACGCTGATTAGTGAAGCGTGGAACGAACTTCCCGCGAACCTCGATCGGTTTCCGGCGCAAAGCGCGCTCGTTATCGCCATGACAGACGGCGACGGCGTCCCGAAGCAGGGCAACCGCAATGCGTGGGCACGCGTCACCGTCCAGCATACCGGCGGTGCGCCTCGATCCATTAGCGGGCGTCGGTACTTGAACACGGGCGTTTGCATCATACAGGTTCACGTCTTTCGCAGTGTCACCAACGATGATGACCTAGTGCAACGCGCGGCATCATACCTTGCGGGAAGACTTAAACAGCATCGCGGTTCGGTTGGCTTTACGCAGGTAATAGCCGTTGAACGGCCGATAAGCAACGGCTTTGCACAATGCGACGTGCAAGCGTTGTTCGAATGGGAAGAATTCAAGAGGTAGGATCATGGTACGGCTAGTTAACACGATCGCGTCGAACGCAACTGGCCTGTACAAGGCCCGCGAAATCATTCCCGGTGTGCTTCCGGTAACAGCGGACAACGGCGGTCAGCCGGTCAAATGGTACGAGCGCGAGCCGAACGACTACGGCGATTTCGGCGCCGACGTTACGCGCCGCGCTCGTCAGCCGATTAACAACGATCGGCAGCGGAAGAAGGGTACGCCTGTCGGGCAAACAGCTTCGGCCGGCTTTACGCAGGACTTGACGGCGACGAACACTGTTGAGGACTTTGAAGAATTCTGCTTTGCGGAAGCTCGTCGCAAGTCGCGCTTGCTTACGGCAGGCGTTACAGCGACCGGCTACACCGTCACCGAAGGCGGGCTAGACTATGTCGCCGGTACGCTTGTGTTCGCCAAGGGGCATGGCCTTGCGGCGAACAACGGCCTCCGGGAAATCACTGCCGATGCAACCGACATCGAAGTCAGCGCAGCGGGCCTGTTCGTGGACGGCACCTTGGGCGAAATCTCGCGCGTCGGTTTCCAGTTCCCGGTTGCCGACCTCGCCGTTGTAACGACGGGTCCGCTCCCGCAACTCGTGTCCGATACGGTCGATCTTACCACGCTTGGACTTATCCCCGGCGAAATCATTTACGTCGGTGATGCCGGCCACAACTTCGCAATCGCGGCTAATCGTGGTTACGCCCGTGTATTTTCTGTCACCGAAACGGCAATCACTCTCGACAAGACAGACGCCGCGTTCGTCGCCACGGACGGCGCAGGCGTGTCGGTACGCATTTTCTTCGGTACGGTGATCAAGAACGAGAAGGCCAACCTACAGAAAACCTTCACGTCCTCGCTGCGTCGTTTGCTCGGGCAGCGCGATTTGGACAGCGACGCTATCCAGTCCGAAGTCGTAACGCGATGTGTTGCGAATGAGCTTACACTCGACATTCCCGAAGAAGACATCATTACGACCGATCTTGCGTACATCGGCGCGGACTACCTCTTGTTCGGTGATGACGCAGAAGAAGTCGGCGGTGTTTTCATCGGTGTTGAGGAAGCCGACGCGATCAACTCGACACGTGACAGCGTACGCGCTTCGATGATCGCTTACCCGTCCGGCGGCAACAACTCGGCTCCGATCCCGCTCTTTGCGGCGTTCACCGAACTAAATCTGACGATCAACAACAACGTCAGCGAGAACAAGGCCGTAACCGTTTATGGCGCTTATTCGCTTACTCCCGGCTTCTTCGAAGTGAACGGTAGCTTTGACGCTTATTTCTGCGACGTCGAAAGCCTCCGGGCGGTGCGCGACAATAAAGACGTGTCGTTCCTGTTCGCCGGCTGGAAAGAACGCAAGGGCTTTGCGATCGACTTGCCGATGCTCGGCATCAACACCGGGGGCTTGGACGTCGCGGTTAACGAGCCGATCACTTGCAGTGTTGACGGCGAGGCCGCAACAGGTAAGAAGTACAACGCGGCGATGGATCACACCATCCTGCTTGTGTTCTTCGATTACCTTCCTCAACAAGCGGCGGTCTAAAACATCATGACAAACAAGTTGAAGCAGACAGCCGCCGCGACGAGCAACGCGGCGGCGGAACAGGGCGGCGTGTGGGTCGAGTACGCCCGCGTTAACGAGGCCGGAAAGATCGATACCTATCGCGTGAAGCTGTCACGCGCCGGTACGATGAATGCGCAGTTCCAAAAGGTCGGGTCGGACCTTACGAAGAAGTTCCGCAAGTCGGGTACGGAAGTTGAAAATATCGACCTCGAAACGCAGCGCAAAATCACAAGCGAGATTTACGCTCGTACAATCGTCAAGGATTGGAACGCGGACGACTTCGGCGTTTCCTTCAGTGTCGAGGAATGCATTGACACCTTCTCGGCGGATAACGACTTCCTTGACTTCTGTATTTCGGAAGCGGGCAAGGCATCCGTCTTTCGTAAGGAAGTTGTCCAGGCTGAAACGGGAAACTCCTAACGGCGTTTGAATACGAGCTTATTCACGCGCCGCGAGCCGAAACGGTTATCAAACAAGCGATGCGCCGGGGTATCCCTATTCCGGCGCCTTTCGACGACCCGCCCGAAATCCCGTTCCACCTTGCTATTTTCGCGACGGCTTTTCGCGAGCTAAGCGAGGAACGGCAATACAGTGCGGAAGGTGTACACGGCATTACGCGCAAGCAAATTAACGAATGGGCGCAGTCGTACAAGTTCGACAATGACAGCGAGTTTATGGACGAACTGTTTACCCACGTTCGCGCACTAGACGTGGTTTGGGTAGCACGCGAAGTTAAAGAGCGCAGGCGCAAGCAGCGCAAAGGGGGAAAGAATGGTAAGTCCCCGGAGCTTCGCGAAGAAACTAAGGGCGTTCGCGGACGACATACCGCGCCAACAGAACGAGATAAAGAAGGCGCTAGCGATTGAAGTGCTAACGCAAGTTGTCGGGGACACTCCGGTTTTGACCGGGCAGGCACGCGGCAACTGGATTACCTCGATCGGCTCCCCTGACGCGTCCTCCGTCCTTTTTGGGCCTTACAACCCTTCAAAGGGGGCGGGGACGACGCGCACCGGCAATACTTCGGTCAATGCCGGTGTCGCCAAGATTAAGGGGGCCGCATTCGGTGTTCCCATTTATCTAAACAATAATCTCCCGTACATTGCCAGACTAAACGACGGTTACAGCAAGCAGGCGCCGCGTAACTTTTTCGCCATAGCTATTGCTAGGGCGCGCGGTATAATGAAGCGACAGGCGATCCGTTACGGGGTTAAGACTTGACCACGGAAAAACTTGAAGTCCAGATCGTCGAAGATCGCGGTAGCACTAACAAGCTAATCGCATCTGTAAACGGCCTCGCTTCCGCATCTGATAAACTTGCCGGCTCTACTGAAAAGAGTACGAAAGCGACTGCGCAAGCAGGTACGCAAGCAGACCGCACGGCTGCGCAGTTGGGCGCGCTACAGCGGAGTGTGGGTAACATCTCAAACGGCTTCGGGCTACTTGCTGGCGCATTCGCCGGCTTTGTTACGGGGCAAGGTCTGTCAAAGATTGTCGAGTACGCCGACACGTTTACGAACATGTCGAATAAGCTTCGGCTTGTTACGACAGATCAGCAACAGCTTAACTCTATTCTTGACGCGTCCTTTAAGATCGCGCGGAACACGCGCACGTCTTACGAGGAAGTCACTAACACGTACGGCAAAGTCAGCACGGCGCTAAAGCGTTACGGCGGCGATGCTAAGGACGCGGATGCGATTACTAGGACAATCGCGCGTTCTATCCAGATTTCCGGCGCCTCTAGTCAAGACGCGGCGGCTTCGCTGCGCCAGTTCGGACAGACACTCGAAAGCGGGCAAGTCCAGGCGGAAGAACTTAATTCGATCATTGATGCAACGCCCGCACTTGCGCGAGCAATCGAGGCCGGCTTGTCGAAAGCGGGTATTACGGTTGAAGGCTCGCTTAAGAAAATGGCGGAAAACGGTAAGCTGTCCGTCAAACAGATACTTGACGCGCTAAAGCTTATCGGTCCCGAAATTGATACGTTCGGCAGTGGCGCGCTCCCGACTGTGTCGCAGGCGTTGCAGGTACTTAGCGACTCGTTCCTTAAGTACATCGGGCAGGCTAACCAAGCGACGGGCGCAACCGGGCTTCTTGTCAAAGCTATCGAATTTCTCGCAGACAACATCAGCGTCGTTGTGCCTATCCTTGTTGCCTTTACCGGCTTGCTTGCGCTTGGCGCAGCGGCGGGGGCGATCAACTCGATTGCCGGCCTTGTGTCCGGCTTCCGGTTGCTCGCGCCAGCTATCACGGCAAGCACGGCGGCAATGGCAATCAACCCGCTATTCATTCTCGCGACCGTCGCGGCGATCGGAGCCGTGGCCCTTGGCGTGGCGCTTTTCGGCGACAAGATTACAGCCTTGACCGCGAAGCTTGGACCCGCCGCGCTCGCGGCCCTTGGCCTGTCCACGGCGACGGCAGCGACCGCCACGGCCTCGAATGCCGCTGCGCCTGCCGTGACCGCCCAAGCCGCGTCCGTGACCGCCCTTGGCGCGAGTGCCGCCACGGCTGCGCCCCTAGTCGCGAGTGTGGGCACATCAGCCGCGAAGGCCGGAACCGACCTTCAGACGATCGGCCTTAACGCGGGCGGTGCGGCAACCGGCTTTACGACTGTGACAACCGCCGGCCGGGGTGCCGCGACTGCGTTTACGGAAGTCGGGCTTAAGGCAACGACCGCCGGAACCGGGTTTACCGAAGTCACGCAAAAGGCTAATACACTTGGCACGGGCTTTACCGTTGTCACGCAAAAGACGGGCGAAGCAAATGCCAAATTTGTGGAGCAATCAACAGTCCTTCCGCAATTACGCGGTGGCCTTACCGACGCTTCAACGTCTGTTGCGACGCTTGCGACTGAATACGAAAACTTGTTCCCGCTTATTGACGAGACGGCTATTGCGCAGGCTAAGCAGAACGAGGAAACGCGGAAGTCGTTCGACCTCAACACGCTTAACACAAAGGCAATGGAAGAGTCGCGGAAGGCTCTTACCGAAATCAGCCGCACAACCGACGAAGCTGCGAAGGCGGCGGCGGATTATCAAAAGCGGCTAGAGCGGCTTAGCGGCGCGTTTAACCAGTACGGCGAGAAGCTAGAGACAGCCGAAGAACGTACGCGCCGGTTCGCCGAAGCGCAGAAGCGAAGCGACGATGCTATCAGAGCGTCGCTCGATAATTTAAGGCAATACTATCCCCAAACCGAACGGGTCGCGAGCGGCGTTGACGGTATGACGTCATCGGCCGATCGGGCTTCGGCGGCGTTCGCGCGGCTTGACGGGTCGATTGATAGCATCAACGACGGGTCGGGCTTTAGCAATCTTGCGCGCGGCCTTGATAGTATTACGAGCGCGGCCGATCGGGCTCGATCAAGTATTCAAGCTGTTAACACGACAGCTAACGGAACCAACGGAGACAGCGTCGCACAAACTATTCGTAAGTCCGCAGGCGACGGTAGTAGCAGCGTAAACAACGATCCCAAAATCTCGGGTACGTTCAGCAAAGAAATTTATTACGGCGTGGTGTCGTACAATGGAACCCCTATTGGCGCATGGGTAAGCCGTGCAGTGGACAGCCCTATTACTCGTGCCAATAGGTTTGCAACGTCCGAAGCCCTTAACGACAAAGTGTCGTCCGCGAAGACTACCGCCGAAGCCCGCGCGATGTTGCCTTATAACGTCGACTTTAGGCCCATCCTTGGCGGCGTGTTCGCTGGCAACTTTGCCCACGGTGGCAGCTTCACGGTCGGTGGCAACGGTGGCACGGATAGCCAACGCGTTTCGTTTATGGCAACGCCTAACGAACAAGTCACGATCGAGACACCGGCACAACGCAACAAGCGGCTTCGCGGCGAGAATGCAACGCAACCGGCGCCGGCTCCCGCTCGTCAACCCGTTATTATCAACTACACGGTCAAGACGAACGACATTGACGAATTCCGCCGCAACAAGCGACAGGCGAACCAAGACCTAGTAAGCCGCCTTTCGGGTAGGATCAGATGACGACAGCCTTTGACGACGTACGGCTACCGGAACACATCGAACGCGGCGCGCTCGTCGGACCCATGTTCGAAACGGGCGTTGTCGCGTTGTCGGGCGGGCATGAGCAACGTAATCAGAATTGGGGGCAAGAGCTTCTAGTTGCCGACATCTCTTACGGCCTGATGCAAAAGCGTGATCCGCAAGACATCGATAACAGTTTCCAGCAAATTATGAGTTTCTTCCGCGCGAGGCGGGGGCGTCATCGGCACTTCCGCTTTAGGGACGCATCGGACTTCGAAGCGGAAAACCAAGTGCTTACGGCGATCGACCCGGCCGGGCTCGTCTTCCCTGTTGTCAAGAAATATGACAATTACACCCGGCGGATCACCCGCCCGTCTAACGGCTTCTTTACGATCTTTGTCGGCGGCAACGTAGTCCCTTTCGAAGGAAACGAGTTCGGCCCTGCGTGGGTACTAGGCGAGCTAGGCGTTGTTACCTTCGTGTCAATGCCGCTCGCGCAAGTTACAGCAACGTACGAGTTTGACGTACCGATGCGCTTTGATAGCGATCTGATACAAGTCAACCTCGAATGGCAGAACGCGGGCAGCATTACGCAGATCAGACTTAAGCAGGTACGGGAATGACTAGCGGCCCCTTCGCGGAACGACTCGCACGCGAGGACTTAACACTATGTCGGCTTGTCACCCTAACGTTACCTGACGGCACCGTTATTCGCCGAACGGACTTCTCCGAAAATATTACGTACGGCGGTGCGGTGTACGAGGCTGCGCCGGGTATTCAGGTTTCCGCTGTCCGTATTACCGCGTCAAGCGCATCTAGTTCGGCGACGATCCGGGCCGTTTACGACGATGTCTTGCGCGAACGCTTGGTCCGCTTCGGCGGTATCGATCGCGCGCGGTGCGTGATCACGCTTATTGATTGGCTGCGCCCGGACATTCTTGGAACCGTCTTGATTGACGGGCGGGTACGTCGGGCCGAACTTAACGATAAGTTTAGCTGCGATTTAGATATTGAGCTAAGCGGCGCGACAAACGCGAACCTGACAATCGGCGAAGTGTATTCGCAGCGGTGCCGCAACGTGTTCGGCGATCACCGATGTAAGGTTGATGTCGTGGCACTGCAAAAGCCGTTCGTCGTTACACGGGCGTACGCAGGGAACGCGAGTTTTAATATCAACAACAGTCTCGGAATACCGGAAGACCCGGAAGAAGAAGAAATCCCGTATTCATCGGGAACGATCACATACGATCAACCGGGAGTGTACACGTTTACCATTCCGGTAACGTCCACGGTAACGGCAGAACTTCTGTCTAACAGCGGTTCGTCAGGATCGAGCGTACAGAACATTCAAGACCCGCGCGTAACGAGCTTTGGCGACGGCTTTCCCGGTAATCCGGGCGGCGCGGTCAACTTTGGCAACTGGACGCTACCGGGCGGTAAAGGCGGGTTCGGCGGGCTTGCGAACTATCAGCCGAACGATCTGTCCGGCGGTGTGAACCGCGCAACGCAAGCCAACTACGCGCGGCTCGTAAAGCCGCTCGAACCGGAGCTTGCGAACCTCGATTACCTTCGCAGCGGCCCTTACCCATTCGACACGGTCGAGGCGGGCAAGGGTCCGGCCGGCGGCGTCGGCAACATCTTTGCGGGTGTCATCAACAGCGCAGGCGGTGACGGCGGGGCCGGGCATAGGGCGACCGTCTCATTCGCGCCAGGACAAGGCGCGGGGCCGGCGATCGGCGCCGACGTCGTGATCACTATTCCACCCGCTGCCCTGCCCGGAGGCTTCCCCGGTAGCCCCCTGGACCTATGGCAGCAAGGGTCGCCCGGCGGTGTGGGCAAGGTCGTCCTTACATGGGGCTTTTCGGACATTACCATTAGCGACACGACAGACGAGACGTTTAACCTCGGTACAGTGGTATGGACCAAAGGCGAAAACGTCGGGTACGAGGACCAAGTAACGAGCAACGACAACGGGCGGCTGTTCCTACTTCGATCTGCCGTGTACCCTATCAAGATCGGTGACGAAGGGTATTTTCAACCGGGTTGTACCAACTACGCAGACGTTTGTGAAAATCGTTGGGATAATCTAATTAACATGCAAGCGGAACCGGCTGTACCGCAAGGTATCAGCACGAGCCCAACACCAACCGGCACCATACCGCCGGAAGCTAACCCACCCGCGCCGACGCCTGATACCGGCGGCTTCTTTCCAGTTAATCAGCCGCTTCCTCTTGGCAGTTAGGTCGGGTTATGAATTATTCATTAACGTACGAACAGGCTATCAACGGCGGCATCGACGGCTTTAACGGCATTCCAACATCGCCGGGCGGCGTATCGACTTCGTCGCCGGTTCCTGTCGTTCCGAAGCCTACGCAGATCAGCTTTAATGTTGATACATGGGGCCGGGCTATCCCGCGCACATGGGGCAATGTCAAGGTCGCGGGTGCATTGATTTGGGCAAGCAAGCTCTATGTGCCCACGGGTGCGAACTTCTCGCCGGCTGTCCAGTTCGGAAGCACGGTTTCTGATGCCCCCGCAACGGGTGTCAAGTTTGCAATCGACCTTTGTTACAGCTTCGGGTTTGAGGGGCTTATTTCCAGCAACCGCGACATTCGCAAGCTTTATGTAAACGGTACGCTCGTTTACGATGCGGAGGATAGTTACTTATTCGACGGGATTGGCTTTAGCCTTCGTTACGGTCGTGAAGGCGGTATTAACGCGATCATGGCCCGTGATACGGTCGGCGGTAAGTTCTATTATCCCGGTCAAACGTACTTGGTGTTCGAACGCTTCGATATTGCAGCATGGGGTAACGCCGTTCCGCAAGCTGTTGAAGTCGAGTTCTACGTAAAGGCATCAATCGGCGAAGTTAACATTCGTGATGACTTCTCGCCGAACGTTACGCCATTGCCTATTATGGAACGCTTCTTAGTTTTCAATAATCATCTGTCGCGTACGATGTGGTTCGTTGACGTACGTAACGACCTTATTCACAAGTACGATATGGATACGTCGGTATTCATCGACACGCGTCCGATCGTCGGTGATGCGTATTACGCGATCGATACCGTACAAAAAGAAACGGAAGTGTTTAACAACTTCCGTCCGACTAAAGCGTATCTGCAAGAAATGGACGTACTTATTACGTTCAACAACTCAGACATCGCTAGTCCGAAAATCGCGTCACTCGATCTTGATACGGGGCAGTACAAGGAAGTTAACTTAAGAGGCGACAACGAACAGGCGCTAGTCGCGTCGATTGCGAAGCTTGTTGACGATCCGACCATAAGCAAGTTCGCCGTTTCTGACAACTTGCATACGGCGATCATTCCGATTGGAACGGTAACGCGCTCGCCTTCCGGTAACGTGACGGTCGTAATGTCGAGCATCGCTAACCCATTCGGGCAGGGTGCGGCGACTTACATGGACGGGCGCAGCGGTAAGGGCTTTGCCGCGATCATCGCTTATCCGCAAGACGGTATTAGAGTCGGCTTGTTCGACGGCACAACCGTAAAGCTGATTACGCAGATCGGATCGGGCGTTAACAGTGAGAAAATTGTCGAGTGCCTAAGCGGCGTCATGCTTTTGCAGTTCGATGCGGAGGGCGTGCAAGTCATTACCCGCTACGGTGCGGACGCTAACCTAATGTGGGCAACACCCGTACCGGAGGAAGTTGACGACATTACTTGGTTCGGCGGGCAGCTTCAATCGGATATGGTCGGCGGCTTTTACGGCTTCACTAGCGAGTCGTTTACGTCCCCGTATTATGTCATCGATATAAGCGACGGTACGATCAAATATTATGGTATCAACACGGCTAACAACAGCGAAGACATTTGTTGGGATAGCACCCTTAATCGGTTTATCTATAGCGGCGGAAGTCGAAACATTAACGGGACAAACACTGTAGGGTATTACGGCCCGGAGATTGCAACGGCTAAAATCAGTCTGATGCAATTTATTGAAAGCCTGTATATCGCTACGGGCTTGTACACTAACGCCGACATCACATGGGACGCGGACATCGACGAGCTAATTATCGGCGCATACCTAGCGCAAACAGTCAACCTAAATGCTACTGTCGAAAGCATTTGCAAACTGTACCAAATTAGTAAAGTCGAGAACGGGAATACCGTTCACTTTTTCCGCGCGCGCAAAACAACCGAAGGACTTACGATTAAGCTCGCGCTTGACGTAAGCGAACTTGCGATCGAAAGCTTTGAGGACGACGACTATAAAGCGTTTCGCACCGTGCGCGGATCAACGGACGATGTGCCGTCCGAAGTTGTTGTTAACTTTATCGATGTAAACGCGAACTACGTAAACAACAACGTTTCTTGGCGTCGCAATAGCCGCGTGCCCACGGTTGGCCCTACGCTCAACTTGACGGTGCCGATCGTCATGCGGCCCGTTGATGCGCTTGTCCTCGCGCAACGTGTCATCGTGGACGGGCAGAACGCGATTGCTGTTCACTCGTTCCGCTTGTCGCCTAAACATGCGCAGCTTGTTCGGCCGGGCGACGTTATCCAAGTCACAAATGGTCTGTACATCGACACAGTTCAGATCACGCAGCACGATCTGAACGGCGACTTCTCCGCATCCTGCGCCGGCCTGTCCGTATCAACAGAGAACAGCGGCGCCGTAGCTGTGCCGCCTCCGATCGCGGCTTCGCCTGAAGACGTCACCGTGACAGTTCCGGCGACCGGCTACGTGATCGACGGCCCGACGATCGTTAACAGCGACGACAAGGGCGACGGTATGTTCACCGTTTACATGGGTGTCGCACCAACGGTCGCCGGTAACTTTTACGGTGCGTATTTCGCACGGCGTAAAGGCGAGGGGCAATGGCTGTCACTTCCGACGATCAAGTCAGATACGAAGCTTGTCGTGTTCGAAGCAACGGGCGTTCTTACCGACAAGCGTTGGACGCTCGACATGGACCCGCTTGCAGTACAGCCGGTGTCCGGCGTCGCGCCGACTCCCGCTACCTTCACGGAATTGCAGCTTGATCCAACGCTTAACGCGGCCTTCTACGGCGCTCCGGGTCGTTGGGAGCTAATCCAATTCATGAGTGTGACCGGCGGTAACATTGTCGGCGTCATGCGCGGCTTGCGCGGGTCGGAAGTACATTGCGGCTCGCACGAGCCCGGCGACTTGATCGTCCTACCCAAGGGTCCGGTCATGCTAGAGGCGCGCTCGATCGCAGACCACGTTGGCACAGAGGACGAGTATCGCCCTGTGTCCGTTGGCCGTACGTTCGCCTCTGCCGTGTCCCTGCCCCTTGTCCAGGCTGAAGGCGTCAGCGCTCGTCCGTACGCCCCTGCCGCCCTGTCCTACGTAGAGGACGAGGGCACGGGCGACTTTACCCTGTCGTGGGATCGGCGCGACCGTCTCGGTACGGGTTGGGGAGCCGATCCGCTGCCGCTATCGGAAGTGGAGGAAAAGTATAAGGTGCAAATCCTGTCGATGGGCGACATCGTGTTGCGGACGATCGAGGTAACAACAACGTCGGTTGCGTACACTATGGCGAACATACTAGCGGACGGCACCGATTTTCCGTTTAAGTTTACGGTTCAACAGATGGGCGAAACCGGGTACGGTTCGACCGCAAGCAAGGTGATCGAGTAATGCCCGTCGATGTTGATTACGTCCCGGTAGCGACAAATAGCGCGAACCCGGAAGTAGCCGTTAACGCGGCCCTCGATAAGTTCAAGATCGCGATCCTTGAACTTGCAAGCATGGTCGGCGGGGAAGCCGGCGAGACTATTCCGACCGGCGGTACGCTTGGGCAGCTTCTAGCGCGCGGGTCCGGCGGTACGCTTGTTTGGGTCGATCCCCCAACGGGCGGGGGCGGTGAACCGATTTACGAACTTCCTGAAGGCGGTACGACCGGACAGCTTCTCGCGAAGCAAAGCGACGTCGATTACGACGTCGCATGGATCGACGCGCCGGCCGGCGGAACACCCGGCGGTGCGGACAACTCCGCGACTACGGTTGTACAGCGACAGATTTACCCGATCGGTTCGCTTGCCCCAACCTATACGCTTCCCAACCCGCCAACGGTCGATAACTATCTTATCGGCATTCAAACCTTTGCGACGACCACGACACCGCCTAGCGGCTTCACGCTTATCGGAAGCGCTCCCGATCCGACGTCGCGTAACGCGACAACGATTTGGTATCGGAAAGTGCAGTCCGGCGATAGCCCTAACTTACCTTCTCCGATCTCTAACAATGGCGACACGGGCTCGATTACGTATATCGAACTCAACAACGCGCTTGCGGCCGATTGGGGCGACTTCTTTGTGAATAGCGCCATATTCGTGGGCACTGGCAACGGCACCGTGCCGCCGATCGACGTAACAGACGGCGACTTTGTCCTCGCCTTCTTTATCGCGCGCCAGAGCTTTAGCGTCTTGACAGCGGGTGGCGGCTGGACGGCGCTTGACGACGAAAACGGCGGCAACCGGCAAGCAAATCTTGTTCGGCGCACGTACAACGGCGGCGGTATCCAGGCGTCCGGCTTGTCGTACACGGCCGAAGAAGTCGCAACCGTCGTCCTTCAGTTCCGCACGCTTAACTAATTCGAGGCTTAACGAACATGCGCGTCAATCTTAACGCAATCCTTAAGCTCTCGACACGCAACGAGGGCGGGTACTCGAACCATCCGCGCGACCCCGGTGGACCCACGAACCATGGTATCACGATCGGCACGCTTGGCGCATACATGAAGCGCAAGGCAACTATTGCCGACGTCAAATCGCTAACGCTGGACGCGGCTAATCTCATTTATGAAACAAACTACTGGAAACCTATTATGGGCGACGAGTTGCCCACGGGTTTGGACTATGCCGTATTTGATTTCGGTATCAATAGCGGCCCTTCTCGCGCGATCAAGGAATTGCAGAAGCTCTTGCCGGGCGTAGCCGTGGACGGCCTTATGGGCGCGAAGACGCTTAAGGCAATATCGGAACAGGATACGGCGACGCTTATCAAGGCTTTGTGCCACGCGCGTATAGCATTCTGCAAGAAGCTCGGGACATGGAAAGACTTTGGGCGCGGCTGGACTATTCGCGTTCTTGGTACTGATCCGCTAGGACAGTACAAGCGCAAACCGGGTGTTATCGGCGATAGCCTTAACATGTTTAATAAGCGCAAGATCGTCTTGCAGCCTGATATTAGCACCGAAGTTCCGGCGGCTAAGGCTCGCGACGGCGACATTAAGGTAACAGCGACGACGCAGAACAAGCTACAGATCGGCGGGATTGTTTCCGCTATCGTGTCGGCGCTGGTACAGTTCGCGACAGATTACCTCCCGACCTTCACGGAGCTTGCAGGAAACCTCGAACCGTATAAAGATAACGTAAAGGTGATTGGAACCATTTTCGTTGCGATCACCGTGGTATGCGTGGTGTTGGCTTTGGTTCTTAACCTAGATCGACTTCGACAGAGTGGCACCCATGCTTAGCTTTGTCGCCTTCGCGCTAGGATCAAAAGTCGGCAGATACTTGGTTGCGGCAGTATTAACCGCCGCGACTATAGCCCTCGCAGTCGCAAGAGTCTTTAAAAAAGGCCAAGAGTACGAGCGGGGTAAAGACAATGAAACAAAGATTATCCAACTTGAGAACGCAATTCGAGCGAACGAAGAAGTTGGCAAGCTTACTCGTGTTGATCGTCTTGACTACCTCAACGGGTGGCTGCGTAACGAATAGGCCGGCTTCATGCGCTGGCCTTCAGCCGATCCGGCTTACCAAGTCCGAAGTGTCGCGGCTAAGCGATGAAAGCTTGCGACAATACGCTGTGCACCTTAAGACGGGGGCCGCAAACTGCGGCTGGCAACCCGCGACAAGATAGCACAGGCGTTGTACTATGACGGGTGGCGGGCGTAGCAGTTCAAGCAACCCCCCTGCCCGACGCCCGGCGCGTCGCCCAAGCAACCCCCCTGCCCGACGCCCGGCGCGTCGCCCAAGCGAGCGCGAAGACATGACGGACAGAGACGAGTTGCGCGAGGTTGCACGACAAGCGGCCGAAGGCGCAGCGGAGCGGGTTGCTAGTAAAACTCCGACCATGGAACAGATCGAGCGCATTGTCGATCAAACGGCCACGCGAGCGGCACGGGAAGCGGCAGCGGATGCCGCTAAGACCGCCGTTGCGCAAACACTTATTGGTTTCGGCCTGGACCCTAACAACCGTGCGGAAATCCTTAAGGACATGTTGTTCCTATCGGAGATGCGCAGCCTAAGCGCGTCTTCGAAGCGGCACGTGGTACTTGCTATTCTCGGAATCCTTGCGACGGGTGTTGCTACAGCGGTGTGGGCATACCTGAAAGCAGGGGGCAAGGTGCCGTGAGTTCGCATCCGGGACAAACGACGAGCGGCTTTAATTGGCTGCGTGTACTAATCATCTTTTTGATTTGGGTAGTTGTTGCGGCGTTCTCTGCGCCGTTTATTCTGTTCGTTGCCCCTGACATCGAAGTGCGCTTGTTCCCGGTAATCGGCGAACAGCGCATTACGAACTATCGCTTCAAGGATGAAACCGGGCGGTACGCCTTATTCGAATGGCGGTTTCAGAAGTACAAATACGGACGGCCGGAATACTTCGGCTTCATGATGTACGACATTCGCAACCCGGTCGATCGGTACACGACAGAAGCGTTTTCGTCATACGACTGCGAAACGTCGCTGCGTTCGCTAGGCGGTGCGCCTCCGGGTAAAGAAGCCGTTAAGGAAATGTGCGTCCGCATTCCTAAGCAGCTAATCGGCAACCCGTGGGTCGTTGCTGACGGATGGGTAGAGTACAGCGTCAGGCACCCGTTTTACACAGTCGGGCAGCGCATCCCGGCCGAACCTGAAGACTGGCCTATCATGGCAGCGGGTACGACCATACGAAAACCCCGGCAACCGTGAGGCGCCGGGGCAAGTCGGGAGATGCGCAAGGGACTGCACACCCGGCGAGCGTAGGGCCTAGCGGCCCCCGTAGCAACCACGCTCCGATCGCGGCCCGCTGACGACCTCGAACGCGCCAGGGCAGCGCGAGGCCGGCGCAGGGGCGTCCAGGCGCAGCACGTCGGCAGAGGGCCGCTCGATCACGCGGGGCTGTCTCGCGTCGTAATACCGATCGCCCGGCCGGGGCTCGCGACGGATGCCCGGCACCGTGGGCAAGTCCTGAATGATTCGGATCGTCGCGGCCTCGACACGGTTGCACGAACTGAACCCGGCGATAGCGCAAAGCAAGACGCCGCCACCGACGAGAATTTTAACAAGATCGTCCATCGCCTAAGCCCTCACATCTGCCCAATTCGGCCCGAACTCCGGGTCCGCTTTAACGGGAACGCGTAACGGTATCGCATTTTCCATGACGTATTGCATATATCTAAACGCATCGTTAACGGCCGCGCTGTCGTCGTACTCGTCAAATACAAGTTCGTCGTGAACGGTCAATAGCGGCACACCCGTGTAAGCAAACACGCCCGAAGTTTCGCACTGATCAATAGCGGACTTCATCATATCGGCCGCGCTACCCTGAAACTTATAGTTCACGGCGCGGTAGCTGTAGGCGCGCTCAATATTCGATCCGTATCGGCGCAGCGCTTGTTCGTATGGCAGGGGCAGCGCGTCTTCATCGCCCCAACTAAACGGTGCCCACAAGTCGAACCGTGTCCGCCTGCCAAGGATCGTTCGCACGTAGCCGTATTTATTAACTTCGTCGGAACACATTTTCATCGTCGGTTTAACGTACGGCGCGGCGGAATGGTACGCCGTGAAGAACTGCCGACTTTGCTCCGGGCTTAGGCCCATGGTGCGTGAGAGCTTGCCCTGTCCCTGCCCGTAAAGAAGCCCGAAGTTGGTATTCTTGATCGGCTTACGCTTTTCCTTCTTCAAGTCTTCGTCGGCGGGGTTCCAACCCATATAGGGGCACGCGGCGTAATAGACTACGTCATGATAATCAACATTAGGGTCATTGACGTAAGAGTATCGCAGCTTGTCCGCTGTGCCGTCACCGTCGTCAACTGCGAAGTGTGCTAGCATACGGTATTCGATCTGCGAATAATCGTATTTGCGCAGTCGGCGCATACCCTTCGAATTAATAAAAGCCCGCCTAATCTTTTTGCCTTCTTTGGTGCGGGACGGGATATTCTGTAGGTTAGGGTCCGACGAGCTAAGCCGGCCTGTCTTCGCGCCGTTGGTGCCACCCTGCCCGTTCGTCTTGTCCGCGCGTAGCGGGTGAAACTGGCAATGTATCTTACCGTTGACGTTCTTCTCTAGCAGGTAAGATTTAACGAAGGTGCCGCGAAGTTTCTCTAGCTCGCGAATGCGGTTGATTTCTTGGCCGATAGGGTGATCGAGATTGTGTAGCCAATCCTTTGTAAAGGACGGTTGGCCGTTCGGGTACGACGCACTAGGCGCCGTCCGTGGGTATTTGAGGCCGATCCGCTTAAAGACGTGTTCGATTTCTTCGCCGGATGCTAAGTTCGTCTTAAGCCCGTAACGGTCGTCGAACTCTGCTTGCAAGCGGCCGATGTCTAGCCGTAGCTCGCCGTAGAGCTTTTCAGCGTATGGCAGGTCAATCTCGATACCGCGTCGCCGCATCTTGATCAGAACGCGGATAAGCCGGCATTCCATCTCGTACAGCGGAATAAGCTCTTGCAGCGCAAGCGCGCCCCATTGTATCGGCAGGATGCGCAGCGGTAGTTCCGCGTCAGCTTCGCCGTAAAAGCCGACAAGCGAGGGCGGTGTACGATAGATGTTGGCGCGCTGCTTGCCGCCCGCTGTGCCGCCGTATGCTCGCGCGCACCAATCGTACAGAAAACTAGACGTCTTGCCCACGCCTAGATACTTGTTCGCCAGGAAGTCAAGCGCAGTCGGGCCGGACTCGTCTAACAGTGCTTCCGCGAACTGTGTATCATAAAGCGGCCCCTGTACCTCGATACCTTCTTCGCCTAGCCAACCGACGTCGTATATCAGGTTGGCGCCCGTTTTCGGTACGGGCGTTTCGACCATGTCCTTAAACCAACGCAGCACTTGCGCGGCGTCCATGTTGTCGTGGGTTTCGACCTCGTGGCGTAGCGGGAAATAGCCGCGCCACACGTCGCCGGACTTTGACAGCGCAGCAAGCGACACGCCAACGATGTGGCCGGCATTGCGAGCCCAACCGGGGCCGTGACCGAAGTCAAGTTCCTTCGTCTCGGTATCGATCGAAATAAGCGCGGCGTCGCGCACATCGGGAAAGAAGCTAGGAGCTTTCCAACCCGTATGCGGCGTCGCCGGTAATTGCTTAAGGACGGCACGTTTGCGCGTAACGCCCGGATCGAGGTTTAAGAGCATCAGACGGCAGGACCGAAATTGCCCATTCCGGGCGCGGCCGGGGGCGGCACGGCTTCTTCCTCGTCGTCGCCGTCGTCCTCGTCTTGCAGATGGGTGTAAACGGGCGCCTCCGGGGGGCTAGGCGGCGTGAACGCCTGATCCGGGGGCATCGGGGGCGGCGCGATCGGCGGGGGCGTGCCTGGACTATATCCCGCTTCCTCGCCGGCCTCGAAATTTGCGCATACCCCGCGCAAGTTCTCGCCGGCTAGACAAACCCGCGAACCGTCCGTCCAGTAGTCAAGATGCGTTACCCGCCCGGCGAGCTTGCTAAGTCGCACCGCGTCAACGCCTAGCTCGCACGGCAGAAGGCCGGGAACACTGACGACGCAGCCGACGTCGGTTTCCTCGTGCGTGCGGACTTCGTCTTGATCGAGAAGAACGTAATTGCGATCGGTGAACATCTTGGACTTGTCGAGGGCGTCGAAGAAGCCTTCCGGCACAGCCGCCATTGCCGTTGCGTCGAAATTAAGCACCTTGTTAACGTCCGGCCATTCTTCGGAGTATAGCTGCGTACGAACGAACGACCCGTCTTCAAAGTAGAACGTAAGCGACCGCTCCGAATAGCCGAACTGTACGAGCGCTTTGGGAATGCGCAAGATTGCCTCAACGAAATCGGCGGGGACAGTGAGTGTGGGAAAGCCTAGCCCGTGCCAGTATGAAACGATTAGCTGCAAGTCGGAAGCGACCATGTCGCCCGATCGCAGTAGGATTGAAGCTGTAAGGACGTGTTCGCCTGACTTACTCGCAATTTGCTTCATGACTTCGAAGCCTTCGCGCATGTTGCTTGTCAGCGGCCCGACCGGCGCGTCAGGCGGTTGACGGATCACAACGCTGTAGTCGGAAATGCACTTGACGACGTACCGCGCCTTAGCCCCCTTAATCGCAAGCCGGTTGGCGTCAATAACCGTGATGCTGTTAGCCTCTGCGCCGATCGCTTTGACCGCCGCTTGAAGTTGGCCGAAGTTCGGGCAGGCTTGGATTTCTTCTGCAATCGGATGCCCGTACATCACAACGCCGTTGTATGTTGTCATCCATCCGCCCCAAAGGACGGCAAATTGCGAATAGGGCTCGCCGTTCTCTTTATAGCCCGGAGCGCAGAACTTGATTGCCTCGCTTAAGGTGTTGATCCCGCGTTCGACCTTCTGCGCATCCTTTTCCGCCTGGATTTGCGCCTTCGTCTTGCGTGCCATGTCCCGTTCCAATCTGTTGTTAAGGCACTGCCCGTAAGTGCCGTTGTCTAGCAGGAAGTAAGAGGCGAACGAAGTTGAGGACAAAATAACGCCCGTTGTACCGTTGCGCTTGATCCCGTCCCCAACGTTGAAGATTATTCGGAACAACTACCCGCTTCGTCCGCAAGCAACGCCCATTGCTCTTGATCGTCGCCAAGACGGCGCCGCATCTCGCTTTGACTTTCCGACGGAAGATGCAAAGCGTTACACATACGGCAATAGACTTCGTGCCAAAACTGGCGAATTTCCCGGTCGGGATGCTCGTAACCGATGATGCCAAACGCGTGCATGGCGTGGGCATAGTAGTGCAACGTCATCTCGTCGCGTGAGTGTACGAACTCGTCAACGTGATGCCGCAACGCCCTTTGCCAATCGGTATGCAAATAATCCGGCGCAAACGAGTAGCCGGGCGATGCCGTGTAGAAGTAGCCTTCTTCAAGCGCATCCGTATGCCGATAAACAGATGGCCCGGTGAAGCTGCCACCGCCGGGCTCGTAAGGATTGTCGAGCGTCTTTCCGTCGAACGCAGAAATAAGCACGCAACGCCGATACCATTTAAGCAACGGTTTTGCCGGATGATGCTTACGAAACCCGTCCGGCCCGCGAATAGCGGAGAACAACACAGATTGCATCATCACGGAAATACCGTTTAACCACGGCTGCGCTGCGCTTGGGAATGTCTTCGTCATTGCTCGTAATCCTAAAACGGTATGTCGTCGCGATCTTGGTAGCCGCCGCACCCGTACACGATGATGCGGGGTGGCGGGTGTTGGCCGTATTGCCCACACCATTGCGCCTCCTCCGTGAAGTAAGCACAATTTAAGCACGAGCGAAACATATCCCTGTTGTCTTCGATAATTTTAACCATAGCGTCGCCGATCGCACGCCCGGCGGCTTGTGAGCAAAACTTGCGAAGTGTAACGCCGTTTGTCAAAACTCTACTCCCTGGACTTTCGGGTATGTTGTATTAGTCCATACGCTTACCCGCTCCGGTGTCTTTAACCATGATACCAATTCGAGAGCTTCGGCCGTTGTCGCGGGAGGTTCGATGTTCTGATCACCTAGGAACCGACTGCGCCACCATTGCCGGGCAAGTGATCCGGCCGGGCCGGGATGCTCAAAGCACACCCATTCGGAGAACGAGCGCAGCCCGCACTGATACACAACACGAAGCGACGTCGGGCGACCTTCCTTCTCGTGCCGGTAGTAGAGCGCACGCGTTACCTTGAACATCTCGACAATCGGAAGCTCGCCGCGCATCACTTCAAGTGCCGCCGGCTGTTCTTGCATGTTGCCGGTCATGTCGTGATGACAGCCACAATAGATACAGGCCGGGGCTTTGGCGTGGTTCCATTTGTGACACGACGGGCACTCCCATACGGGCGCCTTACCGCCACCGCCGGCCCCCTTCATTCGAGGTATAACCGGATCGTTGATGGGGCCTAGCTTGCCCGTATTGCCTGCGTAGTCCAACACGAGGCAATCCGTCTTACCACTTTCGAAGCACGGCCTAGTCCCGCGTCCTAGCATCTGGACCCATAGCCCGGAGGACGTCGTCGGGCGCAGCATCGCGATTAGATCAACCGGCGGATGATTAAACCCGGTTGTCAGAACGTTGTTATTGACCACGCCCCAAATGTGACCGGCTTTGAACGCGGCAATGATTTGATCCCGTCGCGTTCCGTCCATGTTAGAGTGGACAGCGGGAACGGTAACACCGTATCTTGCAAACGCTTCGCTGATGTGTTCGGCGTGTTCTACTCCCGAAGCAAAGCATAGCAGCGAGCGGCGCCCATAGGCGTTTGATAAAATGTCTCTAACAATCGCGTCGTTAAGCCTGTCGGTGTCAACGGCATTCTGTAGCTCTTTTTGCTTGTAATCGCCGTTATTCAATCCGACGTCCGCGACGTCTAGTTTGACAGTCGGGCGAATGTGGGTAAGCGGCGCAATGTAGCCCTCATGCACGAGGCGGTTAAAACATTCGAGCGTCGTAAGATCGATCGCCGTATCGGTGAAAATACCGTTATTTGTCAGCGAGCCGATACCAAGCCGGTAAGGCGTAGCCGTAAAGCCGATTACGACTAACCATGGGTTTACCAGCTTAAGAGCCGCAATAAACTTCTGGTACATTGTCGTGTCGGTTGGCGACAACAAGTGGCACTCGTCAATAATGATAACGTCGATGTGCCCTAGTGCCGGAACGCTGTTTTTAAGCGAGCCGATACCGCCGTATATAATTTGATTGTTAATCTCGCGCTTCTTCAGACCGGCGGAATAGATACCGAGGGGCGCGTAAGGCCAGATGTCTAACAGCGCTTCGGCGTTTTGTTGGATCAGTTCCTTGACGTGCGTAAGCATCAGCACGCGCACCCAAGGATACGCACCGCAAAGCGACGTGATGTAAGAGCCGATCGAGTAGCTTTTGCCCGTACCCGTGGGCATACAGACGAGCGGGTTCCGGGACTTCGGGAAACCGTCTTCAGCTAGAACCGGCGGGTTGTGTGCGAAGTAGCGATGAAGGGCTTGTTCCGCTTCATACTGATACCAACGGGCGACGTACGGCACTGTTAACCTATTGGCTGGAACGACGCGCAACCCGTTTTAACAAGATCGCGTTCTAGGACGATGCGGTACAGATCGCAGTGCCATTCGCCGGATGGGTCCGCGTTCGAATGTCGGCATGATCGGCAGCTTACAGCGACCGGGTGGAATAGATGACAGACGCCCCGGTGATCGCACTGCTTGCAGACGATGTTAGCGGAGTTTTCGCTATACTTCGTTGGCGGTGTGCGCGCCTCGATTATCTTGATTGCTTTATCGTCCAACATCGCCGTATGTTCAAACGACAGCGGGACAACTTCGTAATATAGCCGGTCGGTATTCTTGCAGATAGCGCAGTACAGCGAGAACTTAAAGCCTTCCTTCTCGCCATAAGTACACATCTGGGAATAGTGTTTCGGCTTACTTTTGCGGACGCCTTCTTTAAGCAGCTTGTCAAAGCTGTCCTTACCGTGCGTCTTAAACTCGCCTAGCATGTATTGGAATTCGGGCGGTACAAACGGCACCCACAACTTAGCATCAAGCGAGCCGCCGTAATGCCGGTTGCGCGGGTGCGAGACGCGCCATTGCTTGAACTCGCCAGTAACAGGATCAGGAGTTGAGTTCGGGTCGGTGTCCCATACGTGGATGCCGATGCGCCGCAAGCGATGTACGAACTTAGGTTCTTCGCTGTGCCCACGGCGGAACAACCGTAGCAACTGCCCGGTGTGCCGAATGTCTGTCGCCCAACGGAAGCCGTACCAGAGTGCGCGGGAGCATGGATTGCCGATTTCGGATGCGCCTAAGTGCCAGCGCTTTTCGGTTTCCTGTAGCTCAACAACGCTATCGTTCTCGACTAGCTCGCTTACGTATTTGCCTAAGCCCTCGCACCATAGTTGAGTACCCGGATGATGCGCGCTCTTGTACATTGCTAACCTTCAGAAGTGACGGGGGCACGATGCCCCCGCCGATGTTGGCTTACCGGGGCGGTTGTCCAGGCCAAGCGGGAGCCCCGCCGGGTGCGCCGTACTGCGGAGCGCCGGCCGGTGGCGGGTAGCCGGGCGTCGGACCCTGCGGAGCGCCAGGGGGAGGATACCCGCCCGGAGCCTGTCCAGGTTGCGGAAAGCCGCCGGGGGCAGCGCCGGCCGGGGGAGGATAGCCGCCGGGCGCGGGGGCCTGTCCTGGCGCAGGGTATCCAGGGGCAGGCGCGAAGCCTCCGGGGGCCTGTCCTCCGGGGGGAGGATACCCGCCCGGCGCCGGGGCCTGTCCTCCGGGGGGCGGATACCCTCCGGGTGCGGGAGCCCCGCCGGGAGGGGGGTAGCCGCCGGGGGCCTGTCCAGGCGCACCATTCGGAGGCGGGTAGCCGCCCGGAGCGGGTGCCTGCGCAGGCGGTGCGCCGTAGCCGGCGGGCGCACCCGTTTGCGGGTTAGGCGGGATACCCGCCGGGGCGTTGCCGGGGTTCTTGCTCCACTCGCGCCCGTCGCTGTAGCGGTAGTCATTGAACTCGTTAGACATACGCTTTGTCACCTTGTCTTCACGACAGATGACTTTTACCTGAAACGGCTTGTTGTGCATGTTCGCGCTATCGCCGACGTCCCCGAAAATGCCGATGACGTGTAGCAGCTTGGACAACTGCCCGTTGGCGATGCGCACGGCCTCCGGGTTGTCGTTCCAGAGGTTAAAGCGCATTACGACGTCAGCGCCGGTTTCCTGAATACGCGTCGTGCACGCAAGGAAGACATTTGCTTGCGCTTCGGTTTGGCCTTCCTTCAGCTTGGCGCGCTTGGTCTCTGTGTGGGTAATGACGCCGTTATACCAACCTTCGGGCAGTACCGGACCCGAACCGGCGCTAGGCTCGTGCTGTGATGCGTTGAAGTTAAGCTGTACCATGTGTTACCTTAAGCTCCCATGACTTTTCGGACGATATAACCAAGGTCGGCAGGCTCGATCGGCGCTAATCGCCCGGATCGGTCCTTAGCTTCGTATTGGTTATCGGGTTGCGTGCGAAATAACCATTGCCGACTTTGCGTGGCAGGGTCAACGTACACGTACAAATTAAACACGAAGTCGAACAAGTAGGGGCTCTCGTCGCCCATAGCCTTGCCCGGCATCTTAGGGCCGTAGAGCATCATGCCTGTGTCGCCGTCTTGCGACTTGGACTGTTTAGCAGTGAAAAAGATGTTAGGGCCGCTTAGATCGCGGTAGCTCTTGATAAGCGCAGTTGCTTGGATCAAGAGTTCGTTGTACGCCCGGCGCGGTTCTTTACCGGCTTTCGGACGTTCTTCGGCGACGATGATTTCGAGCGTTTCCGACAAGCTGTCGAAGTAGAACGAGCCGAATTGCTTTGCCTCTGCGCTCGAATGTATCCAACGCGCAATATCGTTTAGCTGCGCCACCGTCTTAGCTTCGATGTACGGTATGTTGAAACCGTTCAGCGACAAGAGGCCGGGTTCCGTCGCGATGATAAGACAATTTGGCACCGTGGCCGCAAGGCGGGTTTTACCTATACCCGCCTTTCCATAGATCAACCCTTTAACGCCTTGGACGTTACCCAGTTGCGATGTTGTTTGATACATTATCTCGTCTTCTTCTCAACAACTTCGAAAGATGGACGACCCGGCGAGATAGTAAGGATTTCGTTGACAAGACGCTTATAGGTCGGTTCAAGCGCTTTGTATTGCGACACGCTAATTTCAGGTTTCCACTTGATCAGCGCATCACGAATGGGACGCGGCAACGACTTCTGTACCGTTTGCACGGCGAGGACGTTTTTGTCGAGATTGTAATAGTTAACAAACTTCGCCTTCAGCACGCTACCATCCGGCAGATCGAAGTTGTTTGTGCCTTCGGTCGGGTTCGTGAAGTAGAGCTTCGTAAGCGCGTTTCGGGCTTCAAGCTCGTCGGCTACAGCATGGCGCATCTTAGCGTCGGCGAGTTGCCAACGAATGAGGGCGTTACGGTGCGCTTCGCTAATGTCGGACATTTGATGCTCCCGGTTATCACTAGCCGTATGTAATAAACGGGTGCGGTAACGTCAACGCTTAAGTGCGCTTGCGGTGTCGCTAACTTGTTTGCTTACATCTTTGCTTAACACGGTGTAATCCGGCGCACCGGCTGCGAACGCGGCCTCTAGCTCCGGGTCGTACGCGATCGGGTTGTTGTCAAGCGGGCCGGTGTTGTCCGTTTCCTCGACAAGCTCCGGGGCGGCTTCGACTTTGCCTTGCGGTGCCGGCCATGTGCCAGGGGGCGGCGTGTCGCCGGCCTTCAGACCGCGCGCGTGAGCCTGCGGCGTAATGCCTTCCGGCATGGTGTCCAGATCGAACAGGTTTCCGTGCCCGTCGTCCTGCGCCTCGTCGTACATATACTGCGTCGGGTCGAACGGGTTTAGCACGGGGGCAGCCTCGCAAGCTTTGCGAAGTGCCATGCCCGGCCGGTAGTCATCAGGCGGTGCCGGAAGGTCGCTTGTACCGTTCCGCTCGTCGCCTTCGTCAAGTAGTGACTTCCCCGCGGCTTCGATGTGATTGAGGAAGTCAAGATGTTCGGCAGTAATAGCCGGTATTCCGATCGTCGTTGAGATAAGAAGCAGATACGACTGCTTCATGCTGACGATAAACGGGTTGTTGTTATAGTTGCGCATAAGCATCCCTCGTTACGGTTTCCCGACCTAGCGTACGCCTTTTGGCGTGTCAACGCTTGATTTCGTATGTTAAAGGCGGCTAGACGGAATGCCCACGGAACGGAGGACGCAACGTTGAAGCACGATACACCGGGGACGTTGCACTTAGCAACGATCGAGGCAATCAAGTACCGCCCAAGCTTTATTACGTACAAGCATATCGAGGAAGGCACACAAGTTCCACAAAAGTGGATACTCGACTTTGTCGCCGGGCGCGTTAAGGGGCCGAACGTCAATAGAGTACAAGCTGTTTATGAGTTCTTGACAGACAGGCGCCTGTTAAACAGATGATTAGAGTACCCCAACAACTAAAAGAATTAGACCAATGGGTCGCATACCGATTAGAGCCTAAGCCGGGAGCGGCTAAGCTTACCAAAGTCCCCTATAATCCTGTATGGGGTTACGGCGCGTCGTCGGTTAAGCCCGACACTTGGTTGCCGCATGACGTCGTCATGTCAACCAACACGCACTTGTATTCCGGCCCCGGCTTTATGCTTAGCATTGCTGACGGCTTCATCTGCATTGATTTGGATTGCCCCTTCGTAAGAGAAGACGGCAGCGAAATCACGATGGATAGCCCGGAAGAATTTGCGGCTGCTCAACGGGTGTGGGAATCGCACTTACAGATAGTTGCGTTTATCGACAGCTATACGGAGTGGAGCCCAAGCGGGCGCGGCTTGCACATTTGGTTGATCGGTAAGCTACCAGAGAATTGCGGTAATCGGATCGGTAAGATCGAGATATACGAACACTCCCGCTTCATTACGATGACGGGTAACGTATTTAACGGGCATGATCGGCCGATCGAAGAACGACACGGCGCGATTGAGATTCTTGTCGAACGGCTAGGGCTTGCTAATAGCGGCACGGTCATCGAACACGTATCGAGCGCAGAGACACGTACTGATATTGAGTGCGTCAACGCAGCGATGTCGGGCGGCACGGCCGAACTGTTCAACCGCCTATGGCTTGGCGACATCACCGGGTATCCGTCAGGGTCGGAAGCGGACTTAGCGTTCGCCAACCTTATTTGCTTTCAGACTGACAACACGGACCAAGCGGAACGTATCTTTCGGGCAAGTCCCTATTTCCAGGCGCGGACCAAGCTTCACGATCGACCCGACCTCGTGACGCGCGCCGTACAGAAGGGGATGGACAAGAAGGCCCCGCCGATCGACGTATCGAGCCTGTTGACGGCCACGAGTGCCTTTGCCGCCGTGGCAGTGGGTGACGCGCCCCGGATCGAGCCTGCCGACGTCCTGTACATGACCAAGCCTGAAGGCTTGCTAGGGCACCTTGCCGAATACCTTTATCAGGTAAGCCCGCGCCCGGTTCGCGAAGTAGCACTAGCAGGTGCAATCGGGTTGCTTGCCGGTATTACCGGCCGGGCTTACAACATCAGCCGGACGGGGCTTAATCAATACGTCGTACTTCTCGGCTCGTCGGGCATCGGTAAAGAAGCGATTTCTTCCGGTATCTCGCGCCTGATGCAATACATCATCGACACGCACCCAAGCGCGGAACACTTCATCGGGCCTTCGCACATCGCATCGGCTCCCGCGCTTTACGGCGAGTTCGGCGACGGCAAGAATCACGGTAAGAGCCCGTCGTTTATGTCGATCATAGGCGAGTTCGGCAAATGGCTTGCGGTGCACACCGATCCGCGCGCGCAAGGCCATTACGAAATGCTGATCCGCGCGTTCCTCGATCTTTGGGCGAAGTCCGGTCGCGGCAACACCGTGGGCAAACAGATTTACGCCAATAAGGATAAGACGCAGGGCGCGCTAGTGGCGCCGGCCTTCAGCTTCATCGGGGAAAGCGTGCCGGGTCGTTTCTACAGCGCGTGCACAGCGGATGCGATCGAGGGCGGGCTAGTGCCGCGCTTGCTTATTATCGAGTACAAGGGTGATCGGCCGGCGCTTAATAAGAACGCGTTCGACGTAAGACCCTCGCACGAACTTGTGTACATGCTGAAAGCGGTGTGCGAGCGCGCGCTACAACTTAACCACACATCGGACCCGATCGACGTACAGCTAACGCCTGACGCAGAAGCGTTCTTAGACGAGTTCAACACCTTCTGTGATTTCCAGATCAACCAATCGCCGCACGAGGTTGTTAAGGCAATTTGGAACCGCTCGCACCTTAAGGCCCTAAAGCTCGCCGGGCTTATCGCAGTCGGTAAGAATTGGCTAACCCCGGTTGTCGAGTTGCATCACGCGCAATGGGCTAAGGCTCTCGTCGTCGCTGATGCCCACAAGATGCTGTCCCGGTTCGATCTAGGCGAAATCCAATCGGGCTCGATCGATAATGATCGGCAACGCTCGGTACTGCGTCACTTCAAAAACTTCATCGGTAAGGCGGAACTTCCCGCGTCGTACAAGATACCGGAGAAGGCGCATAAGTTGGGGATTATGCCGTTGCGTCTGCTTACCGCGCTGACGTCGCGTAATGCTGCGTTCCGTCAGTTGGGGCGTACGCATCAGCAAGTGCTAGAGCAAACGCTTAAGGAACTCATGACGCAGGGTATCGTCGAAACGGTTGATGCTACGTCGCAGCCTCACTTGTTGGCAGAGGCCGGGCTTAAGGCGGGAAAGGCGGTTCACTACGTTGTAACGGATCATACGATATTTGATACGCTTTAGTCCCCGCGTGCGCATGTGTGCGGGGATAGGGAATCAGTTAACATAGGTTAAAGTTATACAGAGTTAGACATTAGTTATACATGAATTCCTCAATGATTTCAATGAGTTATACAAGTTATACAAGTTATACATCGAAAGTGTCTATTTATGCATGAGAGATTATTAACGTGCGGGGACTATAACCGGGGACTATAGCCGATTACCCCGTAATAACTAAGGGTTTTAAATCTGTATAACTATGTATAACATATATAACTTATTGAAATATATATATAATTTTTTATAACTTTCTGTTTAACAGTTTGACAACCCTACCGGGGGCAATCGGTGCCGGGGACTATAAGCGGGGACTATAACGCACTACCATACCCGATGATACAACAAGGGGACTAAACGCGATGTTGACACTTAAGGGCAGATTGTACCCATCCGGCACCCGAAGGGTCGTACGCACCTTCGCCGGAACGTTTACAGTAAGCGTCATCGGCGACGGCGGAACAGACAACGGCGACGACGATAAGCCTTACATCATCGTTTACAGCGGCGGCCTTTCCTACCGCTTCGACGTCACGCAACAGAACATCGACGCAATCGAACTATGGGCAGCGGGCAAATAACAACACCAACACGGCGACAACGGCACCTAATGTGGGCAGTTCGGCAATGGCGCGAGGAAGTCGAACTGCGCCCGCTTAACAACGTGCATCGGATGATGCTCGACAGCACATGGCGTAAGGTGATTCGCTATCACGGGGGCGACCCTAACGAGCTTGTCGGGCCTGATCATCAAGCGCTAGTCGATGCACGAGACGCAGCCAAACTTAAGGACATCTTACCGTGAGACTTCCGCCACTAACGCTTAAAGCGAGGAACGAGAACGGCACACTGACGGTTACGTTTTACGACGTAACGCGCGTGTCTATCGCAGAGTCGCCCGACATACGCGGCAAGACGATTGTTGTTTACGACGGCGTGTCATCGGGTGTACTCGGTAACGCGGGCGCGCGCTTTCCGTACGAGGAACACGGCAACGGGCAAGCGCTGCTAGATTGGCAACGCGTCGTTAACTACAAAGCGCATAACGTATGAGCTTCGGCAACTTCGGGCCTGTCGAGCCGGCGCAGCCTGTCGAGGACGCGCCGGCCACATTTGGCGCCAAGCAGCGCACCCGGTCACAGATCGCGAAGGGTGCCAGCGCCAAGGGTGCCCAAGGGGAGCGCGACGTGTTGGCCGCGTTCCGTGACGTGATGCGCAACGTAGAGGACGAGCTTACTCACGACGGCCACAAGATCGTTGCTCGATCCGGCTTCGCCACGCGCAAGCGGTTAGAGAAGGGTACGAGCAATCGCGATCTTGGTAACATTCCGTTAATCGCGATCGAAGTTAAGCGTAACGAGAAGCTTGCCGTTAGCGCGATGTTCGCCCAAGCTCTAAAGCAGACAGACGCGGGCGAACTACCCGTCCTCGTGTACCGTCGCAACCGCGAGCCCTGGACGGTTAGAACGTGGGTAGCGCTGTACGACATGCGAGGCCGGATCGTGCGCTACGTCGAAGGCGAAGTAAGCCTGCCCGAATTCCTGTCGTACTATGCGACGGTGTACCGATCATTCCTTGTCGAGGGCCTGTCCAGTGAAGACGCAGTATGATTACGAGATGATTACGCGCGAAGTCCAGTTAGACGACAAAGCGCTAGATCACGCAATTGAGGCCGCGACGGAGTCCAACGTAGCGGGCGACGACCACCAAACGCAGCTAGAAACCGCGATCAAGGTTTACCTTTTCGCAAGCATGGATTTGGAATGATGATAGCTGTAAAGCACTACATGACAAGCGGTACGATCGCTAGCGCATTAACCGATGACGTAGAAGAATGCGCCGAAGTTATCGAAGCGTTATCGGCTATGAGTGAGCGCGATACGCAAAACTTAGCCTTCGCGCTAAGCGACACACTCGCCGACGATAAGAAGCGCATTAGAGATTGGCTTAATAAACTGTTGGAGTTAATGACCTAATGCCCCCGTTCGATCCGACGTACTTTCTTATCGGCATGGTGTTCGTGTTAACGGCAATGGTAGCGTTGAAGTGATACGATTACCGCCGCCTGTCTCGACACGCTTTAAGGTTAAGCGAGACGGGCGTAAATGGTCCGTATGCGACGGCGAACGCGTCATGTACACTTACGCTATGCGGCGCGAGGCTCTTAAGCAGGCGCGGCGCTACAACCGTGAAGAGGACAACCGCTATGCCGCTACCGATACCCGCACCGGTCGTTAAGGTTGGCGGCTATTATATATCGCAATGGGTTTACCATTGGCCGGACATATACTGTGTCGCCTATCATCGTAACCCATGGGGCGAAGATCCCTCGTACTCATACCGGGAATGGTGGCTCTAATGGGCTACGCCGTCGATCTGGAATGGGTGTACCTGCTATGTGGGCTGCGGATGGCGAGGACGGGCAACCCGGAGCGGACGGGAAGCCGGCCCCCAACGCCCTCGCGCTGACGGTGGACATAGCCGGGCTTATTGCCGCGAACGAAGCTCTAGCCGCTCGCGTCGCTGCGCTAGAGATGAAGCCGCAAGAGGTTGTTTCGTTCGATACGACCGTGGCCGTTGGTACGTTGACGATCGGAACGCGCACCGTACGCTTGACCGGCATTACCGGAATCAAGGCCACTGACACGCTTACGGTTGCCGCTCGACAGGTTGTCCCCGCCGGCCTCGTGATCGAGGAAGCCCGCGCCGTTGCTGATGGTACGGTCGATGTTCTGATTTCCGCACTGACGGGGTTAACCATAGGCGGAAACGTAGCAATCCGCATTACCGCGCTTCGGTAATACCGCTTTACAATAGCGATGTTTGCTCGTACGTTGGCTTAGTACCAACGGGAGTTACCGCTATGTTCGTCATCGAAATCAAGTCCGGCCCCAAAGCACCCTGGAAGCCCTTGCGTTCCTTCGGTGCGCAGCGCAACACGTTCGAACAGCTTTCGGACGCGCTCGACTGCGCACGCGGGTTGGATCAAGACGGCTACATTACCGCCGACGTCCGTATCCGTGACACTGAAAATGGTGTCGTTCCCCGCGCTCGTTATAACGAGGCTTAGACCCATGAAACTATTTCACGAGCTACGGCTACAGGATCGCGAGGTTTCGACGCTTCGCGTGGCGTTGATGCTCGCTGTTGCTTCATACAAGGAAAGCAGCACGAGCTTGCGCGTACTTCCCGCCGCTCGCGCGGTGATCGATGCCGAAATTGAAGCGTGCGAAAAGCTTATTTCTAAGCTGCTTCAGTCGCGCCACGAGTCGTAACGTTCTGTTAAGATGTGCCTGCTAGCGTGGGCACATCGCAATTGGGGAACCACGTCATGAAGCGCGAATATCCGCAGATCGGTATGAAGTACCTTCACGTTAACGGCGGCTTCCTCTACGTGCATGTCCGCATGAATGACGACGTTTACGCGATCATTCGCGATAAGAACGGTAAGGACAGCGCCCCACAGAAGATGACTGCGGCAGAGTTTTACGCAATGGTAGACGAGGGCTGATAATGTCTGACGCAGAAAAGGCCGTGATCGAGGCGGCACGCGCTGCCGCATGGGCGTCCGCATCGCTTTTAGCGGCGGTACGCGATAATACATCGATGAAGCTTACGGCCTCGCGTATCAAGGCCGCACGCGCCGAACTCGAACACGCGCTTATCGTACTCGGTGACTTCAAGGGGTAAGTTCATGATTACACGCGCACACGCTAAGCAACTTGCGCTTATTGTTAATGAAATGCGACCCCCGCATTCGCTATCATCGAAACCTGAAATGGAGTGGCGTAAAGGCCGTAACGCCATTAAGGATCAAATTATACCTACTAAGTAGTGCGATATGTTCGATATCATTTGCCCGGAGTTCGATAGGACTAGGGGCGATCGGGCGTGATCTGGCACGGCTCGTATCCGATCCCGGGTCCGGTCTGCGGCCCGCTCGCGCTCGCGTTCGTACTGCAACGCCCCTTCCCCGAAGTGCTAGTCGAGCTTGCCGACGCGCGACATACGAATTGGCGCGGTAAGATGACCGGGCGCGAGCGGGATCGTTACATGATCTCGAAGGGCTTCAAGTTTAGGCACCACTTCTATCGCAGAAACGCGGTAAGATTGCATCAATGGGCGCGGATGTGGGCTAAGCCGGATGTCGCGTATTTGGTTACAATTACCGGTCACGTGTTAATCGTATGGAATGGATGTTGTTACGATCAAAGCGGTGTTGAGGTAATGCACCTGTACGAGTGGCGCAATCGGTATATAGTAGCAGTGACGCACTTTAGGAATAACGGACATGCCCTATTTTGATTGGACAATCGACCTTCTAGGCGTCGAAATTGACGTGCGGGCCGAATACCGCATCACAAACTACGGCACGCCCTACACATGGGACGATCCCGGCGACGCGCCCGAAATTGTCATCGAAGAAGTTTACAGCCTGCTATCCGGCCTCGATTTGTTCAGCGTTTGCGAGAACACGCACTTCACGCCGTACAATATTGTTGCGTGGACAGGACCATACACAACGAACCCGATGACGCGGGCCGTATGCGGGTACGCAAAGCACACGCTTTACTGCACACCGCTGTTGCCGAATATGATACACAGCGGTACGGTGCTAAAGATCACTAGCCCGACAATCCTTGACGGGATTGAACAGGCTATCCTTGAAAACGAAGACTTCACGCCCGATAGCGACCCAACGGATTACTATTGATGCGCAACACATCGTCTATGATCGTTCCAACACGCGTTGTCGAGCCCGCTAACAAGCTCGTACTTATGTCAGCGAGCTACATCACGAACGATCGGCCGCGCTTCGTGTTCGGCCGGGTTGCGCATTGGTTTAACGTAGAAGCCGACGAACAGGAACCGCCGTTCGCGACGCCCGGTTTCGTCGCACTTAAACAGGGTGTCATTCGTGCCCACGGGATCACGTCGGCGTGGTTCTCGTTCGACTGCAACATGTCGCGAGCGGATAGCAAGCGCGGCGCTAGCGAGAACGGTGTAAAGCGGTATCAGCGGTTCGTGTCGGATGCCCTAGGCGCAGGCTACTCGATCGAGTGGCAGAAGTGCCCCGGCCGGTTCTATGGCGATCGAGCGGCGCTAGAGCGCGCCATGCGCCCCGCTCCGGTTGACGCCCCGCGCGCTTACGCGGATTAACGATTTCGTAACAGATGTGCGGCATAGTGTGGGCATAGGAGATTACGACCATGTTCCGCACCGGACGCACTACTGCAACGTTCCTCGTGTACGACGGCGAGGCTTTGCTTGCCCGTATCGACGCAGAGAACAAAGAAAGCGCTTTGCGCTTTGCCGTGCGGCTGTACGGTGACGACGTCACAGTTAAACGGGAGGTTAGCAAATGAGCGAAGACAACGGCGCACTGTTGCATTTGGAGGCTATAGCCTTTAGTGCGTTCGAACAACACTATAACGCAACCAAGCGACCCGGCTGGAATAGCTCGGAACAGCATTGGAAAGCTAACGACGAAGCTCGCGCGCTTTGGCGCTCGATCGTTGTTGGCATCGTGTTCGTCGCCCGTCAGCTTGACGCGAGCATTAAGCCCAACCCTGCCACGTTGCCGGGGCTAGAGGCTCCGCTTGGGTCCGCTGGCCTGTCTCGTGGCCTCGCGCTGCAAAAGGCTGTCGAGACTGCCCGCGTGGACGCCCTGCCCCGCCTGCCCGACGTCGCGGACGGTCCTAGCCCTGGCCTCGCCGTGGTCCTGGCGCAGGACGAGCTAGAGGGCGCAGAGGATATGGGCGTCTTGCCGATCGGCTCCGTGAACTTGGCTGCGATCGAGGCGGAATTGAAAGGCGACCCGACGCTTTACGACGACTCCATAGGGCCGTTTTCCGACGACCCGAAGCCCAACGCCGAAACGCATCCGGCCGATTACGCGAAATGGAAAACCCGGAACTTCGGCCGCATTTACGGCGGACCTGCGTTCGCAAAGCGCTAACCATTAGGCCGGGTTGGCGCTTGTCAATCCGGCCGATTGCAATTAGGTTGTTCCTTAGCAGCAAAGGGGAACGACATGACACGCAACGAATTCCGCACCGCACACCGCGATTACCGCCTCGTCGCCGCATGGGGCCGCGCCGAACGCGTCAACGGTGTCACGCTGTATCGCTCGTCGCTTAACGGTACGGTCGAAGCCTTCCGGGGCCGGCTCTACCTCAACTCGGGATATGCCGCTGCGTATCTCGTTTCGGCCGTTGGGCTCCCGCGTGATATGCGGATCAGCGGCGTTGACGAGTCGCGCAAGTTGCCCCCTGTTCCCCTGCCAAGGTAGTTTAATGTTCGAAGGGCTTAAGCCGGAAGTTTACAGCGAGGTTGCCTTGCGGGAGTGGAGGCCGATCGATCTTGATCGGCTCTACGTCCGGCAAATGGTATTCGCCCGTGTGTATCGCGTGACCGCGTCGTTATGGGCGGCAATGGTGTACGCCTATTTACTGATGTCCGTAACAACGGGCAGTCCAGTTGCGTTCGCGTTTGGCATTCCGTTAACTATATTATACCTCCGTTATTGCTACGTCGCCCGCGCCGCGATAGACAAGGCATGTGATCTAGCGCAACTGTGCGACCTAGGCGGCAACGACTGTTAGCCCAATGTTCCTAATGCTCGCAGTATCCGTTATCGCCCTCGCGATCGTTTCGGCCGGGTGTTGGGTCCATGTGTGGGCATTAGAGCGCCGCACCGCCCAAGAGCTTACCGAAGTGTACGCCCACGTTGACGACGTGCGCGAGCTTTGGGGCAAGCAGCTAGAGGCCGTGCGTACCGAGTTTCAAGAGAAGTTAGACAAGGGGTTTTTGTAATAGGTGATTTGATGGAAAACCGTATCGACGGCGACTTTCGTATCGAGTGCGAAACACGCGGGTTAAACCCGAATACAGCGACGCTGTACGATCTACTTGTTAAGGTGCGCGATGCTGCGCACCTAGAGCTAAAGCAGATTTCGGATACGGCACTGTCCTTCCCGCCCGGTGTAAGTGCCGAATATTGCAACGGGTATCGGAGCGGTTACAACGAGGCGCATTCGTCGTTCGCCCGACTTTGCAGGGAATACAACCTTACGGCGTCGGCTGTTACAATAAGTGATCTTGTCGCGGCCGTTAAGACGCGCACGGCATCGGAGTTCGGTAAGATCACGCGCGACAGTGAAGACGAGCGCCGGTATCAGCACGGCGACGAAGCGTACAAGAAGGGCGTAGAGGACGGTAAGGCCGAAGCCAAGATCGAGCAGGAATACCGGAAGGGAACACGCGCGCCGATCGAGGCGCCGGGCCTTACGGTGCATCATGTTGGCGACCTTAAGCTGACGGTCGTATTGGGCGGGTTGTCCACACCCGATAAAAATTAAACATATCACCGCATATCGGTTGACGCTTGCAGAATGCCCGCTTACACAAGGCGGGCATTTCGCGTTTGTAACAAGGAAGTCAAGAAGTCATGACCACGTTTCGTTTGAAGCCCGCCGCAAAGGATTTGCTGCTTGCAATGCGCGAAGCAACGCAGGTTGCCCCGTACCTCATCAACGACACTTCGTCGGAGGCGGTCAAAGAACTGATCAAGCCCGACCGGATGCTGATTTTCTTCGACCCGACCACGAAGAAGACGGACCCGGCGACCGGCAAGGAAACCGTGTATGCCATTCCGTCGCCGGCCGGTGTTGCCAAGATCGAGAGCTACCGCGTGCCGAACCCGGATGCGAAGCCGCGCGGCCCGCTGCCCACGCCCGACATGTTCGTGATCGAAGACAATATCCCGATCCCGGAGCGCACCCGTTCCGATGCCGGCCGGCAAGTGTACCCGTTCGACAAGCTCGCCGTTGGGCAGTCGTTCTTCATCCCGCCGTCGCCGAACGCCGCCGACCCGGTCAAGTCCAAGCAGTCGAGCGTTACGGCGCAAAACCGCAAGATGAAGACCGCGTTCGACGCCGACAAGGCCGCAGGCAAGATCACCGATCCCGCCGCTGTGCCGGTGACGTTCCGCATCGGCCCGGATACCCGCGTGATCGACGGGAACGAAGTGAAGGGCGCGCGCGTTTGGCGCATCACCTAATAGGTTCCGGGGCCGCTTAGCAGCAAGCGGCACTAGGAAGGGGAGGGCCGGGGCTTAATTGCTTCGGCCCTTTTCTTTTGTCTGTCCTCTGCTATGCAAAGCTTATGGACGATCTGCGCAACGATCCAAGGCTTAAGGATGACGGGCTACGGCGTATTTACGCCCGCGAATGGCTGCGCCGTCCGCACGAAGCCTTCAGTTGCGCAATCGAGTTGTTCCCGCTTCCTGAAGACTGCAACCTGTCTGCGATTGCCGCCGGAGTGTGGCAAATCGACCCGTTCGTATTGGACGAAAAGCGCAGGCTCGCCGAAGGTCTGTTGACAGGCGAAACTAGCATTCTGCCGTCGAAGGAAAAGGCCGCGCTTATCGCGTTCGAAATCGCAGAGGAAAAGAGCCGGGGCGTTAATGAGCGGCTTACCGCACTGCGCCTCGCGTGCGACATCGCCGGTTACACCGGAGTAAAGGCCGCTGCCCCGCCCGTGTCGCCCGTTAACTTGTTCGTAAACAAGGTGATGAAGGTTGTTGACAAGGGTAACGAGCGCGATTGGACAAAGGCCGCTGTAGGGCAACAGCGCGGGTTAGTAGCTGAAGCACGCGCCGAAGCCTAATGCGCACCGAAATAGTATGGCAACCGATTCCCGGCACATCGCAAGAGCTTGCCCTAAGTAGCCCTTGCGATGTGACACTATACACGGGCTCGCGTGGTCCCGGTAAGTCCGACACGCAGTTGTTTTCATTTCGCCAGCACGTCGGGCAGGGTTACGGGAAGTTCTGGCGCGGCGTTATATTCGACCGTCATTACAAGAACCTTGACGATCTTGTCGCTAAGTCTAAGCGTTGGTTCCCGCTATTCGAAGACGGTTGTTCGTTCAAGGAAAGCAAGGCGGATTACAAATGGGTTTGGCCAACGGGCGAAGAACTCATGTTCCGTTCGGCAGAAACGATCAAGGATTATCTTGATTACCACGGGCAAGAGTTCCCGTTTATAGGTTGGAACGAGCTTACTAACTATAAAACGCTCGATCTGTTCGACATGATGATGTCGTGTAACCGCTCGTCATACGTGCCGGAAGTCAACGGCTTCATCGGCGGCATCGGTCACAATGGCGGGCCGGTGTGGGAAGAAGACGACGACATGGGCGCCCCTGTGTCACCGCCGGTCAATCCGCATACCGGCGAGCTACCGGACCCGATCCCGCTGAAGGTGTTTGCAACAACGAACCCGTTTGGCGCCGGACACAACGCCGTCAAACAGCGATTTATCGACGCGGCCGAATACGGCTTGCCTGTCGCTACAGAGACGAAGCTGTATAACCCACGCACGAAGCAAGACGAGATTGTACGTCGTACCCAAGTCGCGATCTTTGGCAGTTGGCGTGAGAATATCTATCTTGATCCGAAGTACATTGCGGTAATTAAGAACGTTAAAGACCCGAACTTGCGTAAGGCATGGGACCAGGGCGATTGGGACATCGTTGCAGGCGGGCCGCTGGACGATGTTTGGGCGAAGCACATTCACGTGGTTCCGCGCTTTGCTGTTCCGTCTAGTTGGTATCTCGATCGGTCGTTTGATTGGGGAAGTACGCACCCGTTCTCTTACGGCCTATGGGCAGAGTGCAACGGCGAAGCGGCTATCCTACCGGACGGTAGCTCGTTCTGCCCGCCACCCGGCACCCTGATACAGGTTAGCGAGCTTTACGGCACAGAAGCGCTTGGCACGAACAAGGGGCTTCGCTGGTCATCTAAGACGATCGCGCGAACGATCCTGGCACACGAGGGCGCGCTAAGGGCCGGCGGCTGGATCAACGGCGAAGTGTACCCCGGTCCGGCCGATAACCAAATCAGAAGCGTGATCGAGACGGACACCGACACGATTGAGAAGTCTATGGCCGATGTTGGCATTGAGTGGACGCACAGCGATAAGTCGCCCGGCTCGCGCGTTGTTGGGCTAGAGCTTGTTCGCGAGCGGCTGGAAAACTCTAAACGCCGTGAAGGCCCCGGCTTGTTATTCATGTCGAATTGTATAGCGTCCTTCTTCACAATTCCCGCTGTGCCGCGTAGCGAAAAGAACATCAACGACGTGGACACGACTTCCGAAGATCACCCTTACGACATGTTGCGTTATCGCGTTCTCGCGGGTGCTAATCGAATTGCAACTAGCCTTACGGCTTCCTTCCCCGGTCAAAGAACAGGTTAGCACCATGCTCGATGTCAATTTTGTTCGTAAGGAACTTCGCGACATTCGCCCGCAATACCGACTCGTGCGCGATGTCGTGGCCGGCGAGATTGCCGTAAAGGCACGCGGCTCGACTTACCTCCCGCACCCGGCGCCGGAAACGGCAAGCACGGAAGCGGGTAAGTTCCGGTATCTTGATTATAAGACGCGCGCCGTGTTCTACGGTGTCACGGCACGTACGCTTCGCGGGCTCGTCGGGCAAATCTTTAGCCGCGAACCGGAGATTAAGGCGCCCGGCCTTCTCGACTTTATGCAACAGCGTGTGAACGGCCTCGCCGTATCGCTAAAGCAACAGCTTAAGCAGTCGGCAAGCGAAGTCGTTGCATACGGACGGGCGGGTGTGCTTAGCGACTTTCCCACGATGTCGGACGGACAGACCGTCACAATGGCAATGATCATGAATGGCGCAGTAGCGCCGACGAACAACTATTACGAGCCGGAATCAATCATCAACTGGCGGTACGAAAATGACGGTTCGAACCGCGTTCTTACGCTTGTTGTCTTGCACGAGAAGTACCAAGAGCCTGACGGTATATACGCATCGAACGAGCGCCAGCGCTACCGCGTGCTACGTCTGGACGAAAGCGGTTTCTACACTCAACAAATTTTTGATGGCAAGGGTACAACGCCGATCGCGAGCTACGCGCCCCGTGACTTCGCCGGTAACAGACTTAATTACATTCCTTTTGAATTCATCGGGGCAGAAGACAACGACCCGGATATTGACATGGTACCGCTGTACGACCTTGCGTCGGTTAACATCGGCCATTACCGCAACAGTGCGGAATGGGAGGAAAGCTGCTTTATGGTCGGACAGCCGACGCTTGTTGTTTCAGGCGTTACGGAGAATTGGGCGAAGAACGTACTAGGCGGTCAAATCCGCATCGGCTCGCGCGAGCTTATCGCACTACCGGCCAACGCCCGCGCCGACATCTTGCAGCCTGAACCCAACACCATGGCTGCGGAAGGTATGACCGCCAAAGAGCGCCGCATGGTCGCGCTAGGGGCGAAGCTCGTCGAACAGAGGGCCGTACAGCGGACGGCGACCGAAGCCGCCCAAGAGGAAAGCGCAGAGGCTTCGCAGCTTGCCACAATCGCGGACAACGTATCGCAGGCGTACACCAACGCCCTACGCACTTCTGCCCGCTTCCTCACGGGCGACGGTATCAACGCTATTGCTGTAAAGCTCAATACCGCTTTCGAGGTAGCGGCTATGGACCCGGCTTCGCGGGCGCAGACCATTAAGGAATGGCAGCAAGGTGCGATTTCCTTCGACGAGATGCGTTCGGTACTGCGTCGCGGCGGTATCGCGACCATGCCTGATAAAGAAGCCTTCGATAAGATCGCAGAAGAACAAGGCGCGCTCGCTGAAGCGCTCGTTATCACCGACCCTAACGACGATCCGGCGGAGTAATACGCGTGCCCTCATTAGAAGACTTCCTTACGCGTCATCAGATACACTTAGAGGGCGTTAAGAATTGGGCGAAGAACGACCTTCTTCGCTACATCAAACGCTTCGCAGCGGAGATTAAGAAGCTTCTAGGAGGCATTGATGCGGACAAGCTTGCGGAACTTAGCAAGGCGCGGCTTAACGCACTGCTTAAGCGTATCGACGCGGCTTTTAATAAGATCATGGGGGAATATGGTTCTGATTTCTATCGGCAGTTCCGGCGCATCACGGGTATTGATACGGTTGTGCAACGCGGTGCTTTTACGGTGCTTAGAGAAGGCACTGAGTTTACGACGGTGACAATCGGCAAGGTGTGGAAAGACGCAAGCGAGCGGATCGTGTCAGCGTACGGTATGACGCCGAAGGAAACGATCGCGGACTATCTAGGCCGGGCTAAGCTGGACGTCGTTACGACAATCCGAAGCGCAGCCGCCGACGCGATCGAGACAGCCGAAGCCGTCGCCAACATCGTGGGCAAAACGAAAGACTTTGCGCAGTCCTCGTTAGGCCGCATTTTCAGTCGGGGCCGTACGCTCGTCAATACTGTCGTACAGCACGGGTCGGCTGTTGTATCCGAATTAATGGGGCGGCTTGTTTACGGCTGTTACCAATGGGTGTCGATCATCGACGGTGTAACGTCGAACATCTGTCGTACACTCAACGGGCAAGTGTTCCGTTATGGTGACGGGCCGATGCCGCCTGCCCACAATAACTGCCGATCGCGCGCCGTGCCCTGCGATTGCGACAACGATACGAAGCCGCGTTCGTATTACGCTTGGCTTAAGGCGCAACCGGAAGCGTTCCTTAAAGCGGAGTTCGGCGCGGAAGTTGCCGCAATCATCGCCAGCGGTAACGCGGTTGCTTCTGAATATCTCAAATTCGCATCGGTCAATACGTTGACGCCCGATCAATTTGAGTTAAAAGCAAACCTGTTAACCATTTAATCGGGAGTTGGGGTAATGGCGCTTAAGATCAAAATCGGACAGTCGGCATACGACGCGTTGTCCGATGCGGTTAAGAAGGAATACAAGAAGAACGGCGACGACTATCAGCTAGACGTCGAAGGTTACGAGGACGCGGCCGAAATCAAGCGCGCACGCGACGCGGCCAACACCGAACGCAACGAGGCGAAGCGCGAGCGCGACGAAGCTAAGGCCAGGGCGGAAGCCGCCGAAGCTAAGGCCGCGACGCTTGAAGCTAAGAACGTGGACATTGCGAACGCGATCAAGGAAACCGAAACCAAGGTTACGGCGACACTCACGAAGAAGCACGAGACGGAACTTGCAGACCGCGATGGTAAGCTCGCTAAAGCAACCGGCTCGATCGTTAACAGCAAGCGCGACGCGCAAGCTATGGCGATTGCGGAACGTATCTCAACAGCGCCGAAGCTGCTTGCGCCTATTATTGCACAACGGCTGCAAGTCGATTTGAGCGACGACTATGTCGCGGACCTCAAAATTTTGTCGGCAGACGGCAAAGCGACCGCTTCGACTATTGACGACCTCGCAAAAGAGTTTCAAACAAACAAGGAATTCGCGTCAGTTATGAAGGCGTCGAACGGTTCAGGCGGCGGCGGTGCCCCGCGTGCACCAAGCGGCGGCGGTGCCCCGCGTCCCGGAAGTCCTCCCCCTTCTCCCGGCCGTGCCGCTGACGACCTAACCAAGATGTCGGGCAAAGATTTAGCCGCCATCATCAGGGCAGATCGCGAGGCAAGCGGCCTTACATAAGGCACAACTTGCTATGGCTTTGTCCGACCTCGCTGTTTTTACCGAATACACGTACGCCGCAACTGTTCAGGTTGTTGCACAGCAAGTCGCACTATTCAACGAAGCGGCGCAGGGGACATTCATTCTCCGCGCCGCGAACCACGCTGGCGACTTCAGCGACACCGCCTTTTGGCAGCGGCTTAACGGCCTCGTGCGTCGCCGTAATGCTTACGGCAGCGGCAACATTCCCGTCATCAACATGTCCATGCTGACGGATAGCATGGTCAAGATCGCGGCGGGTACTCCCGTCGTCCAGATGGACCCCGGTCAGTTCGCGTGGATCAACGCTTCGCCGGAAGAAGCCGGCGCGCTGATGGGACAACAGCTTGCGCAGGACATGATTCGCGACATGTTCAACGTCGCTGTGTCAGCGCTCATTGCCTCGCACGTGCAGGTAGCGTCGCTCGTCAAGGATCAGACTGCCGTTGGTGACGGCAAGATGTCCATGGC
>FSSH01001136.1_pt2 | contig 43631 bp, 32 predicted proteins | sample 1166101 | NCBI WGS metagenome assembly FSSH01 (sample SAMEA32972668, study PRJEB13176) | freshwater metagenome | biome: Drinking water system; feature: Biomass in drinking water that filtered by 0.45 um membrane; material: drinking water | place: USA | collected 2012-12-20 | depth 0 m
GCTCGTGCAGTCAATTAATCAGCGCTTCCTTAGCGGCACCGCACTGAAATCATCCAGATTCCCGGCATTACCCTTTATTCCGAATGCGCTTTTCAAAGCCCGGAATTGTTACAAAGAATCCTTTCTAATCCTTCCTTTCCACTGCACCGCCATGTGTTTTAATGAAAGCGTATTCAACCCACATCGTAAGGAGGTTTACCGTGGCATTGAAAAGACTTTCGTCTGAAGATGAGGACAACGCTGATCCTTCAGATATTGATGATGACAGCGTATTAGCCGATGGCATGATTCCGGATAGCCGGATCGTGGGATTGATTGATGAATTGGAAGAGAGCTGTGATGAACTTGATGCTGAGGATGAGGACGATGAAATCATAGTGGACTCTCAGGAATTGCATTAAGTGCTGCCATCCAACCGATGGATCGGCATTGAATGCCTATATCCTCAATCGGATTGATCCGAACACACGCAATTACGTCCCTGTTTCTTGGCGCGGTAAAGCTGTTGGTCCGCCTGGGAAATCAATTCATCCAGCGATACATTGGTCACGAAGGTATGGGCGACGCCAAAACTGGCGGTAAATAAAAGCTTTTCACCTTTTACGTTCGTCAGTTGAATCGCGTTGATTTTGTTACGCATCCGTTCCGCAATGGCAATCGCATCGCTTAAACGGGTTTCCGGCAGAAAAATCAAAAACTCCTCACCTCCCCAACGCGCCAGGATATCCCCGCTACGCGCTTCTTTCTGCAATGTTTCCGCCAGTTGCACCAAAACGCGATCCCCCAAGGCATGACCGTAAGTGTCATTGAGCAACTTGAAATTGTCGATATCCAGCATGATAACGGCGGTACTGCTCTTGCTGCGCAATCCCATGGCCCAGATCGGCTGAACATACTTATAAAAAGACCGCCGGTTATTCAGATTGGTCAGTGAATCGATACCGGCCATTTTTTCCGCCAGTAATTTCTCGTTCTGATTGATGTTAAAGCGTTCAGCCAATGCCAGCGCCAGTAAGATGGCATCCATCATCATGCCGATATCGGTCGCCCGGTAAGTCCATTCGTTATACGGAATCAATCCCCAGACGGCATTGGCGGTAATAGCGCCGCCGCATATCGTGAAAATCGACGCCAGCAGAAAATACTTGGCGAATTGATTACCGGCTTGCAGCGAAATGACACCCAACACGATCGAAGAAATATAGAAAAAGAAGATAAATACCAGCGCTATCAGCAGCGACACGATAAATTCGCCAGCCAACATCGCTAACAGCATGAATGCGCAAAAAACAGCCGAACTGGCAATGATAAAGCGATATACACGGGGCCAAGCGGTTTTGATATTCAGAAATTGCAATGCAAATGCAAATCCGCTCACGGTACAGGCCATGATCAATACCGGATTGGCCCATTTTTGCCATTGCGGCGATTCCGGCCATAGCCATTGATAACCATGACCGGTATAAGCGGTGTTCAGCAGTAAAAAAAACAGCAGATAAAGCGAATAAAACAGATAGGGGCTGGTGCGCAACCCAATATATAGCATCACATTGTAAGCAACCAAAGCCAAAATCACACCGTACATGAAACCATAGCTATACGCCTGCCATTGATTTCTATCCGCCAGCGCCTCGTTGCTGATGAAGTAAAGCGGCAAAACCATGTCATCATCGGATTCCACCCGGATCAGAACGGTCGTCTCACCGGCGCTAAAATCATGACCGGCGACAAAAAAACGGTGATCCAGCGGGCGCTGGGAAAATAGTAAACTGTCTCCCGTGTGATAGCTGCTGGTCAGCTCGTTCTGATGCAAAAAATAAATATCGATTTTATCCAGCCAGGAAGTTTCCAGCAGAAGATTCCGGCGCACCGCGTTATGTCCATCGTTTCTGACGTTAAATGCCAGCCATACTGGTTTTGCGCCGATCCCGAAATTGATGACAGAATTACCGGACTGTTCGAACCGGCCATCTCGATATGCTAACAAGGCATCCTGCATTCGCCAGTGAGTATCTTCATCCCGATAAACCCGGATATGCTGACCGATCGTTTCCTTGTACTCCGCCTCCACGTTGATTTCAGCATTTGCGTTCAGGCACCCGAGAACTGACATGAGCATCAGGATTAACAGTGCGAATAGGTTCTTCATGAAACGCTCATTCTGACGGTTAAGGATGGGATAAATAAATAGCACGCGGATTGAACCCAGAGTAATCTAATTATGCTGACTGGAGCGATAGTAAATTACAATCTATAAAGATTGTAGATTATACCCCTTCTCCACAGCACGAAAAAAATTCGTATTTATAACCCATCCATTTCCTGCAGTCCCTAGTCAAAAATGTATCAGGCATTTTTATAGTTATATGATGCTGTAACAAAAGCATGCTATCTTTACGTACGCTTAACTATTTATAATCACTACGATGAATCCAACGACTATCCAGCTCATCGCCGCGGCGTTATTCGCTTTGGCTATTATTCACACCTTCTCAACCAAATTCTTTGAACATCTGGCGCATTGCCAGCCGCAACACGCCGGTATCTGGCATTTGCTGGGCGAAGTGGAGGTAGTATTTGGTTTTTGGGCAATGGTCTTGATCCTGTTTATATTCGCTGCAAGCGGGAAGCATGAAGCGATCACATACCTCGAATCCCGTGATTTTACTGAACCCATGTTTGTATTCGTCATCATGGTGATTGCCGGAACACGCCCGATTCTGGATTTCGCGGCGGCCTCTGTTCGAGGCGCAGCCATTGTTTTACCCGTAAACACCGGCACAGCAATGTACTTTCTATTGTTGGCCTTTGTTCCGTTGCTCGGTTCTTTCATCACAGAACCCGCCGCCATGACGCTGGCAGCGTTGATGCTACGCGACACGTTATTCAGCAAGGAAGTATCGACTCGCTTGAAATATGCCACGGTCGGTGTGTTATTTGTCAACATCTCAATCGGCGGCACATTAACACCCTTTGCCGCACCGCCGGTATTGATGGTGGCCGGAAAATGGAATTGGGATATTTGGTTCATGATGACCACTTTCGGCTGGAAAGCGGCATTGGCTGTTGCTGTCAATGCATTTGCGGTAACTTGGTTATTCCGCCACGAACTGGGACATGTCAGCCAGAAGGATACTGTCGCGGCATCGCAAACTCCTTTGCCGGTGGTATTGATACATATCGTATTTCTAGCACTGATTGTTCTATTCGCACACCACCCTGCGGCATTTATGGGCATTTTTCTGTTCTTCCTGGGATTTACTGCCGCCTATCAGCAATATCAAAGTCCATTGATTTTACGTGAGGCGCTGCTGGTTGCCTTCTTCCTGGGAGGATTGGTGGTATTGGGCGGACAACAGCAGTGGTGGTTGCAACCATTGTTACTGGAAATGGATGACACGGCGGTCTACTTTGGCGCAACGGCATTAACCGCCGTTACGGACAATGCCGCACTCACTTATCTAGGTTCGCTGGTTGAAGGTCTCAGTGAGGAATTCAAAATAGCATTGGTTGCCGGTGCGGTAACCGGAGGTGGACTGACGGTTATTGCCAATGCGCCGAATCCGGCAGGCTTTGCGATTCTAAAAGGCAAATTTCATGAACAATCCATTCATCCGCTGGGCTTATTAATCGCTGCACTGCCGCCAACCCTAGTGACTATCATTGCGTTTCGGGTACTCTAAATAAAAACAGCGCTGTTTTTATTTAGAGGATTAAGCTTCTTTGGCCGGGCTTTGCAATGTATCCGCTAAAGGTAGCGGTTCCGGCTGATTCTGTTCCGGTTCATTTTTCTTATCCGGAATATCGTCAAACCAGCGATAAATCATCGGCATTACCACCATCGTCATCATTGTCGCGGTCATTAGCCCGAAAATCACGACGATTGCGAGCGGCTTTTGCACTTCGGAACCCAGCCCTGTTGCTGTCAGAAAGGGCGCCAAACCGAGCACCGTTGTAGCGGCTGTCATCATGACAGGACGAAAGCGTTGCGCACAGGCTTTCCTTGCGGCTTCTTGCACGCTGAAACCTTTTTCGCGCAACTCGCGCAGAAAAGAAATCAGCACCACACCATTCAGGATGGAAGTCCCCCACACCGCAATAAAACCTACCGACGCCGGTACTGATAAGTATTGGCCGGTCACAAATAGCCCGACTATTCCGCCGACCGATGCAAATGGCAGTACCAGATAAATGAGCACAGCCATTTTGATCGAACTAAACAGCATGAACAGCAGGAAGAAAATAGCGGCTAGCGTTATCGGTACAATGATCGATAATTTTGCCATGGCACGTTCCATGTTTTCAAACTGCCCGCCCCACACAAAGTAATATCCCGGAGGAAGTTTAATTTCTTTTGCGGTACGTTCCTGCAATTCAGCAACAAAACCGCCCAAGTCGCGTTCATGCACATTGACCCCGATGACTACACGGCGCTTGGCAAATTCACGCGAGATAATCGCCGGACCATCGACTACTTTAATTTCCGCTACCGCACTGAGCGGCACCAGCATGCCGCCGGTTCCCATTCCACCTCGTGCACCATTAATGGCCGGTCTAAGCAGCAACTCCTTGATGGCTTCCACATCATAACGGAATCCTTCCGGGAATCTCAGCAACAACGTAAAACGCCGCTCCCCTTCGAAAACCTGTGTAACCGCCTTACCGCCCACGGCAGTAGCAATCATTTCATTGACATCGGATACATTGATGCCATGACGGGCAATTGCACGGCGGTCGATATTGATGGTTAATTCCTGTTGCCCTGACAAACGCTCGATACGAATATCACGGGCGCCACGAGTCGATTTGACGATACGCGCGACTTGCTCGGACAATTTACGTAATTCTTCCAAATCATCGCCAAAAATTTTGACGGCAACTTGCGAACGCACTCCGGTAACCATCTCATCCACCCGTTGCGCAATGGGCTGAGAGATCACGATATTGACGCCCGGCAACACAGTCAGCGCTTTACGGATATCCTCCTCGATTTCCGCTTGGGTGCGGCCGGATCCAACCAGATCGAGATCGGCAATCGGATCGGATTCGTTTTGCGAGGCCGGATCGGCAGGGGTATCGCCGCGCCCCAATTTGGAAACGACTGATTTAACACCCGGAACCGCGGCAATCGCTTTCATGGCCTCGGTTTCAATTTTGATAGCTTCATCTAAAGAAATCGACGGCGCGCGAATAATTACCGGTGTTACCGCGCCTTCCTTCATGATTGGAATAAACGATTTGCCGAGTAACGGAAACAGCGCAAATGCCGCCATCAAAGCGGAAATTGCAATGATCATGGTTTTCTTCTGATTGCGGTTGGCCAAATCGTAAGTATATAGATAGGCATTTTTCATCACGGCGATGATCTTGGTGTCTTGCTCACTGCCGCCTTTTAGCAAGTAATCACAAAGCACGGGAGACAGCAATAGCGATACCAGCAATGCGATAAATAACGAAATCGAAATAGTCACCGCCAATGGACTGAAAGTTTTTCCTTCCATACCTTCAAGCGTCATTAGAGGCAGAAATACCAGCACGGTTACGATTAAGCCGAAAATAACCGGCGTGCCCACCTCAGCTGTCGCATCCACGATTACATTGAATTTGGATTTTCCAGTGTCTTTGGCTTCTCCCAGTCGCTGATAAATATTCTCAACCACAACCACCGTCGGATCGACCATCATACCGAGCGCAATAGTCAATCCGCCAAGTGACATCAAATTGGCGGGCATACCGTAATGATTCATCACTAGGAAAGTAATCAGCGGTGTGATAATCAATGTGAAACATACGACAAAACTGGTGCGTACGGTACCGAGAAAAAGCGATAACACTACAATCACCAGAATCAACGACTCTATCAGCGTGCTTTGCACCGTCCCTAATGCGGCATCGACCAAATCGGTGCGATCGTAAAATGGCACGATTTGCAAGCCGCCGGCTAGGATCCCGCCCTCATTAATTTCTTTGACTCTCTCCTTGATTCTCCCGACGATTTCCTTGGCATTGCCGCCGCGCAGCATCATCACGATGCCGGCAACTGATTCAGTATCGCCGTTCTTGATACTGGCACCCTGGCGCACTTCCCCGCCAAAAGTCACATGCGCAACATCGCGCACATAAACCGGTACGCCATCCATTTCCCTGAGCACGATATTGCGGATATCATCCAAACTAGAAATCAGACCCACGCCACGAATCAAATATTGTTCGTATTGCAGCGCCAATATGTTGCCGCTGGCGTTGGCATTATTACTCGCCAAGGCCCGATCCACTTCGGTCAGCGTTAAATCATAATGCCGCAGCTTATTCGGATCGGCGTACACTTGATATTCCTTGACATGCCCTCCGATCGAATTAACCTCCGCGACACCTCGGATTGAGCGTAGCATCGGACGCACCACCCAATCTTGAATGGTACGCCGCTCCATCAGCTCTTCGACAGTCAATTCGCGTTTTCCGTCATCCGGGTGTTCAATCGTATATTGATAGACTTCACCCAGACCAGTAGAAACCGGCCCAAGCACCGGCGTGATGCCGGGTATCAGACGCGGCGTGACATCTATAATGCGTTCCATTACTAACTGGCGCGCGAAAAACACATCGGTCTGATCGGTGAATACCAGCGTGATTAGTGATAATCCACTCTTGTTCATCGAGCGCATTTCAACCAACCCCGGCAAGCCGGTCATGGCAATTTCCACCGGCACGGTCACCAAGCGTTCCATTTCCTCCGGGCTGCGGCCGATTGCTACCGTAGCGACTTGCACTTGAATATTGGTCACATCCGGAAATGCATCCACAGTCAGTGTTTTAATCGCTCCAACACCAGCAGCACACAATATCAACCCGATAATCAACACCAGCAAACGCTGGTTAAGCATTGCACGAACGATCGCGGTCATAACTGGCTACTCCAGTTCAGCAAGCTTGCGCTCGCTGTCTAAATGAAATGCACCAGCAGTTACAATTCGTTGATCGATCGTCAGTCCTTTTAGCACAGGGCGTAAAGTAGCCACTTCTTTATCCAATTCAACCGGTACGCGCTGAAAATGATTATCGCTGATGGCGGTAAAGACATAATCTTGATTCAATTCCCGGACCACAGCCGATTCAGGAACAACCAGTACTTTGTGTTGCGGATCCGTGATGTGCATATTTGCCAGCATATCCGGCTTCAGTTTACGTTCAGGGTTTTCCACCATGACACGTGTCATCACCGTTCGTGTTAAGCGATTGACGGTATCCGAAACAAAAATGATCACGCCATCCAGAAGATGCGATCCCAATGCAGGAACATTGATCTCAACATGTTGTTCCAATTCAACATCACGGGCGATTTGTTCGGGCACATCGCCAACCACCCAGACGTGAGAAAGATCGGCAATTTGAAACAGTGGATCGGCAGGTTGTACTATTTGACCTACAATGACATTACGTGCGATTACATAACCTTCCCGGGTAGATTTTATATCCAGCCAGGGCAGTATCTTCCCTCGTTTTTTGAGTTCCTTGAATTCCGCATCGCCCATGCCAAATAATCTGAGTTGATCAGCAGCTGCGCCAAGTTCGGCTTGCGCAATTTCCAGCTCGGATTGCCGCCGTTCCACTTCAGCCAGCGGTATGGCATCGGCAGTCAGTAGATGGCGCGCACGCTCAAGCGATTTGGTAGTGACCACCACGCGCGATAACGCACGCAAATAAGCCAGTTGAGAATTAGTTAAATCAGGACTGGTAATGCGTACTAGTCTCTGTCCCACCTTGACGTAATCACCCAGAATGACAAACATATCAGTGACACGCCCCGTCACGTAAGAACCGATTTGTGCGGTTCTTTCTTCATCGACTTGAACCCGGCTCGGTACTTGGATTTTATCCGCCAGATCGACCAGGAATGGCTGTCCGATTTGCAATCGGCTCAATACTTCCGGACGAGCAGTAATGCTGTTGAAGTCTCGTTCTTCAGCCGTTTTCTGTTGCGCTTTGTCAGCGGAGTCAGTGGATTCGCTTTTATCACATCCTGTTAGCAATAAAGTTACAGCGACTGTAAAACCGGTAAAAATTATTTTGAAATTCATTCTGGAACTAACTCCTTGGGATAATGAGCGCGTAGACGGTCAATTTCAGCTGCAGCGGTTTGTAGCTCAAAACGTGCCTGCATGGAATCACTCAAGATTCCCCGGAGAATACGTTGCGAATCCAAAAATTCGATTAACCCGCGTTCACCGAACCGGTAGGCGGTTTGCGCGACTTGCACCACATTTTCCGCTTCCTTGATCAAACCACCTTCAAATAAATCCACGCGCCGTTGTGCAATCTGTAAAGCTTGCCAGGCTGCTTCAAATAGCTGGCTGATCTCATAGCGGCGAAACTCAAGCGTCTCCCGTATGCGCGCGGAGTCATAAATAGCAGTATCGATTTCACCACGACGGCGATACCAGATCGGAATTCTGACGCTTGCACCAGCAATATTGGATGTGAATTGCGCGTCTTGATAATTGGTGTACAACACACTGATCTGCGGCAGTACTGAAGCTTTTTCCTGAGAGATGCGATGATTGGCGCGTTCCTGTTCCGCCTGCAGCCGCACTACTTCCGGATTAACCTTGGGTACTTGTTCACGCAATTCTGTTAACGGCGGTAACAGGACTGGATCTTTCAATGAGCCGCTAATCTCAAAATCAATTGGAATGGCACCAGCTGTCAATTGCAGCAACATCACCCGGGCGCGCTGTGCAGTCAGGTGTGCTGCCTGCGCGCGATTTGCCGCGCTTTGCAATTCAGTCTCAGCACGAATCAATTCAAATCGCGCTATTTCACCTCTTTGCACATTGGCGGCAATTCGATTCCGCAAATTTTCCAATAAGTCGTAAATACCCTGCTCGATCGTTGCTTGCTCCAGGCGTAGCATCAGCTCATAGGCTCTCACACGCAGCTGCGCCGCCAAATCGGCACGCACTTGATCTAAGCTTGCACGGCTTGCATCCACCACGGCTTCCGAAGCATCAATGCGAGCACTCCGCATGTAAGGATTCTCGATCGGCTGATTGACCGTTAATGAACGTTGCATGGAAGTGGGCCCAGTAATAGTAAGTGGATAGCGATTGCTATCAGGCCCGGCGGTTACGGTTACTTCCGGATTCAGGAATGCGGATGCAGCGACCACGCCAGCTTTGGCTATATTGACCTGCGAACGCGCGGCCTGGACGAGACCATTGGCTTCCAATCCTATGCGTTGAATTTCTTCTATTGTAAGCTTGGCTTTTGATTGTCCTAATGCAGGCAGCGGTGAGATGGCTAAGAATATACTTAACACGAAATAAAAAGACGGTGAAATCTGCATAAGTTCCTTTCAAGTATTACGACAATATTATGTTTTTCACATATTCTTCACATAAAATTAACTGCTAATCATATATGAAATTTAAGACTTAGTACTCTCAATAACAGGGATAATGAATTTCTTCTTGTTATTTTTACAACCATTAATGAGTTAAGGATTATTGATTGTCAGTTACCTGGTATTTAAGCAAAAGAATCCTGAATAATTGCTGAACGATGACATTTATCCCAATGTATCCCAGACCATTTAGCCGTTATTTATCCCGCATAAAAATTTTATTGCTGATTTCCAGCTTATTGGTCATTACCTGGATTGTAACCGGCTTATCTTGGCGGCTATACGAGCTTCGTGACAATGATTCCAATCGTGGCGCTCCCATAAGCGGCATCGATAAATTTGGCAGCCAGTTTTCCCGGATCGTCTATCTTGATCAAGGCTGGTCTGCTGCGGATAGTCTGTGGTTCTATACTGCAACGCAAGGCTCCAATTTGTTACCGTACAGTTTCTTCCTGGTATTGGAGCAATCCGGTTCGTCCGCTTTGTTCCGCGCGGATGAAAACATGGATCGCTACGGCTATCTGCCGCAACGTCAAACCAGCAGCAATCCCGATGGTTTACCTGCTGGGATGGTGCGGGATGAATATCAAGGCAAAGCGTACATGGGGTTTACTTGCGCAGCCTGTCACACGACCCAGATCAATTACCAAGATACTGGAATCCGCATTGACGGTGGCCCCGCATATTCGGATATGGAAACATTCATGATCGATCTGGCTGAAGCTTTGTATGCCACTCTGAAAAATCCGGAAAAATTGCAACGCTTTGTAGCGAATGTATTGCAACAAGGTCATTACAATAATACGAACGATATCCAAGCTGATCTCAGGCAATATGCGCAGCGCATCAAAACCTACACCATCGTCAACAGCCCACGCGATACTCAACGCCCATTGACACGATACGGCTATGCCCGGCTGGATGCATTCGGACGCATCTACAACCGTGTGCTTGAGCACCTCATGAGTGCGCAACAAATGCGTGAATTGCTTGCCGGATTACTTTCCCCGGAAGAGCTGACGCAAGTTATGACAGACATCGAACCTGTTCTCAGCAGCAGTAATCGCGACCATATTGTCGAACGGACTCAGATACACCTGACCGGTAAGCAAAGCATTCAATTGCGCAATAAAATCTATAATCCGGCCGATGCGCCGGTCAGTTATCCATTTCTGTGGGATGTACCGCAACATGATTATATTCAATGGAATGGCCGGGTCGACAACAGCGGATTGGGACCGATGGCACGCAATGCCGGTCAATTAATCGGCGTATTCGGCACACTCGATTGGCAGGAAAAAGACGGCTTTACCTTATCTTCGGTATTAGGCGGGCAAGGATTCGGCTCCAAACATATCGATTTTCAGTCTTCCATTGATATCCGCAATTTGCGCCGGGTGGAGAATCACTTGCGCAAACTAAAGTCACCACAATGGCCGGAGCACATCCTGCCTAAAATCGATACCTCACGAATGACCCGAGGCGCCGAATTATTTTTGCACTATTGTTCCGCTTGTCACCGTCAAATTGACCGCGCCACCCCCGATCGCCGCGTTGTCGCTCAGATGATTGACATGTCTTTGGTAGGAACCGATTCTAAAATGGCGGCAAACGCCATTGAGTTTACCGGCTATAGCGGTATCCTGCGCAATCAATATGTTAGTGTCGGAACGGGAAATATACTGCTGCAACAACAGGCACCGGTGGTTGCACTGCTCACCGCCGCAACCCGCAATGTGGTGACAACCCCCGATAGAGATAAATGGTTTGCACGACGATGGATTGAGCGGTCATTTGATTTTGCCTACACTTTCTTTGACAACGAAGTACAGCCTTCTCTGAAAAACGGTCACTACACACCCGACACCACCGTTCGACCTTTTGCTTCGGCAATGGCGTATAAAGCCCGGCCGCTGAATGGCATTTGGGCAACTGCCCCTTACTTGCACAACGGCTCGGTACCTACACTGTACGATCTGCTGCTACCGAAAAGAAAACCGGATGATCCGGTAGAGGGGGAATACCGCCCGGATGAGTTCATGGTTGGATCGCGCGAATTTGACGCGGACAAAGTAGGTTTCAAATCGGCCGGTTATGACGGTTTTCTGTTCCGCACCAGCATTTGGGGTAATCACAACAGCGGCCATGAATATGCCACCGGCCGCACACCGCTACCGGATGGAACACTACTGCCTGCGTTAAGTAAGGAGCAACGGCTGGATCTGCTGGAATATCTTAAGTCTTTGTAAGTAAAAAGGAAAAAATCTGTCTTAACTGCTTAGAATCCGGAATTAATCGGAACCGATTTCCCTTCGATACCATCACATTGCGAATGTCAGTTTCCGCGCAGGCACAACAATCTCCTGCACTACAATGGATTCCTGTGGATGGATTATTACTTCTTCTTCCGGTTCTATTCTTAAACGATTACTGGATGCAAATGCCATGATAAATTGATAAGTGGCCGGATCGATGTCTTGAAGTATCTTTTCCACTCGCACGCCTATCTTGCCTTGGCATATGACCGGCTGGGCATAATTCGAATACACCCACCGCCCCCGGTTATCATAGCTGGCCAATGCGCCGCACAGCCGCTCCGCCCAATCACTGGGGCGAAATGGCCGCCCCTCGGAGGTAACACCTAAAATGAGAAAGGACTCAGATCCGGCTTGCATACACAAAACCATGCCGAGAAGAAAAATTAAGCGGATTTAAAAATGGAATAAATCGATGCCATAATGGTCTTTTGTGCTGGCATGCCAGCATGGCGTGAGAAAATCCTTTGCAAGCACGGCCTAAATTCATCATGAGCACCCTCTTTCCTTTTTAATCCAGATGCTTATATCGGCATCACCGGAGAAAAATAGAGAGTACCAATAGCAGATGCTTAAAAATTGCGATGGAATTAACCGGAGAAATTAGAATCTGATGACTTCACAACTGAAATAGCACACAATTCAATCTAGGTTTGATCTATCTCATTTATCGGGCTGAATCCAATGAACATAATGACAGCGCATACAACCGCGGTTTTTACCCGAGCTCTATTATCCCGCCAGGAATCGAAGTGTTAGCACGCGTTCCACGTACCTTGTTACTTGCCACGATCATGAGTCTGGTCATCTGGCTCAGCGCCTGCACTAATCTTCCTTATTATGCGCAGGCCATCGACGGACATTTCGGCGTCATACACCGTTCGCAGCCGATCAGCAAAGTGATTGCAAACCCGGATATTGATCCGAAGCTGAAACATTCACTCACCAAGGTGGTGCAGTTGCGTGAGTTCGCCAGCCGCGAATTAAAGTTGCCGGATAATCTGAGCTATACCAGTTATGCCGATTTAGAGCGTCCTTTCGTGGTATGGAATGTTTTTGCAGCTCCCGAGCTCTCCGCCAAGCTGAAAGAATGGTGCTTTGTTCAGGTTGGTTGCGTTAACTATCGTGGATTTTTCTCGCAAGAGAGCGCCGAGCGTTACGCGGAAGAACTCCGCAAGGAAGGCTATGACGTGCATGTTGGCGGAATCCGTGCTTATTCCACATTAGGCTGGTTCAGCGATCCGGTCTTGAACACTTTTATCGGTTACTCGGAGATGGATCTGGCGCGTTTGATTTTTCACGAACTGGCGCATCAGGTTATGTATGTATCCGGCGACACCGTTTTCAATGAATCCTTTGCCACTGCGGTGGAACATGAAGGCATCAGGCGCTGGTTTGAACGCAGCGGTACTGCTACGGAACAAATTGCTTTAGCCGCGCGGCAGGAAAAAGAAACCATCTTTACCGGTTTGGTACTCAAACATCGTAAACGCTTGCAAGCACTCTTTCAGTCGGACTTGAGTGACACTGAAAAACGGACACGCAAGGCGCATATCTTCGACGAATTACGCGCCGAGTTCTTGCACTTGAAAACCGAAAAAAACGATCTCAGCAGTTACGACCGGTGGTTTTCACAATCGTTAAATAATGCCTTGCTGGCAACGGTTTCGATTTATACGCAATTGCTACCGGCATTCCAGGGAATTCTGAAACAGCATGACCAGGATATGGAACGATTCTTCGATACGGTTACAAAACTGAGCAAGCTGCCGAAACATGAGCGGAATTTGATACTGCAAAAAGCTGCCGAAGGCAGTCAGTCATGGAAAACCGCTGAACAATAATCTTTACACTCCATTCCACCCTCCTTATTCGCACACTATGCCACCCGCAGACCAACAAACCGGAACCCGGCCCGAACCCGTATCTTTCATGGAAGCATTCGTGTATTGGCTGAAACTGGGTTTTATCAGTTTTGGCGGACCGGCTGGACAGATCAGCATGATGCACCAGGAATTGGTCGAGAGACGGCGCTGGATTTCCGAGCAACGTTTCTTGCATGCGCTGAATTACACCATGGTGCTGCCCGGCCCGGAAGCCCAGCAACTAGCGACCTACATCGGTTGGCTGATGCACGGCACCTGGGGCGGTATTATGGCCGGCGCATTGTTTGTACTGCCGTCGCTTTTGATTCTAATCATTCTGACGTGGACCTACTTGGTTTATAGTGAAATACCGGCTGTCGCGGGTATTTTGTATGGCATCAAACCCGCAGTCACGGCGATTGTTCTTTTCGCAGCTTACCGGATCGGTTCGAGAGCGTTGAAAAACAATCTGCTACGTGCCATTTCAGTCGCGGCATTCATCGCCATCTTTGCACTCAATATTCCTTTTCCCTATATCGTCTTGATAGCGGGCTTGACCGGATACATCGGATCGCACTATGCACCGGACAAATTCAGAGCAGGCGGACATCACGAAAAATCAAAAAATACATACGGCCCGGCTTTGATTGATGATGACACCCCTGTTCCGGAACATGCCCTATTCCAGTGGAGCCAGTTCATACTGCTTATTGTAATCGGACTGTTCATTTGGGGTGGCGTCATGGCACTGCTCGCCATGCAATACGGCTGGGATGGCACACTGACACAAATGGGCTGGTTTTTCACCAAAGCAGCGCTCATGACATTTGGCGGCGCTTACGCGGTGCTACCTTATGTTTATCAGGGTGGTGTCGAGCATTACGCGTGGTTGAATCCGGCACAAATGATCGACGGATTGGCGTTGGGTGAAACGACACCCGGCCCGTTGATCATGATCGTCGCGTTCGTTGGTTTTGTCGGCGGCTGGACTAAAGCGCTGTTCGGACCCGATTTGTTGATGTTAGCGGGAATTTACGGTGCCGCTGTTGCGACGTTATTCACATTCTTACCGTCTTTTCTTTTTATTCTTTTGGGCGGCCCAGCGGTGGAAGCAACCCGTCACGATCTCAAATTTACCGCACCGTTGACTGGCATTACAGCTGCGGTTGTCGGGGTTATTGTCAACTTAGCAATATTCTTCGCTTACCATGTCCTGTGGCCGCAAGGATTTAATGCCGGATTTGAATGGTTCTCCGCTTTGATTGGAGTCTGCGCATTTGTCGCTTTATTCAACTATAAAGCCGGAATTGTTACGGTGATCTGCACATGCGCCACTGTGGGGTTAGGATATACTTTGCTGCTGAATTGAAACCCGCGCGTTTGAATTAACCGCCAACGCGCTACTTTAATTGCTTGCGGCAGTAAGCCGGGAAGTTATTTGTTGCTGGATTGAGTCCTCGGTCAAATCTTTGTATTGCTCCCGTATCGCGATAATTTTATCGATATTCTCAATAAATAATTGCACTAATTGAGGATCAAAATGCGTTCCCGCTTTACTCTCGATATATTCGATTGCTTTCCGCATCGGCCACGCTTCTTTGTACGGCCTTTGTGACGTGAGCGCATCAAATACATCGCTGATCGCTGTAATGCGGCCTTCAATAGGAATCGACGCTGCTTTCAGTTGTTTGGGATAACCGCTCCCATCCCAATGCTCATGATGCGACAGTGCAATACTCGCTGCCAATTGCACCATCAAGGATTCGTGACTGGCCAACAAATCGGCACCCATTTGCGCATGATTACGCATTCTCTCCCATTCCATATCGGTAAGCTTCCCTTGTTTCAGCAAAATATGGTCAGGGATACCGATTTTGCCTATATCGTGCAAAGGCGCGGCTTTTTCAATCAGGTAACAAATATGCGCGGGCAGACCCAATGCTTCCGAGAGAATACGCGCATATTTACCCACGCGTATGACATGCTTTCCGGTATCGTTATCACGCATTTCGCTGACTCTGGCCATGATATTGATTAATGTATCCGTGGCTTTATCCAGCTCTGAAGTGCGCTCTTTTACTTTTTTCTCCAGTTCTTTTGCAATATCTTGCTTTGCTAAATAAGCGGCCCTTACCCGTAGCAAATTCTTTACGCGCAAAATTACTTCCGTTTGGTCGAACGGTTTATTCACAAAATCCTGCGCACCCAGCAACAGTGCTTTATTCCGGGTCTCGTTACCCTGTTTTCCAGTTAGTACCAGAATGGGCACGAGTTGCTCGCTGACCGGCGACGCATTGATCTGCCGCATGACCTCGAATCCATCTATTTTTGGCATTTCAATGTCAAGCAATAGCAAATCGTAATTATTTTCCTGCATGGCAGGCAAAACCCGCGTGGGATCCGTCAGACTCGTATGATGATAGTACCCTTCCGATTCCAATAACTTACTCAATATCAAAATATTAGTAACGGAATCATCACAAATCAGAATTTTTAAATGTGCTGTATCGATGCCCATAATGCTTTGTTTCTTTATAGTTGTAATACCGCTTGGTAACGGCAAAAATGACAGATTATTGAGTGGTAATGGCCCGTTCATTCCGGGTGTGACTGACGCACTCCTGAACCGCTATATCAGCTTATGAGCAATAAAATTAGCTTGTCACGCAATAAGAATTCGCCAGCTGATATGATTCCGTACCCAATAAAATTCCCGATATTCTGATTACGAAGGAATCACCATGAGCGAACCCATCATTCATTGCCCCAATTGCGCAACGGAAATCAAATTGACCGAATCTCTGGCCGCTCCGCTGATCCAAGCAACGCGGCAAGAATATGAATCGAAATTGGCGCAAAAGGAGGCAGATGTTTCCAAACGCGAAGCCACACTCAAAGCCCAGCAGAAATCACTGGAAGACGCGCAGAAAAACATTGATGAGCAAGTTGCCAGCAAGTTGAAGGCGGAACGCGCGCTGATCGCCGCCGATGAAGCCAGAAAAGCAAGATTGGCAATAGCAACCGACTTGGATGCGAAATCAAAAGAACTGGCCGAATTGCAGGAAATTCTCCAGCAACGCAACAACAAACTGGAAGAAGCGCAGAAAGCGCAGGCCGATTTGATCCGGAAACAGCGTGAATTGGACGATGCCAAACGCGAATTGGATTTAACCGTCGAAAAACGCGTGCAGGAATCGATCACCCTGGTTCGTCAAAAAGCCAGACAAGAAGCCGAAGATGGCCTCCGGCTCAAAGTCAGTGAAAAAGAAGAACAGATTGCATCAATGCAGCGGCAGATTGAGGAATTGAAGCGCAGAGCCGATCAGGGTTCGCAGCAACTCCAGGGCGAAGTTCTGGAGCTCGAACTGGAAACCACGCTGCGGCTCAAATTTCCGTTGGATAGTATTGAGCCTGTTGCAAAAGGCGAATTCGGCGGCGATGTGCTGCAAAGAGTCATGGGACCATCGGGGCAATGGTGCGGTGCGATTTTGTGGGAATCCAAAAGAACCAAGAATTGGAGTGATGGCTGGCTGGCAAAACTTCGCGGCGATCAACGCATCGCAAAAGCGGAAATCGCGGTGCTGGTATCCAGCACATTACCGAAAGACATTGAAACATTCGGTCAGATCGATGGCGTTTGGATTACTGAACCTCGTCTGGCGCTGCCACTTGTCATCGCCCTGCGTCAATCCCTGATCGAAATCGCCAACACACGGCAAACTCAGGAAGGACAGGAGACCAAAATGGAATTGGTCTATCAATATTTGACCGGACCACGATTCAAACATCGCATCGAAGCCATTGTTGAGAAATTCTCCGACATGCAGGCTGATCTCGACAGAGAACGCAAAGCCATGACGCGGCTATGGGCCAAGCGGGAAATGCAAATTCAGGGCGTGATTGAATCCACCGTAGGTATGTATGGCGATCTGCAGGGCATTGCAGGGCGCGCGCTACCCGCCATTGAGGGATTGGAGTTACCGATGTTGGATTTGCAAGACCCTGGAAACGAACCTTAACCAGCCCCTTTATGTTCATTGCAAAAACCTCCTCATCGCCCACACTACAATGGTTTCAAGAAATTTCATGCAACCAGCCGGAATTAGCCAAGTAAGAAAATTTACTCGAGTACCTAAAGAAATTTAACCAGCCTTCGTTAAAAAAGCGTACTTGTAACGCTATATGATAAAAAATGAGTTTATCGATCAATACCAATCTAGGAGCGTTGAATAGTTCGCGGTATTTATCCGCAACTACAAACGATCTCGGCCGTTCATTAGAACGGCTGTCATCGGGTATGCGGATTAACAGCGCTAGGGATGACGCGGCGGGCCTCGCCATCTCGGACCGGATGACATCGCAAATCCGCGGCTTAAATCAGGCGACCAGAAATGCCAGCGATGGAGTCTCGATGCTGCAAACCGCCGATGGCGCATTGACTTCGGTGACTTCGGCATTGCAGCGCATCCGTGAACTTTCCATACAAGCAGCGAATTCAACCAATAGTCTCAGCGACAAGAAAGCGTTACAAGAAGAAGCGAATCAACTGATTCAGGAAATAGAGAGCGTTTCCACCACGGCTACATTCAACGGCGACAAAACATTCGATAATTCCGGCAGCAGTGTTCTCGGTAATTCCGATCAACTGGCTGTTATGTACGGATTACAAAATGGCTGGCTGGAAGATGCGGAAAGCAAGATCCAGCAATATTTCGGCATTTCCGCCGATGGCGCCGACATGAATATCGAGCTGACAACGTTTACCGATGGCGCGGGCGGAACTGCTGCCCGGGTGGTAGGTTCGGTACCCGGAAGCTATACGGGTAAGGCGACTAATGTCAAATTACAGATCGATATGAGCGACTTCACGCCACCCAATTTACCCGACGGCGGCAATGCGCCATTTTATAACGACCGGATTATTGCCCATGAAATGGTACACGCCGTGATGTACCGGAGCATGAATATCGGTTCGATGTTTGATCCCGCCGGAGATCAAACATGGTTTATGGAAGGCGCTGCGGAATTCATCCATGGTGCCGACGAGCGCTTGCAGCCGTCGATCAGCGGCGTCGGCATCGGCGGTGTCATGGCTAAAGCAGCCACTTTCGGCTCAGCCGGTGCAGCCTGGGGAGGAACTTCGGATGACTACTCCGCAGCCTACTCCGCCGTGCGCTACTTGCATCAAGTGATCAAGGATAACGGCGGCACCGGCATCAAAGATGTCATGGTTTACTTAAACCAGAATCAAAGCGCCACACTCAGCGACGCCATCAGTGCCGCGACCGGCGGCTTATATGCTACCGCCGATGCCTTTAATGCCGATTTTGTCGCGAACGGAGCCGCATACATTGCCGGTATGAATCTGACCGATACCGACACCGGAGCAATTGGCGGCTCAAATGCCGATGGAGGTGCAATCCAAACCGCCAAAAGCGTTATTTCCGATACCGGTTCAAGAGGCGGCACCAATCCACTCGGCGGATTTAACGAAATCTGGGAAAATATAAATGCCGCTGCAGTCGGTAATAACAAACAGTTGCAGGTCGGTGCAAACAAAACCGATACCATGAATGTCACCTTCGGAGCAGTCAATACTGCCGCGATGAGTATCCAAAGTGTGGATCTGGTTAACAATGCAGGATTTGCCACCTACATGATGGATCTGGCATTAAATCATGTCAATGAAGAAAGATCGAAGATCGGTGCACAGCTGAACCGGCTGGAATCGGTCATTACCAACAACAATACCAGTGTCGAGTCTACCGTAGCGAGCCGGTCACGTATCCAGGATGCCGACTATGCGCAAGAGACCACTATGCTGACCAAAACACAGATTATGCAGCAGGCCGCCACTGCGGTATTGGCACAAGCCAATACATCGCCGCAAATGTTGATGGCGCTGCTCAAGTAAGCCAGCCGCATTGTAGATTTCCCATCCCGCTTTTTACCCTCCTGTTTCTGCGCAAGAATTATTTCATTCACCTGAAATCCTGTTGCTTATTGCGTTTGAGCTGATACACTGAATTCCAGGAAATAGTGACAGCGAAATCATCCGCAATTCGATGTGAACCGCTCGAAATTCATCGTTAATCACACGAAAGGTTAATCATGACAGACATTGATTATAAAAGACGTCAATTCCTGCAATATACCGCTGCAGGTACCTTGGCTGTCGCCATGCCCGGTTTCGCATTGGCCGAAAACCGCGTTATTAACAAAACGCCCGACCATTCATTCAAAGCCGACGTTGAAATTGCATTAACCGCTCAGACTGCGGATGTCCCTATCTTGCCGGGCGCTCATACGCATGTCTTCAAATACACCGGAAAATTACTCAAAGGACCTCAGACCGCGCTCAAGGAATTGCCCGGTTATCTAGGGCCGATCCTCAATTTTGAACAGGGTCAGAAAGTCCGGATATACTTTCATAACCAATTACCGGAACCGTGCGTTACCCACTGGCATGGCATGCATGTACCACAATTGATGGATGGACATCCGATGTATGCGATCCATCATGGCGAGCAGTATGTTTACGAATTTGAGGTAAAAAACCCGGCTGGTACCAATTGGTATCATTCGCATACCCATGAATTAACGGCTTCTCAGGTATATCAAGGCTTGGCCGGATTGATCACCATAACCGATGAAGCCGAGCGCAAACTGGAATTACCCAGCGGTGAGTATGATATTCCTCTGGTCATTCAGGATCGCAGTTTCTCGCAGGGTAATCAATTACGCTACATGCTGAACATGCATCAACGCATGCGCGGCTTTCTGGGCGACACGATCCTGGTGAATGGCCAAAGTGACAATGCTATCGCCGTTAAAACACGGGCCTACCGCCTGCGCATTCTGAATGGATCAAACTCCAGAATCTACAAGCTGGGCTGGAGTGATGGCACACCGGTAACCGCGATCGGCACCGATGGCGGGTTACTGGAAAAACCGGAAGCTTTCCCCTACATCATGCTCGCCCCCGCCGAACGGGTCGAACTGTGGGTCGATTTCAGCGGCCGCAAACCCGGTTCCGATCTAACGCTGCAAAATCTAGCCTATCAGGGATCCGCCGCACATATGGGAGGAGGCATGGGAGGCGGACGCCATGGTATGGGCCGGATGGGTATGATGGACGGAGCTTCAGGCCAGAACGACGTGTTTCCCGTCGTTAAATTCCAGATCACCGAGCATGTCAGCGATTCACCCGCATTACCGGCCACACTGGTTCCATTGCACCGCTTGACAGCCACGGATGTTACCCACCCCGACACCACTGTGCCGATTACTATTGGTATGCGGCATATGGCATTCAATCTCAATGGTAAGACGTTTGAGATGCAAAACTATTCCGAGCTGGAAAGAATTCCGCTGAATTCCATTCAGAAAATCAAAATATCCCATGATAACCAGGGAATGGGTGGAGGAATGCGCGGTGGCCGGGGTGGTGGCATGGGCATGATGATGGCATTGCCGCATCCCATCCACATTCATGGCCAGCAGTTTCAAATCCTGTCGCGCAAACAAAATAACCCAGGCGGCGCTTACGATACGGTCAAGGATGGATTCATTACCAGCGGTTGGAAAGACACTGTCTTGGTCATGCCGGGGGAAGAAGTGGAAATCATTAAACCGTTCAAGGACTATAGCGGTTTATTTCTTTATCACTGCCATAACCTGGAGCACGAAGACATGGGTATGATGCGCAATTTCTTTGTCAGTTGATTTCTCGCGGATCGGCTTACTGGTTTTATCGCGCATATTCCACTGGCAACTCAATCCAGAAAGTACTGCCCACACCCAATTCACTGTCGGCGCCGACTATACCGCCCATTAACTCGACAATCTGGCGCGTAATGGATAATCCGATACCGGTCCCTTCAATGCCGCTATTCGTAGCATCCAATCGATTAAACGGCTGGAAGAGTTCAGCCATTTTATGCGTCGCGATACCGTTCCCGGTATCGGTAATGAGTATCCGCAGATAGCCCGGATTGTCCGATGAAGCGCTCGCGCCGATATGCACTGTGCCGCCTTTGCGGTTGTATTTAACGGCGTTGGATATCAGATTGAGCATGACTTGCTTAAACCGGATTCGATCGGTATGAAGTACCTTACCGGCCACGCCAGCTTGCACCAGTTGAACACCCAGCTTATCCGCTTGGGTCTGCACCAGGCTGATACACTCCTCGATAATCGGACCAATTTCAACCGGCTCCAACTTCAGATCGATCCGTCCCGATTCGATCCGGGCCAAGTCCAGCACTTCATTAATCAATGCCAGCAAATGCGTGCCCGCATTCCTGATTTCCTTGATGTACTTAAGATGTTGACTGCGGGGATCTTCCAGCTCCATTAACTGGCTAAACCCCAGAATCGCATTCAGGGGTGTGCGTAATTCGTGGCTCATACTGGAAAGAAATTGGGATTTGGCCTGGTTGGCCCGTTCCGCTTCTTGCCGCGCATGAATAAGCGCCTCCTCGGCAGCCTTGCGCTCAGTAATATCTTCGGCAATACCCTCGATGCACAAATCGCCGTTCGCATCGCTGGCCGGATGCGCCGAGGCCAGGATCGTGCGTTCGCTGCCATCCGGATGAACAAAACTCATCTCGAATTGCACGAAATCCATTTTTCCTTGCGCAATCTGGGTCGCGACAGAATAAGCATGATCCAGCGAATCCGGGTGCCAATTAGTAATTGCGATCCCAGAATCTTCCGATGGCTTCTTCCTTCGTAATACCAAAAACTTTATCGACCCCGCTGCTGATGTAGGTCAGTTCGCCTGTTAATGCTTTGTGGCTATAAATGACAAATTTACCGCCAATGTCTTCCACCAAGCGTTGATATCGTTCCTGACTTTCCCGCAGCGCCTGTTCCGCATGCAATCGCGCGGTAATATCTTCGATAATCGACCAGATCAATTCCCGGCCGGAAGCATCGCGGATCACGACACCGTTGAGTTGAACCTGATACCGGTTACCATCCTTACGGATATATTCCTTCCGGTAAGGGCCGAAACTGCCCAGTGCGCGCAAACTCTCAAGCTGGCGCGCCTCATCGGCGGCATACTCCCGCGGTGTAATATCCCAGTAAGTCAGATTAAGAAACTCCTCACGTGAATAACCGGTAGGCGCTAACAAGGCATCATTGAATTCGATGAATTGGCCGGTAGCATAATCGTTTAAGGCGATACCAACCGGTGACATTACGAACAACGTTCTCAGGCGTGTCTCGCTATCCTGGTTCTTTTGATGAAATCTGGCTATCGCAATCAGCGGCAATAGAATTAAAACACCGGTTAGAATCAAGCCCAGCCGGAAAAGAATAGACTCGCCACTTGCGGCAGACCAGCCGCCTTTAGGGATTGCCGCCATCCGCCAGGAACTATTATCCGGTAAGGAGATATCGAGCAGTACAGGACGCTGATCGAAGATCTGGCCGGTTCCGAAAAACACCTTGCCGTTTTCCTGCCCATCGTTCCGCCGCAGCGCAATATCAAATTCTTCCGCAAGAACCAGTAAACCGCTTGCCCGGTATAACTGGTCCACATCGATCACGGCGGAGATCACTCCCCAAAATGCATGATCCTCTCCGGATTCATGGTGATCGAGAAATACCGGGATGCGCGCAATAAAGCCTTGCCCACCTTGAACCAGATCGACTGGCCCGTCAAATATAAGACTTTCACTGTCGCGCGCTCGCAGCACGGCTTCAAGTTGCTTGGGATGATGGCGGAAATTCAAACCGATGGCCGCTTCGTTGCCTTCGAGCGGATACATATACTTTATGATTAAATCGGGCGCTGCGCCGATATTGCGCAATTGCGACCGGCCTTTGAACAGATATTGAGCCAATTGGGCAAATTTATCCGCCGGTAGATCCGGCTCAACCGAAACCGACGCGACCAGACCTTGCACCAGTTGCGCATTACTGGTGATGTGACCTTCCAAGGTGGCACGCAACAGGCTAAGCCGGGCAAATACCGTATCACGCAAATCGCGCTCTTGGTTTCGCGAATGCAAATGATCGACATAGAATCCGACCGGCAGAAGGCAAATTCCAACCACGAACACCGGCAAAAAAATAAATTGCCTATTGTGTAAGCAAGACAGGAATCGAGCGGCGGCGTTATGCATCATAAGTCACGAATAAGTTGCATGAGAAAGCATGGCTGAGCAACAGAATAAAAAGTTAAATGACCGATGATTATCCGCCCAATCATGTCAAACCGCACACGCATTTCCGGTCAAAAGCAGCAGGCGCTTTGGCATTTTTCATCATAACCACCCGGTCTCTCATAAAACCTGCCATTCAATCCCGTTCATCAAAAAGAACTACGGAGAAAACTATTTTTCCATGTCAGGATCGGAAGAATCGCGGAAAAGATCACCTTTCACATCGCTGTTTATCCTATAGAAATCACGCCAGCTTTTTATAATGACACATCCTGGCATTCATTCCGGCCATCGGTAACTTAATGATCAATGTTACTCATTAATAATAGGCAAACAACATGAATCAAATTGCATTCAATGAAATGAAATACCGGCCGGAAGAATCCGCCACATCCGGCCCTATCGATTTGCAGCAAATCCTTGCACACATCAATGCACTGCCCGCCATGCCGGTCATTGCGCAAAAATTGCTCGGGCTGGCGTTGAACACCGATCATGGCGAAACACAGATGCTCAAGCTGGTCGCGCAAGACCCGCAGATCTCGGCCAAGATCATCGGATTATCAAATTCCGCTTTGTTCGCAACGCCTGGCATCATCACGTCGATCATCGATGCCGCCATGTATCTCGGCTTGACGCAAATAAAATCGGTCGCCATCGGCATGGCAACCGTTTCGGCATTGACCAAACCGCCCGAAGGCAAATTGAAATCCGCCGATTTATGGGCTCACAGTATGACCATAGCCTCGGCCATGCGCGTTATTGCCAAACACATGCCCGCAAAAACCAGACCCGTGGACGAGCAAATCTTCCTCGCGGGACTGCTGCACGACATCGGTTACAACGTGCTTAATTTTATTGCCAAGGATACGTGTAACGCACTCTACGAAAAACTCAATACCCCATCGGATGCATCACCGCTGGAAATAGAACATGCGCTGCTCGGCACGCATCATGGCGAGATCGGCGCACAACTCGGCATTCACTGGGGATTACCGGCTGAAATCATTGCCGTCATCCGCTATCACCACATCCCCAATAGCGCGAACGCCGAAATCGGCCAACCGCTGGTACGGCTCGTCAACCTAGCCGAGCGAATGCTGCCGGATTTTGCGATCATCGAATCCACCGCGCAAGAAATTACTCCACAGGAATGGATCGCACTTGGCATCGATCCAGGCAAAGCAGACAGCATTGCCGAGCAAATCAGCAGTGTCGCGGAGCAGGCCAAACAATTGATCAGTATTATTTAACCATGCTAACCAGCCACTTAGCCGAACCGGCTTCGATTCTTACAGTAGCTATCGAAGTCAGCGCAAGTAAAATTGCCGTCAAAAATGAATTGGAATGAATCCAATTTAAGTGTTGAGCTATGTTGGGTAGTAAGAAACATCAATTTTCCTCAGCCGCATTCTGCCTCGCCGCATAAACATATCCCCCAATCGCCCCCATAATCACCCCTAACGGCGCTGCGATGAAGAGTCCGATCATCGGCCCTTGGTTGGTGTCTTTGGAAATGGCCATCGGCCCGAGAAAACCCAGGGTAAAAAATAGTCCGCCCAGGATTAATGCGCCGCCGGTAATCGCAACCCAAGTGCTTATTCTTTCTCCGGCAACCAATTTCCAGGTAAACCACGCGGCGAAGGTTGCGCAGACAACCGAAACGGTGGCGGAAAGCCAGGCAGGAAAGCCGGTTGTAATCGTTAGAATGGTGCTGATAGAGAACAGTACAATCAAAAACATCAAGAAAGAGACGAGTGGTTTAAGGATCTGAATCATTGCAGCGTGTATCCGTTGAGTGGTCATTTAACAGCGCAGCATTGTAAACTATCTCCCGGACATCCACCGCTTGGTTTTACCACATGAGGCCAGCTTCACTATGAACACATTTAACCCGCAGCGGCGCAAATTATTGCAGTACGGTTTCATGGCATTGGGTGCATTTGCCGGTAATGTTTTGCTGCCGTCCGCTGTCCGGTCGGCAGCGTCGCTGGCAGCGCTGGGCGAACTTTTACCGCCGGACCGGAACGGTGTGCGTTTGCCCGCGGGTTTTACCTCACGCATCGTCGCACATTCGGGTCAGAAAATTTTCGATTACCGCTGGCACGCGGCGCCGGATGGCGGAGCGACTTTTGCCGCCCCGGATGGCGGCTGGATTTATGTGTCCAATAGCGAGCTGGATAAACAGGCGGGCGGCGCAGGCGCGTTGCGCTTCAATTCTCAAGGTGACATTGCCGATGCGTATCCGGTTCTGAGTCACACTAACCGCAATTGCGCGGGCGGGCATACGCCGTGGCAGACTTGGCTGTCGTGCGAGGAAACCGATACCGGCCGGGTGTGGGAATGCGATCCGTTTGGCCGCCAGGCGGCGCAAGTCCGAAGCGCGCTCGGTGTATTCCGGCACGAGGCGGTCGCGGTGGATATGCAGAATAAGCAGCTTTATCTCACCGAGGATCAACCAGATGGTTGTTTGTATCGTTACACCGCACGGACATTCGATGCCGCCGGAAATCCCAATCTCGATGACGGTGTGCTGGAGGTGGCCGAGGTCCTCGATGGCCGCATTGGCGCAGTGCGCTGGCATGCCCTGCCCGATCCGCTCGCCATCGCCACGCCAACGCGTAAACAGATCGCCAGCAGCACCCATTTTAACGGCGGCGAAGGCATCTGGTATCACCACGGCATCGTTTACTTTGCCACCAAAGGCGACAATCGGGTGTGGGCGTACGATGCGCATCGGCAACATCTGAGCATTCTCTACAACGCGGCTTCGTACCTCTTGCCGGTATTGACCGGCGTGGACAATATCACCAGCAATGCCGCGGGGGAATTGCTCGTGGCTGAGGATGGCGGCGATATGCAGATCGTGGTTCTGACCGCCGGAAAGGTTTTACCGCTATTACAGCTGGTTGGTCATGACCGTTCGGAAATCACCGGTCCGGCGTTCAGTCCCGGCGGTTCGCGGCTGTATTTCAGCTCGCAGCGCGGCAAAACCGGGCACGCCGAGGACGGCATGACGTTTGAAATTTCCGGACCATTCTGAAACTATCCTCCGATACTTGATAAATCGATATAGCGAACCCATTTAGTGTGAAAGAGCAGGTTTCGTAGTTTAGGCATGAAACTTCATTTTCAGGATGAAAGCGGCAATAATGCAGACGCGCGGTAGCCGCATGACCAACGAGGGGGATTAACTTGGAATTCAAGGATTACTACAAAACATTGGATGTCTCGCGCGATGCGACAGCGGAAGAGATTAAGAAATCGTTCCGCCGTCTGGCGCGCAAGTACCACCCGGATGTTTCCAAGGAAACGGATGCCGAATCGAAAATGAAAGAAGTCAACGAAGCGTACGCGGTACTGTCCGACCCAGAAAAACGCGCCGCCTACGATCAGCTCGGGCAAGGCGGATTTCAGCCGGGCAGCGATTTCCAGCCGCCGCCCGGATGGGATAGCGGTTTTGAATTCAGCGGGCGTGGATTTGACGGTGCACAGACGGCGGATTTCAGCGACTTCTTTGCGCAATTATTCGGCGGAAAAATGGGCGCTGGCACCCAGCACGCGCATCATCGCAGGCGCGGCGAAGATCATCACGCCAAAATCATGCTCGATTTGGAAGACAGTTATCATGGCGCCACTCGGAGCCTGACGTTGCGCATGCCAAAACTCGACAATCAGGGGCGCACCGTGCTGGCCGAACATACGCTGAATGTGCGCATTCCTAAAGGCGTGCACGCCGGGCAAGTGATCCGGCTGGCCGGACAAGGCGGTCCAGGGTATGCCGGTGAAGCAGCCGGAGACTTGTTCCTGGAAGTTCACTTCAAGCCGCACAGCCGTTACCGGATTGAAAACAAGGATATCTACGCCACATTACCGGTCGCACCCTGGGAAGCGATACTAGGGGCAACCGTCAAAATACCGGTGCCGGATGGTCAAGTCGAAGTACGCGTGCCGGAAAATTCCCAATCTGGACGCAAATTGCGCTTAAAAGGCCGCGGCATCCCGGCGGCGGCACCCGGCGATTTGTATTTGGCGCTAGAAGTGGTGCTGCCGCCCGCCGCGACGGAAAAAGCGCGTGAATTTTACCAAACGATGGCGCAGGAACTCGCATTCAATCCGCGCCAGAATCTCGGAGCCTAGGCCATGTCGAATGAAATTGAAGCCATTTTACTGGAAGATGCCCTATTCAGCCTGGATGAGCTGGCGCACAGCTGCCATGTGAGCCGGGAATGGATCATCGAACGCGTGCAATGGGGCTTGTTACGCGATGACGATTTAATCGGCGCCGCCCCGGATGCATGGCTATTCGACAGCCGCAGCTTTATGCGCATCAGAAGAATCATCGCGGTGGAACGCGACTTCGAAAGCAATCCGGAATTAGCCGGACTGGTCGCCGATATGATCGAGGAAATTGAGTCGCTACACGCCCGGCTGAAAGCATCCGGATTGGATGAAAGCTAAAAAATTATCGATTCGATAAACGAATTCATCAGGAAATCACCATGTCTTTACATATCGTGTGCCCGCATTGCCATGCCACCAACCGCGTACCGGCAGACCGCCTCGGCGCATCGCCCCAATGCGGCGCTTGCCATCAGCCGTTGTTTGCCACGCAACCTGCCGAATTGACAGAACTTCATTTCAACCGGCACATTGCCAATAACGACATTCCGCTGCTGGTGGATTTCTGGGCGCCGTGGTGCGGTCCCTGCCGCATGATGGCACCGGCCTTCAGTAAAGCAGCGGCTGCTCTGGAGCCGCACATGCGTCTGGTTAAAGTCAATACCGAAGAAGAGCAAGGATTAGCCGCTCGTTATAACATTCGCAGCATTCCAACCTTGGTACTATTTAGAGGCGGCCGGGAAATCGCCCGGCAATCGGGCGCGATGGGCGAGCACGATCTGATACGATGGGCACAAGCCTATAACAAATAATGAAAAATAATCACTAAAGGAGCAAATATTCATGCCCAACGGATTCTTTTCCCGTTTCATCTGGTACACGCTGGCCGGTGTATTGCTGGTGTTATTTTTTCACAGCTTCCTTTATCACTATTTTCCGAATATTTTTCATTTGAATCTCTTTTCCGGCCAGAACCAGCAAGAGAGCGCGGAACCTCGTGTCGTACAAGCGCGCGGCAATCTGGCCGAGGATGAGAAAAGCACGATTGAATTGTTTGAAAATTCGCGCGACTCGGTGGTGTTTATCACCACCCGCCAGCGCGTCATGGATGCCTGGACGCGCAATATTTTTTCCGTTCCCAGCGGCACCGGCTCGGGGTTTATCTGGGACGATAGCGGGCACATCATCACCAATCTTCACGTAGTTAAAGGCGCCAGCGAAGCCACCGTGCGCCTGGCCGACGGACGCGATTACAAGGCTTCCCTGGTCGGCGCAAGCCCGGCGCACGACATCGCCGTGCTGAAAATCGGCATTGGCTTCCAGCGGCCAGCCCCGGTGCCAATCGGCACAAGCAACGACCTTAAGGTGGGGCAAAAAGTATTCGCCATCGGCAATCCTTTCGGCTTGGATTGGACGTTGACCACCGGGATCGTCTCCGCGTTGGATCGTTCCTTACCAGGTGGAGATGGCCGCACCATCGACAATCTGATCCAGACCGACGCCGCCATCAACCCTGGCAATTCCGGCGGCCCGCTGCTCGATTCCGCAGGCCGTCTGATCGGCATCAACACGGCCATTTACAGTCCCAGCGGCGCCAGCGCCGGGATTGGCTTTGCCGTACCGGTCGATACCGTCAACCGCGTCGTTCCGCAAATCATCAGCCGCGGCAAATATATCCGCCCGGCCATGGGCATCACCGTCGACAGCAAACTGAACAACCGTTTGACTCAATTTCTGAAAGTGAACGGCGTGGTTATCCTAAGCATCGGCCCCGGCTCAGCCGCCGACGAAGCCGGACTGCGCGGCGCGACACTGACCCCGGAAGGCAACATCATCGCCAACGACATCATTGTTGCTGTTGATGGAAAACCCATGGATTCAGTGGAAAAACTGCTGAACCGTATCGATAGCTACAAAGTCGGTGACACCATCACGATTACCGTGCTGCGTAAAGGTGAGAAAATGGACGTGCCGGTTACGTTGCAGCCGGGTGAATAATTGGATAAGTCTGATTCCGCATAAAGGCGGCTCGTCATTGTTTCAGGGTAACTGACGAGCCATTCAATTGCCCGTCAGTGAGTACAATCAGCGAATAATCATCGCTGCCGCCCGCGCGGCGCGCAGCCTTGAATGCATTCACAAGATCAGTTCAGACTTCATTGGCAAAGAGCGCAGCAATCTGTGCATCATCCAGGGCTTCATTCAATCCATCGCTGCATAGCAGAATACTAGCGGAGTCAGCCGCCTGCTCGGCGGTGATTTCACCGTGATCAATTGATCGAAAACGATCCAACTTTAGAATCAGATCGCGTTGGGTTAAGCGCCTTAAACTCATGCCCATCGACTTTGTCGCCCGGCAACCACTGTGGCAACAGCATGTTCCAGAGAGCCAATGCTTCGCTAGCGATTAGTTGGAAGTCAATCGGAGAACAGCGGGTAGTCATGGCTGCGCCACTGGCGTTTGTCGTGTTTCGAACACAATCCGCGCGATTACAAATTGAAAACCCAGCGCACCTTGATTACCAAAGGCGGGCTGGGTCAGTTCGGAGGAAAGCGGAAGTGAGCGTCTGCCAGACCCGCCAGCCCGCAGAATTTTCCCCAATCAGTTCCACCCATAGAAACGAGAAGCTTGTTGCATGTGACTCAGGTGTTCGCAATAGAACTGCTAGTAGGTAGCCCAGCTCGCAAATGCAAAGGAAGAGAAGGAAAGCGAGCTGGGCCGTGCGGAAGTAAACCTTAGCAATTCAACCATCCGACTACGCATATAGCTACGACGCGCTGGTTGATGCGGTATATCCATACTTATGGGCATGAATATGATTATAATATCCGATTTATTTGATAAATGCAAACAATTCTCATTTGCATTATATCTCACCCTATCAGATGTTCTGATTACCAAGCATACGAATGCCAATCGGCGATATCGTGCCAACATGCAAATTTTGCTAATTCCAAGCACAACCCGCTCGATTACAAAAGAAAAACCCATTACACAGAAGGATAAAAACTGTGTAATGGGTCTAAAGGAATGAAACCAAGGAAGAAACATGAATACTGCTACCATCCGGCTACGCACACTCAAATGCGCTGGTTGCTGCGGTATATTCATCCAAAGCGTAGGACGAATGCTTTGCATATTACCTGAAACAAATTACAAATACAAATAATTCTCATTTACATTATTATTAACCCTGTCACAAGTTTTAGAATTGCTGTACAGCATAAATGATGATGACCAAAAAATAGTAAGTAAAACATGGATTCTTATCTTGAAAGGCCGAGAATTCTTGCTATGTGGGACTAACCTTGCTCTGTAAAAACGTATTTCTTAACTGAGGTTACACTACAAGTTAAGGAAACTAAAAAATGAAAGCAAAAAGAGTTAGGAGAGCATCGCATACACTGGAATACCAATTGGAAGCGGTGCGATTGGTTCAGGGTGGTCAATCATGTACAGCTACAGCTTGACCTGATCAAGGGGAATGTTCGGGGGCGTCCTGGATTTTGTGTAAACGGTGGTTAATAATGCCGACGCATTCTTTCCTTAAATTGAATAGTAAACCTGTTTAATGCAGGTTTCCAATCTCGCAATGGCATAGACCATTTCTTAGCGATGTTAGTTAGCGCCAAGTAGTACAAATTGATCACGGCTTTTGCTGACTTTGCGTAACCCGATTGATGATTCAATTATTCACGCTTTGTTTCCGCTTCCTTGCTGCCCGCACCATCCCGTATGCGCGCAACAAGCTCGGATGTGGAAATCCCAGAGGTATAGGTCAGTTCCTGAATCATCTCCGGCGGCAAGGATTCGCACAGTCTATATTTATCCTGGCGCTCCTGTTCCGATGCGCAGGCGAAGGTGTAAATATCGAAACCGTGTCGCTGCATGAATTCCGGGGTGACACTCGCGGGGGTTTCCGTCATGACGGCGTCGACATACTTGCAGGCAGACACTACTGCGGCGCGTTCGGCTTGCTTCATGACGGGCAGCTTGCCTTTATTTTCCACCACGCGTTCATCGGAAACCACGCAGACGGTCAGGTGCGTGCCCAATGCGCGCGCCGCCCGTAAAAAGTTGATATGACCTTCATGAAATAGATCGGCCACCATGCGGGTATAAACACGCTTTTGCCGCTGATTTTTTGGCCACACGGGAATTTCCCGATTCAGGCGCGCCATGGCGCGTTCCATCCATTGACGGCTGCGCAGTGCAAGCACGTCGTCGGGATCCTTCAGAACAATTTGATGCGCATAACACCATGCCTTGGCCAAATCTCCCAGCAGCCAACGCTGTATCAGTCTGTGATAGGCATAGCAACGCACCAGCTGGGTAAAGTTTTCCAGATTACACGCGGATATAACGGTATCCCAATGGGGATTAGGCGTGCGCCAGTCGCCGTAGAATGCGGTCAGAATTCTTTCCGGCTGGCGCGGAAACCAGACTTCACCGTAATCCGTGCTGCGTTGCGTCAGATCGAATTTGGGAAAAACTGAGACGCGCTGATACTCATCCGGGTAACCGGGCAATGCAAAACCACCGACGATCTGCTTGCCTCGCGCTTGCAGGCCGCAGACATCGAGCGTAATCCCCAATTCCGGATGGATATAATCGCGATAATTGGCGTATTCGATTCGCATCGGTGCGCGTACCCAGCCCGCTTGCTCAAGCGTCGCACAGCAGGCATCCCAGAACTCCATTTGCACAGCGATATCGAGATCCTTATCGAAATCCAGCAAGCAACCATTGCGAACCAAACCCAGCAAAGTACCGGCAAAAGGAAATGCCGGAATATCCAACTTGGCCAGTTCCGCGCAGGTCGTCCAGAGCAATTTCTCTGCTTCTCCAGAAGCGAATACATTAGTATCGGCTTCGTCAAGTTTGGCGTGTTCTTTATGCGGCGGGATTTTTCCGGATTTAGCCAGTACCATCAAATGATTCAGCGCATAAGTGAAATGCGCATGCGCGGTGGATAAATCCAGCAAAATAAAATTCGCGGTTCCGAGGACATGCGCCCAGTGCGCTTTGTGAAAATCACCCTGCTCATGCGCATAAATTTTTGCGGCGTATGCAGGCACATCGGCCGTCCGGCCCGTGCGCATCGCCAACGAACACCACAAACGCGCAACATCCGGGGATAGCGGATATTCACTTTTCAACGGTTCAAGAATTCCGTCGGCATCGTTAAATTTGCCCGCAGCGATTAATTCCTTTGCTTTCAATAACAATTCATTGAGTTTCATAGTTATGTTTAGCAGCTATTACTTTATTCCCAGCAGCTTAATCTTTTCAATTCCAATAATCAGCAATAATAAGCATTGCATTTTAACCATTATTTACTATAATAGGAATCATTCTCATTATTGTTTGTACTGATATAGTGAGTGCAAGTTTTACATTTTTAACGCATTTGGAGAAAATACTATGACAGTTAGTACATCACCTCGCCCGAATCTGGGTTCCGGGTCTATCAAGTTTATCGACGGTATCCCTTTCGAAGGTCTTGGGTCCGCCGGATTTGACGACAATGATTTACTTATTATCGGCGACGAACTGGACAATATTCTAACAGGCGGCGCAGGGCATGATGAAATCGAAGGCGGCGCCGGTAACGACATCATCAGAGAAGGCGACGGCAACGGCATCCTAAGAGGCGGCGACGGCGATGACGACATCGACGGACAAACCGGCACCGAAAGATTATTCGGCGGCAACGGCAACGATATTCTGCGGGCTGGCGGTTCAACGGATGATCGCGATCAGCTTAACGGCGGCGCGGGCAACGATACCTTCGGTTTTTATGGCGCAGGTCAATTCAGAATCTCCGACTTTACTTTAGGCGAAGACCGCTTGTTCTTCGATTCGGAGATTCTCGGAATCAATTCGGTGCCGGAATTATTGTCCTATATCACTGATATTGTAGATAACGGTGACACCGGTTTTACTGCTGAATTTCTCGGCGGTGTTGCAAACATTGAACTGGTTGGCGTCAACGTAAATGCGATTACCGCCGACATGATTGTTTTCACCCTATAATCTCACTGCGTTTTTTCCCTTTCTCCTTTAGTTTTTCCTTACAAAAAAACGGCCAATCCCGGATTTCCCGGGATTGGCCGTTAAATTACCTTATGAACCAGCTTCTGTAGCAGATAAGGCACACCTCATCATTAATCGTTCACAGCGTTGCAAGAAAAGCAGCCAAATCGGCTTTTTCCCTGTCAGTCAATCCAATAGAGAAGCGTGAATTGTAGAAATCAATCGCCGCCGCTATATCTTTCGCCGAACCGTCGTGGAAATAAGGTGGGCGCGATGCAAGCGCACGCAATACCGGACCTTTAAAACGGCCGATATCTTTCCACCGGCCAGTGATCAAAGCACGGCCTGGATCGGTGGTTTGAACAGTTTCACCGGTTGTTTTATTTCTGAGTGTATACAAAGGCATGTCCGGCGTACGGCGGGAAGCATCGGAGATACCGATGTCCAACGGCATGGGCGTGGAGTGATTACCCGAGTTAGGCGTGTTATGGCAAGTTGTACAAGTACCGGTTAATACATCAACCCCCAAATCGTCATTGATACCCTTCACACCGCGGATCTTAATCGGTTTATTGTTAAACAAAGCCTGGCCTCGCGCTATCGCACCGCGCGCTTTCTCTCGGCTATCCCGTGACCGGCTGGAGAAGCGGTTCCACGTATCGTACAGTGACATCACAATAGGATTAAAAGATTGACGAGTACGGTAATCGCCAACCAAGGTATCGTTAATACCAAAGTAATACGCCTGCTCAATTAGAGTTCTAGGCCCGCCACGGGCACCGTCATCGGTCAAACTGCCAGCTGCGTTATCTTTAACTTGTGCAGTAAACAATCCCATTTCAAACGCAACGATTTCATCGCGTTCTGCCTGGGTAAGATCCGCCAGTGCCTCGGCGTGCCCCAATGTGGCATGATTCGCTTGCGTGGATAAATCAAACGGAATTGGAGAAAAGCATGTCGTTGTTCCGTAAATACAATCGGTGGAAGTTGGATCTAAAGTAGTTTCCCGTCCTTCCCACATGACTGCGCTAATAAACTTAAGGTTAGTCGTTGGCATCGGTCGGCGGAATAACGACAACTCAGCGGCGCTGGCAAACCCGTAAGGATCATCTGCTTCGACCAGTTCGAATTCGGCATCTGCAGGTATGCCAATACCGACCCGGATATTAGCTTTATTCAACAGCATGCTATAGGCTCGACGGCGTTTCTCCACGATTGACACATCCGCCAGCGGTGAATTGGCACCGTCCACTAAACGAAAAACCGGATCCATACCTGCCGTTTTTTCAAAACGTTCTTTGATACCCTTCGGCGTAATCGCCCATCCTTCCGTCGGCACATGGCACGATACACAGGTCCGGCCATTGGTGCCGAAAGATTTAAAAAAAGCATTGTTTAAATCAATAAAACCTGCGCTGCTGTAAGTTCTATCGGTACCATAACGATTGCTACCGCTGATACTGACGGGATTCTCTGATCTGCTGCGATTAATCTCAGTAAAGTCGCCGCTAGCGAAAACTTTTGCGGTTGCAGCCATCTGTAACAATGACAATGAGATTGAAACAACCAGCCATCCATTCATGTAATTTATTACTCCTCTAAAAAATACTAAAAAACCTGGCAATTTAATGTCTCTATACACCAAGGTTTTTAGAAAGTCAGTGATGAAAAAATGGCTGGCTATAGACAGAGGGTGTCGTGGCTGGCTACGGCAGGCTCCGCGATCGCGGAGCCGGATCTGAAATACCGCGAGTAAATCTTTAACACGATTCCTCCTCGCAGAAGGGCTAAGACTGCGAGGAGGGGAATCTGCTCTTACAACAACTTACTCTCGTATTCCGCAAGAATTCCGGTCATTATTGACCACAATGCAACGGCTCTATCGGTATTGCCGTTATTAATCGCGTCTTTCAGGTCGCGAATTGCATTTTCCAGACTGGCGCGTTTCGATGCATTCAAGCGCTGGCCGAGATCAGCCAAGAAAACGCCGGTATACAGCGACAATCTTTCCAAGGCCAACATAGCTTGATTCTTATCGGCTGTGAAATTGGCTTCGATTTGATGAATACTTCTTTCTACCTGCCCCAGGATACCTTTGCTGATTTCACTCACGATTTTGTCGGCAACCACATTGGACAGTTCACCCGTGAACTGAGCTTTGATCTGATTGCTTCCCGATGGATTATCCTGGGCGATAAAACCTTCCACGATGCTGTAAAAATATTCGCCTTCGATTTGTTTTTCCCTGGCCTCATCCACATCGACAGCTCTATTCTCGACAATACCTTGAACTTCCCGTAGCACACCGATCAGAAAACTCCTGACCAGCGGAATGACGATATTTTCACGCGCCAATGCCAATGACTGACTATCTTCCGTATCGGCCTTATCAAAAGTACGTTTACCTTGAATAAAGGCGGCGGTCACTTGATAGTCGAGATCAGGATCGCTACCCGACACAATTGATTGTTTATCCGATGAAAGCACTTTGTCTTCTTTGTTCACCGTTTTGGCAATCGCCGAGTACGCGGTGTATGCTCTGTCCCATTCAAGCGCGAGCGCATCCGCCGATAAATTGCCGAACTGCTCCTGAACCAGCGTGACACGGTTGTATACAACCAGAGCAAACATTTTCTGTAGCGACTTATCGATCACTTGCAGAGCCAAACGAATTTGATTACCGGATTTAACTTGTGCAATGGCTGCCGAAACATCCAGATCAATCGTTTGCCCATAGATTTGATCAACCAGTTGTGTCAGTTGTTGTAAATCTCCGGCATATTGTGCGGCGATGGCATCGGCATCGATCGGCGCTTGATTCCGCAGCGTATCGATTGTTTGATAGCTGGCCAGCGCATTTTCAACGATGGCGGTGTGTTGCACTACTTCGTATTTAGCGCGATTCAGCGCATTCTCGTACTTGGTTAAGATTGCTGTTATCGCATTACGCGCTTGTTCGGATTTAGGAGCACTGAGTTCAGTGCTGGCAGTCATTAAATTTTCCAACTCATTTTCCAGACTGCCACGGTCTGCCGCACCCAATCGCAATTCGAGATCGGGCAACAGGACTCTGGCAAAATATTTGGCGCCTGCCGCTTCGGCCACCGCATGTGGACGGTCTTTTTCAGTGATAGCACTTGCTTGGCCATTCATTTCAGCAACGACACGACCAATAAAACCTTTTCCTAACTCACTAACAATCTCATCGGCTACAACTTTTGACGGGTCCCCTGTCAATTGCGCTTTTATCCTCAAGCTACCGGCAGGGTTTCCTCTGGCTACCAGCGATTCAATGATGCGATAAAAAATTTCGCCTTCTTTCTGCAAAACACTGGTTTCATCTGGGTCGACACCTCTCTGCTTAATAATGCCGGAGACTTCACGCAATACTCCAATATAATAGGCCCGCGCAAGCGACATCCGGATCGCATACCGTGCGATTTGCACCGTGATGAAATCCTCTTCCAAATTGCTTTTATTTAAAGCCGCTCTGATTTTGGAGAATTGATCGTTCACTTCGGCATCAAGCCCCGGATTGCTTCCTGCTTCCAGCGCTTGCCGGTCGGCTGTCAAGATTTGATTCTCTCTGGCCACCGTTCCGGAAATGGCTTGGAAGGCTGTCACCGATTCATCCAGCATGGCTGTTAAAACATCCGATGTGCCGGTTTCAAATTGGTCGCGAATCGCAGCAATACGATTCCAAATACTTTGATAGAAAACACGCTGCAGGGTTTTGTCGATCACTTGTGCTGCAAGCCTTGGCGCATAGTCGTTTTTGATGTCGTCGATCGCTGCCAGCACATCCTTATCTAAAGCCAAGGAATTGGCGGTGTCGATCTCTTGCGTCAATGTTTGCAAAGTGCCAGCATATTCCGCCGCGATTGCATCTCCATTAATCGGAAATTCTCTACGCAACGTCCCAATGGTTTTAAAAGCCGTGACGGCTGATTCAATGGTCGCGACATTGGATGCTGCCGCCACATGATTCATACCGGCCAATAAAATAAACAAACCCGCAATCATAGAATAAATCCATGAATTACTGTACCTACTAAACTTAAACATCGTCAAAGCTCCTCTTTTAATTAATAACAATAATGCTAATAACAATGATAATGATTCTTATTAATATTATCAAATAAATTTTTTATTAGAAATTAGCAATTAAGCTTGCTCGGACGGCAATCGGTGAACCTGGTGTGATATTGAAATCGTTATGCGCGGCTGCAAAATATTTGGTATCGAACAGATTTTCGATATTCAATTGCCCGCGAAAGCTTTTGGAAAACTTCGCAAATAAAGCAGCATCCACCCGAGTGAAATCCGGCAAACTGACCCGGTTAGTCAACGATGCAAACATACTGTCACGATGGATGACACCAAATGCCGCACCAATGTTTGGCGTAATGTCGTAACGGCTCCATACTGAAAAAGTGTGCCGCGGCAATTCCGCAACCGTTGCTCCCTTTCGAGCGATGCCGAGTATGTCGCTGGTAATTTCACCGGTCTGATACGCATAGCCGCCCATGACACTCCAGTTCTGGGTGAGTTGCCCTGCCAAGCTTATTTCAACACCTTCGGTACGCTGGCCTTTGGTCAGAAAGGTTTGTCCGCCAACCACAGAATTAATCACATTGGTGCGATCCAGTTGATAGACTGCAACGGTGAAAGCCAGATCGGGGCGGATATCCCATTTAACTCCGGTTTCCATCGTAGTGAATTTCTCCGGCTTCAGTGTTTCCACCGTGACATTTAACGCCGTCAACTGATCACCGGCGCGTGGAACGTAGGCTTGACTGTAACTGGCATAAAACGATACCGGTTCGATCGGTTTAAAGATCACACCGAAACGCGGCGCGATCAAATCGTCATTAGTTTTTAGATGATCCTTGAGACCATTCTTCTGCTGAAAATCGACTTCAAACGAGTCATATCGCACCCCGGCAATTACCTGCAGCTGAGGAATGATCTCGATCTGATCTTGAATATACAAGGAGGTCACATTGACGGTACTGCGATTCAATGCATCTAGGCCGTCACCCGAATTTCTATTTCTAAAAGTAATTGGTACATTGGTCAGCGGATTGCTGAGCGGCACAAAAAAATTGGTATCGGCCGCGCTGTTATTGAATAAACCGGTCTCGCGCCGGTTGTGCGTTTCTTGCCGCCCGACCTCGACACCGGCCAGCAAAGTATGGGAAATCGGACCGGTATTGAGCGAGTACAGAAAATTGGTTTGATTAAACACATTATCGCGCGATGTCGTGTTGTTGTACGCGCCCAATGGCAACATTCCGGTTTGCGGATTGAATCCGCCGCTGGCAAATACATTTTGATAGAACTTGTCATAGGTGGTATAGAGTGTGCGATTTTGCAGCGTAATGCCGGAATCGAATTTATGCTCAATGAAAGAACCGAAGGACAGTACATCAATCTCCGCGAGACTTCGCCTCGGATCGCCAAAAAATTGCGAACGGCTCACATCCACCGGGCCGGTAACTTGCCCGGTTCTTCCCACAACCGATGTAATTCCACGATCGGCGGTGCGGTCGTCGTGGAAACGCTCCATGTTGAGCACCACTTTGGTACGGCTGGTCGGTTTGATGGTTACTGTTGGCGCAATACCAAGCCGTTCCATGCTGACACCGTCCCGGAAACTGCCGGAATCTTCATATACCGTATTCAACCGGACGGCAGCCACGTCATTAATCACGTAGCCAACATCCGCAGTCATACGTTTTTGATTAAACGATCCGCCCTGGAAGGAAAACTCCCGCACCGGCTCCCAGTTTGCCATTTTGGTGACACGATTTACCACGCCACCCGAGCCGCCACGCCCGAAAATCATCCCATTAGCGCCCTTCAATACTTCCACACGGTCAATGTTATACAGATCGCGGTAGAACTCGGCGTCATCGCGGATGCCGTCGATAAAAAAATCACCGGTCGAACGGTTACCGCGAAACACCAGTGCATCGCGATTTCCTTCGCCTTGCGAAACACCGACACCTGGCACATAGCGCACAGCGTCGGCAAGACTGCGGATCGATTGATCTTTAATTAAATCACCGGTAATGACGGTGATCGATTGCGGCACATCGCGTAATAAAGTGTTGGTCTTGGTAGCGGTACTGGTGCTGGTCGCCGCGTAGCGATTGGTATTGCTGGCTGTGACTTGTATTGCTGGCAATGTGGTGACGGCTGGTTCAGAAGTAGCCGAAGGCACCGCAACGATAGCAAAACCACCGTCGCGCTGCGTCACTTGCAAGCCTGAGCCGGACAGCAATTGATCGAGCGCTGCCTTGATCTCAAAATCACCCGTCAAACCATGCGTGACTTTCCCCTGCAATAGCGCAGGATCCATCGCAAGTTTAATTCCGGCTTGTTGTGAAAATTGTGTGAGTGCGTCGTGTAGATAACCGGCAGAAATATCGTAGGTTCGCACTGTCGCTGAAGTGTTTACTGATTGTGCAACGCTAGGCTTAGGCAAAAAAGCTGCCGTTAGACACACACTGACGAATACCGCACAAAAACAGATGTATCTAGTAAAACCACGAGTAGTCATATCATGAATGAGTGCAAAATTATTTTTGCAGTGCTTACCCGATTCGCGGGTAAATATTATTATTAAAATGCAATGAATTGAATAACTAACCCGGACTCACCGGCAAGATTCCACAATCAGCCGGGAAATCCTTATTGCGCCCAAACTATTCTTGGATTTCCCTCAGATTGCTGTTTCGCACACGCAAGTTGATTGAGGAGTAAAATTTTGCAGCTGAGATTTCTGCACCAATGTCTGATCCAGAACCTCCTTGGCATGGCACGCGCACAGACCACATTGCTCCGTTACCCCCAAGCTGGCTTTTAAGTCCCTCATCCGGCCCGCGCCTTGGTAGATTGCTTCACGCAGCGCGCTTTCGGTTACACCTTTGCAGATACATACGTACATTTTAAATACCTTGCGATCTATATTTAAAAAATTCTTGTCTTACAAATAACGATCTAATGATCATTAATAATGAGAATGATTCTTAATTATACCCATTTCTTTATGAAATGCAAGATATCCAGCAAACCGGCTATCAAGCAATATAAAATACCCGACAGTCAGTCCTATCTTGGTTATCAACAAAAATTTGTTGAGTCGGTGCATGACATATAGCATACTTACTGCGCTTCGATTTTCAGTACGCACTTTCCGCGGAACATCACTCAGATTCTCTAAATTTTCACAGGCAATTTAATGTTTATCAGCGTTCTTGATCTTTTCAAAATAGGTGTAGGCCCCTCCAGTTCGCACACCATGGGTCCCATGGTTGCAGCCAAGGATTTTCGCGGCCGCGTTCAGACTTTTGTCACCAGTCATCCAATTCCGGATTTCCTGCAAGTACGCTGTACTTTACGCGGATCATTGGCGTTTACCGGTAAGGGTCACGCCACCGACCGCGCGGTGACTTTAGGCATGCACAATCACACCCCGCAAGGACTAGCCAAACTGGATGTCAATGAACTGTTCCAGAAACTCTGGCAGCAAAATACGCTGCCGATCAACGAATCGGTCACCGTGCATTTCAATCCGCCCGAAGACATTATTTTCGATCGCGGCGAACCGTTGCCAGAACATCCGAACGGCATGATTTTTCAGTTGCTGGATGGAACCGGCAAGACGCTGCTGACAGAAACTTATTTTTCAATCGGCGGCGGCTTCATCTCCACTTTGTCCGAGATTGGCCAGATCGTTGCGCCGATCAAAATGGAAGCAACCAGTTCGTGCGGTTTTCCTTTCGATTCCGCCAATCAAATGATGAAAATGTCCGCCGACAGTGGCTTATCGATTGCCGCCATGAAACGCAGCAATGAGCTTGAGCGCATGAATGAAAAAGCATTGAACGATGGTCTGGACGCCATTTGGGACGCGATGCACACCTGCCTGGAAAAAGGTTTGGTGGCCGAAGGCCGGTTGCCTGGCGGACTCAACATTAAACGGCGCGCGCACGCGCTGTTTCTGCAATTACAGAACAGTCCGCAGAAAGCCAACCTGAACGACTGGCTGTGCGCTTACGCCATGGCCGTCAACGAGGAAAATGCAGCAGGACATATGGTCGTCACCGCGCCGACCAACGGCGCTGCGGGCGTCATTCCGGCGGTGATTTATTATGCGGTCAAACACGAAGGTGCGACGCAGGAACAAGTACGCGATTTCTTATTGGTGGCCGGTGCAATCGGTGGCTTGATCAAGCACAACAGCTCGATTTCCGGTGCTGAAGTAGGCTGTCAGGGCGAAGTCGGTTCCGCTTCCGCGATGGCGGCGGCCGGTTTATGCGCGATCAAAGGCGGCTCAACAGCACAAATTGAAAATGCCGCGGAAATCGCATTGGAACATCATCTGGGCATGACTTGCGACCCGGTGGGCAGCCTGGTGCAGGTACCCTGTATCGAACGCAACGGCTTTGGTGCGATCAAGGCTTACACTGCATCATCGCTGGCCATCCGTGGCGACGGCCAGCATTTTATGTCGCTGGATAACTGCATCGCTGCGATGAAACAAACTGGCCTGGAAATGTCAGTAAAATATAAGGAAACGTCGCTCGGCGGCTTAGCGGTCAGCATCACCGAATGCTAGGGAAACGCTGATTAATTCGGCGAACATTGGGCAAATTGCACCGCTCACTTATCCCGGTGCAATTTGCCAATCACTGAACGGACACCGCGCACGACAAAGTAAACGGCGAGAACAACGAACGGGATCGCGATGCCGGTCAACAATTCGACGTTAATATCCTGCCCCGCCGCTTTCAGCGCTTTCAATCCGTAGCCCACGATACCCAGCAGATAATAGCTCAACACGACCACGGACAAGCCTTCCACCGTCTCCTGCATGCGCAGTTGCACGTGCGCCCGGTTGTCCATGGATTTCAATAAGTCCCGGATCTGCCCTTCCATCGACAAATCGACGCGGGTGCGCAATAACGCCGACGCGCGCTCCAAACGGGTCGACAATGTTTCCAGCTTGGTATGCACCAGCTCGCACGTCCCCATCGCCGACGACAGCCGCTGGATCATGAATTCCTGCAGCATCTGTAACCCTTCGATACGCTCCTCGCGCAATTCGGTAATGCGCAATTTCACGATATCGTAATAGGCTCTGGAAGCATTGAAGCGGTGGCTGGTGAGCGCGGATAAACGCTCGGTTTCCGCCGCCAGCTGGGTCAATTCATTGAGCAAGCTCTGCTCATCCTCAATGCAAGTCAGTCCGGCACTGTTTGCGGTCAACTCGGCCAGACGCTGATCGGCCCGCGCCAGTTGCGGTATGATCTTACGCGTTACGGGCAACGGTAGCATCGCCAGCATGCGGTAGGTTTCGATTTCCAGCAAACGCTGCACCAGCCGCCCGACCTGACGGCTGCGTAAATTGTCGTCATGAATCAGAATACGGCCGAAATTGTCGGCATGAATCTGGTTATCGCTCCATACACTGGCCGCGCCGCCCGCCACTTTGGAGCCGATCACCGTCCCGGAAGCGAATAAATTCACCAGTTCATGCAAACTGCGTTTAGGGTGCGAACGATCCTCCAGCGCGATATGCGTCGCCACCAGCAATTCACCCGGCAAACGCGCCAGCCAATCCTGCGGCACATACGCAACCGCCGGATGCTCAAACGGCGTGTCAAAAGGCTTGGCGCGATAAATGGTGAGACCTTTGCACAGCAAAGA
>FSSH01000652.1_pt3 | contig 43439 bp, 43 predicted proteins | sample 1166101 | NCBI WGS metagenome assembly FSSH01 (sample SAMEA32972668, study PRJEB13176) | freshwater metagenome | biome: Drinking water system; feature: Biomass in drinking water that filtered by 0.45 um membrane; material: drinking water | place: USA | collected 2012-12-20 | depth 0 m
GTCGATCGACAGGCCGAGCAGCTCGGTGTTCATCGCCTTGAATTCATCGGCATGGCGGGCAAAGCCCATGAACTCGGTCGTGCAGACCGGGGTGAAGTCAGCCGGGTGGGAGAAGAGCACGAGCCACTTGCCCTTGTAATCGGCCAGCGAGCGCTGGCCATGGGTGGTCTTGGCGCTGAAATCAGGTGCCGGTTCGTTGATGCGCGGCATTGAAGCGATAACGGTTGCTGCTTCGGTCATGAGTACCTCCTTGGCTTGGTGAAGCCTTAGGTATCGGTATTTCGTAAATTAGTAAAATATGATATTTGACTTACCGTAATCGCTTTTTCCGATCCGGGGTGCCCCCGTGTGCCTTGGAGCACTGATTGCACCAAGCCGCACATGGCTGATGACGGGGCACAGTGCTTCAGGGCTGAATATTGCCGGTCAGGGCGTTGAGGCGCCAGGCGGCCACGGTTCGCATGCCTTCGGCTTGCAGGAGCGCCGCTTCCGCCTCGATTGCCTCGCGTTCGGCATCAAGCACCGCAAGTGTGGGCTTAGCGCCAACCTGGGCTTCCAGGCGGGTTCCCCGCAGGGCTTCAGCCGCCGCATCGCGCCGCAGGAGAGACGCTTCTGTCATCCGCTGCGCCGTTGCCAAACCCTGCCACGCGTCGATGACCATGCCTTCCAGGGTCTGGTCGGCCTGCCGCAATCTTGCCTCGCTGGCCTCCAGATCGGCGTCGGCCGCGCGGGTCTGCGACGCAACGCGTCCGCCTGCCCACAAAGTCCACCGCCCGCGCACACCCACGGCAACCGAGTCGGCCTTGTATCCGGGGAAGAACTGATCACGCACATGCGCGGCTTCAGCGAAGGCGCCGATCATGGGCATGCCTTCGGCCTTGGCGGAACGCACTCCGGCACGAGCAATATCGACGCCCGCTTTCGCCTGGCGCAGCGCGGGGTTGGAGGTTCTGGCCATGTCCATAGCTTCGTCAAGCGTAGGCGGAGTGGCAGGCAATTGCGGCAGCGGAGCGAGATCTCCCGCGGGCTTGCCGACTAAACGCTGGTAAGCCGCTTCCGCTGAAATGCGCCGCCCTTGTGCCTGAGCGAGCCCGGCATCGGCTTCTGCCTTCCGCGCGCGCGCCTGGGCCAGTTCAGAACTTGCTATCTCGCCGGTGCGATAGCGCAATCCGGCCTGACGTTCTGTTTCAGCAAGCGCAATTGCCAGCGTGTTATAGCGTGCTTCCAGCTTCCTTGCGGTCAGCACCTCGGTGTACGTGCTGACCGCAAGCACAATAGTCTGCAACCGGGCCTGCTCGGCGCCGAACCGTGCCATGTCCGCCCCGCTGCGAGCCTGGTCGATGGCGGAAGACACCCGTCCGCCCGCGTATATCGGCATTTCTGCCGTTGCCTGCACGGCGAGCGGAGAGACATTGTCTGCGGTAATGCCGAAGAAGCCGCCATTGTCGATCCGGCCAGCACCATAAGAGCCTTCGACCCGTAGCAGCGGATTTCCCTCTGCCTTCGCGCGATCGAGGCGCGCTTTCGCCGCCGCCTCTCCGGCCTCCGCTTCGACAAGCGTGGGAGCGTTTGACAAAGCGCCGGAAATCGCGGCGGCGAGGTCCTGGGCCATGACCGGGGGTGCGGACAGGCTGCAGGACAGGGCAATCAGGGAAACAGCAAGGCGGCGCATGGCAAACTCACATCAATGGAAGGCGGAACCGGGCCGGACACCCAGCTTCTTGAACACCATGGCCGCCGGGCAAAAGCCGGTGAAGCTGGCTTGCAGCATGTTCAGGCCAGCAAAGATCGTCAGGCCGATCCACCAGGGATGGACGAAGATCGCGAGCGCAACGCTCAGCAGGACGACGAACCCGGCAAAGCGCAGGACAGCAACATCGAGGGTCATGAGCGGTCTCCTTACTTGAAGCGCAGCTTGCGGATGCCGAGCGCATGCATGGCAAGCTTTTCATAGAATGGTTCGCTGGTGCCGCGGCGCACTTTGTGGAGGAAGTACTTCTCGAATCCGATCTTGGCCAAGTGGACCCACTTGCCGCTCGACGACCAGTTGACATTGCGGGGCGGAATCTGCGGCTGGGCGACGAAGGCCACCCCGCCATCGCCGAAGTCCGCCAGGCATACCGCGTTCCATGTGGCCTCTTCCGCCGGCTCCTTGCCGTCAAGTTCAAGCGCGAGATTGTGCGCAATCGCGGTAACCATCGACTCGATCATGAACCCGGTCTTGGGCACGCCCACCGGGACCGGCGTGGGGCCGATCGGCGGGATCGCAACGCAGACGCCCAGCGAATAGACGTTCTTGAAATTTGGATTGCGCTGGTGCTTGTCGGCGAGGATGAAGCCGCGCGGGTTGGTGAGACCTTCGATGCCATGGACAGCAGCGACGCCCCGGAAGGCCGGCAGAATCATGGAGTAGCCGAATGGCAGCGCGTGCGCGGCCTTGACCGATCCACCGTCGCCAACTTCCTCGACGTGCATCGTGCCCTCTTCGACCTTCGCGATCCGGGCGTTGGTAATCCACTTGATATGGCGGTTGCGCAGCTCGCTCTCGAGCAGCCCCTTGGTGTCGCCCACACCGTCGAGACCCAGGTGGCCGACATAAGGTTCCGGACTGACATATGTCATCGGCACCCGGTCGCGGATCTTGCGGCGCCGAAGCTCGGTATCGATAATGAGGGCGAACTCGTAGGCCGGGCCATAGCAGGAGGCTCCCTGCGCGGCGCCGATAACGATGGGCTTCGGATCTTCGCAGAACCGGTCGAATGCGTCAGCGGCATGGGCGGCGTGATCGGTACGGCAAACCGATTGGGTAAAGCCGTCGGGCCCCAGGCCTTCGACTTCATCGAAGGCGAGTTCCGGACCGGTGGCAATCACCAGATAATCGTAAGGCAACGAGGTCCCGTCGTTCAGCTCGACGCGGTTCTCGGAAGGGTGAACCCGCTTCCCGCCTACGGACGTGAAGCCGATACCCTTCTTTTCCATGATCGGGGGCAAGTGAACCTTGATCGCCTCGGGGTCGCGCCAGCGGACCGCCACCCAGGGATTGGAAGGCACGAACCAGTAATCTTCCTGGTCGTTCACCACCATCACGTCGGCCTTGCCCTTCACGGCATCGCGGATTTCATAGGCGGCGATCGTACCGCCAAGTCCTGCACCCAGAATGATGATCTTCGGCAACGCCATCGTCTTTCTCCCTCTTGCCCGGCTCCGAGAGGGTCGTACGCCCGAACGGCCAAGCTGGCATAATTGCGATATCGGAGTTGACTAATATAAGGCATATACGATATGTGCAAGTCATAAAGTGTCGGTGTCTGCTGCCAGAACAGGCCCGACGTGACAGGAGCATTGCATCATGTTCGGATTTGGGAAGGCAAAGCACAAGGAAATCAGTGCGCGTGAGCTCGCTGACCTGCTTAGCGCGGGCAAGGCTCTGGTGGTCGACGTGCGCGAGGCCAACGAGTTTGCGGAAGGTCGTATTCCCGGGGCAGTGAACATGCCGCTTTCGTCTTTCCAGCCTTCCCGGCTGCCATCCCCGGATGGCAAGGTGGTCGTGCTCAACTGCCTTGGCGGCAAGCGGTCGGGGATGGCACTGGACAAGTGCAGCGTGGCGCAGGACGTTGTCGACACGCACCTTGCTGGAGGTTTCGGCGCCTGGTCGGCTGCCGGACTTCCGGTAGAACGTTAATCAGGAATCCAGGCGGGGCTGAACGATGCGAAACACACTGAACGGGATTGCGGCGATCGGTCTCTGCCTGGCGCTGCCGCTGGCAGGCTGCAGCTCTGGCGAGGAGGTCGCCGAGGTTGCCAAGGCCCCTGCCGGTCCGAGACTGGTTCTGGCCGCGTCCGATACGGTGGCATGGCAGGATGTGGCAGCGGAAATTGCCACGGTCGATCAGGCCCAGGTCCTTGCCCGGATCCCCGGCATACTCACATCGCTCTCCGTCCGTGAAGGCGATCTGGTGCGCAAAGGCCAGGTGATCGGACGCATCGTCGACAGCCAGCTTGGGTTTCAGTCCGGTGCCTATGGCGCACAGGCTGCGGCTGCCCAGGCGCAGGCCGCGCAGGCTGCGGCAGAGCTCGAACGTGTGCGTTTCCTCAATCAGAACGGCGTCTATGCCAAGGCCCGGCTCGAACAGGCGCAGGCGGCCGCATCGGCCGCGCAGGCTCAGGTTCGGGCCGCCCAGGCCCAGCAGGCGGCAGTCGGCGCGGTTGCCGGGCAAGGTGCCCTCGTGGCCCCTGCCGATGGCAGGGTGCTTCGGGCGGATGTTCCTGCTGGCGCCCCCGTCGCGCCGGGCATGCCCATTGCCGTGATTACCGCTGGCCCGACCATTGTCCGCCTGACCATGCCGGAATCGCTGGCCGGCAAGGTCTTTCCCGGTGCGCAGGTCATGGCCGACGGGCGGACTGGCCGCGTCGTCAAGGTTTACCCGGCGATCACCGCGGGCCAGGTCATGGCCGATGTCGACATGCCCGGCATCGACAACAGCACGATCGGACGGCGGGTCGCGGCCAAGGTCGAAACGGGTGCGCGCAAGGCGCTGCTCGTACCGGCAAACTACGTCATCAGCCGTTATGGCATCGACTACGTGACCGTCCTTGCCAAGGATGGCAGCGCTGCCCAGGTTCCGGTGCAAACCGCACCTTCTCCGGAAAGCGGCAAGGTGGAATTGCTCTCGGGTGTTGCGGCTGGCGATACGCTGATCGCTCCTGCCAAGGGGGGCTGAACCCATGAACCTGGGAATTTCGGGCAAGCTGACCCGGGCGACGATCAAGTCGCCGCTTACACCGCTGTTTCTGCTGGCCGCGATCATCGTCGGCCTGATCGCGACGATCTCGATCCCGCGCGAGGAAGAACCGCAGATCAAGGTGCCGATGGTCGACATCATGGTGCGGGCCCCGGGGCTTGCCGCGCCCGATGCGGTGGAGCTGGTCGCCAAGCCGCTGGAAACCATCGTGCGCAGCGTCGACGGGGTGGAGCACGTCTATACCCAGGCGCAGGACCACGGCGTGATGGTCACGGCGCGGTTCCTCGTCGGCTCGAACCCGGAAGACGCATCGATCCGCATCAGCGAGAAGATCGAGGCGAACAAGCATCGGATCCCCGCCGGGATTCCCTTCCCGCAGGTTACCGTGCGCGGGATCAACGACGTGCCGATCGTCGTGCTGACGCTTACGCCCAAGCCGGGCGCGGCCGGGCAATGGAGCGATCAGGCCCTGGCCGAACTGGCCGGAAAGCTGCGCACCGAAATGGCCAAGGTGAATGACGTTGGCCTGACCTTCCTCACCGGCGGGCAGCGCATGGCTCTGCGGGTCGTGCCCGATCCCGGCAAGCTTGCCGCCTATGGCGTGCCGCTGGGCAATCTGATCGAAGCGGTGACCCAGGCGAATCGCGCGTTTCCGGCCGGAACCGTGCGCGAGGCGGGGCAGGCGACGCTTGTGGTTGCCGGGAAAAGCCTGGGCGATGCGCAGGAGCTTGCCAATCTGCAGGTGCGCAGCGCGCGTGGTGCGCCTGTTCTGCTGTCCGACATCGCCCGCGTTGAACAAGCGCCAACCCAGGACCAGGCCCGTTCGTGGCGCTGGGCCAAGGATGCGGACGGTACATGGAACATGGCGCCTGCCGTCAGCCTGGCGATCGCCAAGCGCGCGGGTGCCAATGCGGTGACCGTGTCCGAGCAGGTCGTGGAACGGGTCGAAAGCCTTGAAGGCACTCTCATTCCCGCCGGGGTCGAAGTTGCCGTCACCCGCAACTATGGCGAAACGGCGAACGAGAAGGCGAATGAGCTCATCTTCCACCTCGCGCTCGCCACGGTGTCCATCGTCGCGCTGATCGGCTTTGCCATCGGCTGGCGCGAGGCCGGCGTCACCGCCATCGTTATCCCGACCACGATCATGCTGACGATGTTCGCGTCCAATGTCATGGGCTTCACGATCAACCGGGTCAGCCTGTTCGCGCTGATCTTTTCGATCGGCATCCTGGTCGACGATGCCATCGTGATGATCGAGAACATCGCGCGCCACTGGGCGATGAACGATGGCAGGAGCCGGATCGACGCCGCCGTGGAAGCCGTGGCGGAAGTCGGCAACCCCACGATTGTCGCGACGCTGACCGTGGTTGCCGCGCTGCTGCCGATGCTGTTCGTCTCCGGGTTGATGGGGCCTTACATGGCACCGATCCCGATCAATGCCTCGGCGGCGATGATCTTCAGCTTCTTCGTGGCGGTGATCATCGCCCCGTGGCTGATGATCCGCTTTGCCCGAAAGGCACTGACGCACGGCCATGACGAGGCGCACGGCGGCAAGCTTGGCGCGCTTTACCGGCACTATGCGCTCAAGGTGATCGCCACCAAAGGTAGCGCCAAGCGGTTCCTGATCGGGGTCGGGGTGGCAACGCTGGTTGCCTGCTCGATGTTCTATTTCAAGGCCGTGACGGTGAAGCTGCTGCCCTTCGACAACAAGAGCGAAGTGCAGATCGTGGCCGACCTGCCCGAAGGCACTAGCCTTGAGGCGACCTCGCGCGTGCTGGAACAGGCCGCGGCAGTGGCGCGCCAGCTTCCTGAAGTCGTCTCGATGGAAGCTTATGCGGGCGCGTCCGCCCCGTTCAACTTCAATGGCCTGGTGCGGCATTATTTCCTGCGTAACCAACCGGAAATGGGCGACCTGATGGTCACCCTGCTGCCCAAGGGCGACCGCTCGCGCGCCAGTCACGATATCGCCGTGGACTTGCGCGAACGCCTGAAGGGCCTGCCCCTGCCAGCGGGCGCTTCGCTGAAGGTTGTCGAAACCCCGCCCGGCCCACCGGTTCTGGCCACCCTCCTGGCTGAGATCTATGGCCCGGACGAGGCCACTCGCCAGAAGACGGCTACCCAGGTTGAAAAGCTGTTCCGTTCGGTGCCCTTCGTGGTCGACGTCGACAACAGCTTTGGTCAGCCGCGACCTGTCCTGCGACTGGTGCCCGACCGGGCAAAGCTGGACCAGTACGGCTTGTCCGAACGGCAGCTGTTCGATTCCATCGGCGCGCTGATGGGCACGCAAGTGATCGGCTACGCTCCGCGTGGCGGCAACGAGCGGGAACCGCTGCCGATCGAGATTGCTCTCGACCAGGCGCAGCGCCAGTGGTCTGCCACCCTTGCCGCCACCCCGGTTGCGGCGACACCGACCGGTCAGCTGATTGCCCTGGGCCACCTGGTTACGGCCAGCATCGAACCCGGCAGCCCGGCCATCTTCCGCAGAGACGGACGCGGTGCCGCCATGGTCACGGCCGAACTCGCCGGACGCTATGAGGCGCCGATCTACGGCATGCTGGCGGTGAACGACGCGGTGGAGAGCTTTGACTGGAAAGCGGCGGGACTCACCAAGCCTGAGGTCCTGCTCAACGGCCAGCCTGCCGACGAAAGCCGCCCTTCGCTCCTGTGGGATGGCGAATGGGAAATTACCTGGGTGACGTTCCGTGACATGGGGGCCGCGTTCATGGTTGCTCTGCTCGGCATCTATGTTCTGGTGGTCGGTCAGTTCCGCAGTTTCACGCTGCCCCTGGTCATCCTGACCCCGGTACCGCTGACCCTCGTCGGCATTGTGCTGGGCCACATGCTGTTCCAGGCACCCTTTACCGCCACCAGCATGATCGGCTTCATCGCTCTCGCCGGGATCATTGTGCGCAACTCGATCCTGCTGGTCGATTTCATCCGTCACACCCGGTCGGCAGACAAGAGCCTGCGCCAGACGTTGATCGAAGCGGGCATGATCCGGTTCAAGCCGATCGTCCTGACGGCGGCCGCGGCCATGATCGGCGCGGCGGTGATCCTCACCGATCCGATCTTCCAGGGGCTCGCGATCTCGCTGCTGTTTGGCCTCGCCTCCTCCACGCTGCTGACAGTGCTGGTGATCCCGGCGATTTACGTCGTCCTTCGCGATGACGGCCGTCCTTATTCGGAAAATGCCGATGAAGCCTGCTGACCTTTCCGAGTTGAAGACCAATGCATCGGCCATGGCGGCACGCATGAAACTCATGAGCCATCCTGAAAGGCTGCTGATGCTCTGCCGGATGGATGAGGGCGAAGTCTCGGTCGGAGAGCTGGTCTCGCTGTCCGGCCTGTCCCAGTCATCGGTCTCGCAGCATCTTGCCATGCTGCGGGATGAGGATGTCGTGAGCATCCGGGGAGAGGCGCAGATGCGGTACTATGCGCTCAAGGATCCCGTCGTGCGGGCGATCATTCATGCGCTTTGCGAACTGTGTGGCCAAAGTGCCCAATGCCAGGGGCAAGGATGACTGGCCAACCGCTCCTGATAATATGTCCGGCCTGTTCGACGGCCAACCGCGTCCCGCGCGAAAAGTTCGCTTCGGGCGGCAAATGCGGCCGATGTGGTCATGCTCTGTTCGATGCCCGGCCGGTCACGCTCGGCGCCATCAATTTTGATGCTCACGCCACCAGAAGCGATATCCCGCTCCTGGTTGATTTCTGGGCACAGTGGTGCGGGCCGTGCCGCCAGATGGCCCCAGCGTTCCATGCGGCGGCGGCAAGTCTCGAACCGCATATGCGATTGGGAAAGCTCGACACGGAAGCCGAGCAGGCTATCGCCGGGCGCTTCGGTATCCGTTCCATTCCAACGCTCCTCATGCTGCACAAGGGTCGCGAGATTGCCAGGCAATCAGGGGCGATGCCGGCGAATGCGATTGTCGCATGGGCGCAGAAGGCTTGCGCCTCCTGACCGGCACTGACCGTCAGTGCAAAGCTAGCCGAGCGGAGGCGCTCAGGTCGGCGCTTGGCTGCCGGCTTCCTCGACCGTGACGCCATCGCGGATGTTGTAGAGGCGGCGGAAGGTTGGGATGATCTTTTCATCGTGTGTGACCACGATGATCGCAGTCTCGAACTGCCGGGCCATGGTGTTGAGCAGATCGATCACGGCCAGCGCGCGCACGCTGTCGAGCGGGGCGGTCGGCTCGTCCGCCAGGATCACCGGCGGGCGGTTGACCAGTGCCCGCGCGATGGCGACGCGCTGCTGTTCCCCGCCTGACAGCTGCGACGGCATGGCTGTGGCGCGGTGCGCCACATCGAGCGCTTCGAGCAGATCGCGTGCTTCCTTGCGGGCCTCGGCATTGGGCTTGCCCGCCAGCATGGGGAGCAGCGCGACATTGTCGGTCACGTCCAGGAACGGGATCAGGTAAGGCGCCTGAAAGATGAAGCCGATCAGATCGCGGCGGAGCGCACGCAGATCGCCCACTTTCCAGCCGTCGTCGTAGATCACCCTATCGCCAATGGTCATGCGGCCCGATGTTGGCTCGATGACCGCGCCCAGGCACTTGAGCAGCGTGCTCTTGCCCGAACCCGACGGGCCGATCAGGCCGACGACCTCACCTTTGGCAACCGACATGTTGACCCCGCGCAAGGCGTGGACGGCAGTATCGCCCTGGCCATAGGTCTTGACCAGGTTCTCGATGCGGATGCCCTCAGCCACCGATGGCCTCCGCCGGATCGATCTTCAAGGCCGCATGGATCGCCAGCAGGCTGGCCAGCGAGCAGATCGCCATGACCGCAAAGAACCCGCGTACCGAATCCGTCGGCAGCAGCAGCACGTATTTGGGAAAGAACGGCGCCCAGAAGGTGGCGGCGATCTTGCCCACGGCAAAGCCGATGAGGCCCAGTCCCAGCGCCTGTTGCAGAATCATGCCGGCAATCGTGCGGTTGCGGGTGCCGATCAGTTTCAGCACGGCGATTTCGCGGATCTTGCCGATAGTCATGGTGTAGATGATGAAAGCGACGATCGCGGCGCTGACGATCGCCAGGATCACCAGGAACATCCCGATCTGGCGCGCCGAATTGGCAATCATCTTGTCGACCAGGATCTCTTCCATCTGCGCGCGGGTATAGACCGTCACACGCTGCCAGCGCCGGATCGATGCGGCGACGGTATCGGGATCGGACCCCACGGCCACGGTCACCAGCACCGCGTTGACATTGGTGCTGCTGACTTGCGCGGCATTGACCGCTTCGGCCACGGCGGGATTGCCGGGCGGGTTCAGTACCGGGCTGGACGCGGTGCGCGCCCGCTGGCGGACGATCGCGTCGCTGTCCTTCTCGAACTGGGCTTCCTGCGCATCCTTGAGCGAAAGGAACAGCATGGGATCGCCGCCGGAGGAAACCATGCGGCTGGTCAGCCCGACGATCCGGTAGGTATTGCGGCGCACCTTGACCTGATCGCCAATCGCAAAGCCGGTCTTCACATCGGCCACGGCCTCGTAATGGCCCTGGACGATCCGGCGTCCGGCAATCAGGTGCGGCGGCTGGCCCGGCTCGCCCGGCTGGGCGACTTCCGCGCCCACCACCATGACCCGCACGTCCTTGCCCTGATGGGCGATCTGCATGGTCAGATAGGTAACGCCTGCCGCACGGTCGACGCTGGCCATGGCGCGGATCGGGCGCTCGGTATCCTCGTTGAGGCTCGACGGCTCGGCATAGGGGCCAAGCGTATCCTTTTGCACCACCCACAGGTCTGCCCCGCTGTTGTCGAGCAGAGCCTGCGCATCGTCGATCATGCCGCGATAGACCCCGGCCATCGACAGGGTGACGCCGATCAGCAGGCCTAGCCCAACGCCGGTGAGCACGAACTTGCCCCAACCATGCAGGATGTCGCGGCCGGCAAGGCTGATCATGGCAGCTTGTCGACCACCGTGATGCGGCTCGATGCCGTCAGCGGCCGAGCGCTGTGCAGGATCACCTGATCGCCCTTGGCAAGGCCATCCAGCACTTGCACCCAGCCATCGGCATCTTCCACGCCGAGCTTCAGGACGACAAATTCCAGGTCGCCGTCGCGCAAGGCCCATACGCCAACGTCGCTACCGATGCGGTGAATGGCCGCATTGGGCACCGCGAGCGTGCGCCCGCGTGCCGGAAGGCCAATGGTCACTTCGGCGAGTTCCCCGATCGGCGGGAGCATTGTACCTGAATCGAAGGCCACCTTGGCCAGCACCTCTTCGGTCACGGCATCGGCCACCGGCTCCACTCGTAAAATCGATCCGCGCAAGGGTGTGTCGATCCGCGAGCGCAAGACGACGCGTGCAGGCAAGCCGGCAGTAATTCCGCCTGCGCGGGTCTGGTCGAACCGCGCATTGATCCAGAGTTCCGCCGGATCGACCACTTCGATCACGGCCTGCCCGGCCACCACGGTCGTGCCCGGTTCGGCAAGGCGTCGCACGACCAGCCCGGCTTTGGGTGCAACCAGACGCAAATTGGCCTTCTGCTCCTGCAGGGCCGCCCGCTCCGCCCCGGTGCGTCCACGATCCTGCACAGCTGCCGAACGGTTGGCCTGCGCTGCGGCAAGCCCGGCTTCGGCTGCGGCCAGCGCCTGGCGTCGCTGGTCGAGCGCCGTGCGGGTCAGCCAGCCCCCGCGAAACAGCTCCTCGCCGCGAGTGGCCTCGCTGCGAGCCAGGGCCAGACGGGCACTGGCATCGGCGACTTGGGAGGCTGCCGCTTGCTCCAGCGCGGCAGAGCGACCGGCGCTGCCCGATGCCGCGGCAATGCGCTGGTCAAGGTCGATCGGATCGATCAGGGCCAGTACTTGTCCGGCCTCCACCCGCTCGCCCACGTCAACGGCAAGGCTGGCGACGCGGCCAGGCGCGGTCGGGCCGATCCGGTGCGTATAGCGCGCTTCGACCGTGCCGATCCCGAACAGGGCCGGCGCAATCGCGCGCTCTTCGATCCTGGCCACCGTGACCTTGACCGGGGCCAGCGGCCCGGAGCGGACTGCCACGAAGCCGAGCAGAATGACCAGCACGGCCAGAACCGCCACCAGCAGCAGGGCGCGGCGGCTTTGCGGAAGGGCTATGCGCATGGCGAGGCTCCAAGGCTTTGCCGGAACAGGCCGAACAGCCGGCGGGAGATGTCTGGCATAGCCGAGAAATCATCAATCGCCAGACTTTGCATGACCATGCCCTGCACCATGGCAAGGAACAAAACGGTCGCGGCATCCACATCGGTAGTGTCCGCGATCTCGCCGGCATCGCGCGCAGCATGAAGCTCCTGCGCCACCCGCGCCCGATATCCGGCCATCAACTGGCGGGCGATGGCCTTGGTCGGGGTGTCGCCGGCGCGCTGCAACTCGCCGAAGAGGACACGGGGCACGCCCGGTCGTTCGATGACGAATTCGACATGGGCGTCCAGCATCGCCTCCAGCCGGGCGAGCGGCGAGCCTTCCGGCAGGGTGTCGAAGCGGCGGTTCAGTTCGCCGGAGGTCCATTCAAGCACGGCGGTCCAGATCGCCAGCTTGTCCGGGAAATGGCGGAACAGCGCGCCTTGGGAAACACCCATGGCTGCTGCGATCTGCCCGGTCGTCAACACCGTCGGATCGTGGCTTGCGGCCAGTTCGATGACGGTCGCTACAGCCTCGGCCCGGCGCAGCTCGGCAGAGAGATAGGGGCGGTTCATGGGGCGATCCTGCCACAAAGAAAGCGATTGGTCACTTTTCTTTTTTGAGGGCGCAGCTATGGTGTACCGATCACGACAGGAGACCCGCGATGACCGACGCCCCCCACCATCATGCCGACGCCCTCAAATACGAGGACTGGGCGGGCGAGATGGGGGCGCGCTGGCTCGCCAACCTCACCGGTTTTGAAAACACCATTGCCCCGGCGGGTGAGGCGCTGCTCGCCCATGCGGCCTACCAGCCCGGCGAGCGGGTCGTGGATATTGGTTTCGGCGGCGGGGCGACCAGCCTGACAATTGCCCAAGCCGTGGCCCCGGATGGCGAAGTTGTCGGGATCGACATTTCGCCCGATCTTGCCGCTGCAACCACGCGCCGTGCGGCGGCGGCCGGGATTGCTAATGCCCGCTTCATCTGCGCCGATGCGGCCACGGTTGCCGTGCCCGACGCACCGTTCGACCGGCTGTGCTCGCGCTTCGGTTCGATGTTTTTTGCCGAGCCTGTCCCGGCGTTCGCAAACCTGCGCGGTCTGCTCAAACCGAGCGGGCGCCTCGATCTGGCCGTCTGGGGGCCACCCCAGCAGAACCCCTGGATGCTCGAAGGCATGGCCGTGGCCCGGCGCCATGTCGAAATGCCCGCGCCCGTGCCGCGCGCACCGGGGCCGTTTGCCTTCGAAGAGCGCGAATACATGGAAGAAACGCTCGTCGCGGCAGGCTTCAGCAATGTGAATATCGTCGCGGCCAAGGGCGAACTGCCCGTGGGCGGTCCGGGCGCCACGGCGCAGCAGGCGCAGGCCTTCGTCCGCCATGCCCTCGCCTTCGGGCAGGCGCTGCTCGATTATCCGCAGGAAGTTCAGGAGGCAGCAGCAGCCGAACTGACGGCGCTTTACGCCAGGCACTACCGTCCCGGCGAAGGAGTGATGATGGGCTATGCCGTGTGGCTGGTCAGCGCCAATGCCTGATAATCGGGGCTCTGTCCTGCGCCTCGCTGGCGCGTTCCTCTCGGCCGCCATGCTGCTTGCCGCACCGGCACTGGCTGAACCCACTCCAGTCACGGTTCACGTCATCAGCCAGGACGCCAAGTTCGTCGGCGACAGCACCGGCGGTGCGCAAGTCATCCTGCGGGATGTGGAAAGCGGGCGCATTTTTGCCGAAGGAGTAACGACCGGCGGCACCGGTGACACCGATCGGATCATGCAGTCCGCCGGCCGCAGCCCGCTGCGTGCCACGCCTGATGCCGCCGCCTTTCACGCAACGCTCGACATCGTCCGGCCGACCCTGGTCGAACTGGAGGTCAAGGGCGCGCTTGGCCGCCCGGGTTCCGCCGTCCGGGTCACTGCCCAGCGCTGGATGATGCCCGGCGTGCCGGTGACGACTGGTGATGGCTGGAGCATCGAATTGCCGGGCCTTGCCGTCACTCCCACGGTCCACACCACGCCGGAGGGCTTGCAGGTCACGGCGAAGGTCGAACCCATGTGTGGCTGTCCGCTGACCCCGGGCGGTCTCTGGGATGCAGCCGATTACCATGTGGAAGCAAGCCTGTGGCAGGAAGACCGACAGGATCGCAAGGTGGCTCTCGCATTCGCGTCTGCACCTGGTGGCTTCGCGGGGACGCTGCCGCTGCCACCGGCCGGGCGCTACACGCTGGTCCTGTTTGCGCGAAACACGGTCACCGGAAGTTCGGGATTGGGGCGGATCGAAGTCCAGATCCCCTGATCGCCTCTTTGGACGAAAGGCATATGCTGCCATGATCCTGTTCTGGGCCTTGCTCATTGCCTTTGCGACCGTGGGACTGTGCGTTATCGTTCATTACGAGGCGCTGCGACTGACCTCGCTGCTCATCCCCCGGCTGACCATACCGCCGCGCCCCAAGGTGCTGGTGGTAATCGCGGCAGTCTTTCTCGCCCACCTGGCCGAGATCATCATCTTTGCGATCACGTACCGATTGATGCAGCCGTTTCCTCAGCTGGGCGAGATCGCCGGCCATTTTTCCCGTAGCGCGGTCGACTATTTCTACTTCTCGATCACAAGTTTCACGACGCTCGGTATCGGGGACCTGTTCCCCCACGGTGCCTACCGCATCGTGGTTGGCTTCGAGTCTCTCACAGGCTTCGGCCTGATCGGCTGGTCGGTTTCCTTCACTTATCTCGTCATGCAGGAATTCTGGACGCAGCATGGCCCCAAGCCGAAGCGCAGGAAAGACCATGATCAAGGTTGAACGGACGGCCCATTTAGGGCTGCAAGGAGATCTGCATGGGTGACATCAATCTGGAAGCTGTCTTGCTGGAGGCGCTTGACGACGAGCGCAAGGCCGAAGCGACCTATGCCGCTGTGATCAGGAAATTTGGCGAGGTTCGACCCTTCACCAACATCATCGCTGCCGAGCGGCGGCACTCGGCAGCAATCGAGCGGCAGATGGTAAGGCTTGGCTTCCCCATTCCGACCAATCACTGGGAAGGCAAGGGCTCAGCCCCCGCCACGCTTGCTGAGGCTTGCAGAATGGCAATCGAAGCCGAGATTGAGAACATCGCCCTCTACGATCGGCTGCTGCCCACAATTCCAGACGATGTCGTCCTGCAGGTACTGCAGAACTTGCAGGATGCATCGCGCGACAATCACCTGCCGGCATTCCGCCGCTGCCTCGAACGGGAGGAAAGCGGCGGTAGAAGTGGCGTTGGTCAGACTAACCGGGCTGGGCGTGGGAGGGGGCGAGGCAGAGGCTGCCAGTCATAAATCCGCCGGACTGGTCACCGTTGTTCTTTGCCATCGCTGTTATTCCAGTGCCCGAATGGCGATGTCGAGCTGAACCCGGTTGATCTCGCCAGTGTGAACCTGACTGACGGTGCCATCGTTGTCGATGAACAGGGTTGTCGGCAGTGCGCCTGCTCCTGCCATTTCTCCAAGCAAACCGGTAGGGTCGAGTGCAACATGCGTCGGATCAAGTCCTTGCGCGCGCAGGAAGGCTGCAATCTGGGCGGGCTGCTCACCCTGGTTCACCAGCAGTATCGTAGCCCGGCGTTCGGCCTTTGCGGCCTGCGTCAGCATGGGCATCTCGCGCCGGCAAGGCGGGCACCAGGTGGCCCAGAGGTTGATCACTGCGGGGCGTCCCCGCAATTGGCCGGTGCGCCATGTTGGGGCGGCCCCGGCTTCCGCCGCCAGTCCTTCCAGCACCAGGCCCTGCGGCAGACGCAGCGCTGGCCTGTCCACCCCCAGGCCTAGGAAGCCAGCCCAGATCAGGGACAACGCGCCCAGTGCGGAAAGACCGGCAGCGACCGGCCTTGGCTGGCGCAAGGCGAGAACCAGAACAATACCTGCCCCACCAACGCCAAAGCGCCAGTCCCATCCACCCAGCCAGACCTGCAGGGCAGCCACAGGTTCCAGCGCATAGCTCTCCCGGTAAAGCCAGACATGGCCCGCGCGTGCCGCCAAGAGGCCTGCCAGGATGGCAAGAACGGCAGGTTGCCATGCCATCACCCGGTAACGACGAATGATCCAGTCCAGCGCCGTTAGGAAGGCCAGGATCAGGCCAACCGCGACAAGCCGGTCGAGCGCCAGTGCTAGCGGGCCAATCTGAATGATGTCGTTCGGGTTCAAGGTGCCTTGCCGATCATGACCAATATCAATGACGCTGATGATGCCGCGCCTAGCAGGAAAGCTTCCCCGATCATCCAGGGCGGGAACATTGCTATGAATGCAACATTTATTTAAAACGATCAAACCGGGGCTGATCAGGAGGGGCATATGGACGATAGTGACGGCAACGCCCAGTACGCACCGGTGCGCATTGGCGAAGCTGCGCCGGATTTCGTGGCCCGCTCGACCGAAGGCATGGTCCGCCTGTCAGACTATCGCGGCCGCTGGCTGGTGTTCTTTTCGCACCCGGGCGACTTCACCCCGGTATGCACCAGTGAATTCGTGGCGTTTGCCCGCGCTTTTGACCGCTTCGAAGCGCTGGGTTGCAGCCTGCTGGGCCATTCGGTCGACAGCCTGTTTTCCCACCTGGCCTGGATCCGAGGCTTGCATGACGATCTGGGGGTGACGGTGCCCTTTCCGATCGTCGAGGATCCGAACCTCGAGATTGCGCGCGCCTTTGGCATGGTCTCGGCGGAAGCGCACAACGCAGCCTCGGTACGCGCCGCCTATTTCATTGATCCGGCCGGTATCGTTCGCGCGATGAACTGGTATCCGCTCGCCGTCGGACGCTCGGTTGATGAAATCCTGCGGATTGTAACCGCGCTCCAGCGCACGGAAGACGGACACTGCCTGGCACCTGAAGGCTGGCAGCCAGGGGACCCACTGCTGGCTCAGCCGGGATTCAGCAAGCAGGAGGCCCTGGCAGCCGGCAAGGCGACGGAGTGGTTCTATCGTCCGGTCAAGGATGAGCCGGTCAAGAATAAGTCGGGTAAGGACAAGAAGGCATGATGGCGCCTGCACCCGCCCAACCCATGGCCAGCACCGAGGAGCAGGCTGAACTGCTGCGCGTGCTCGGCCATCCAATGCGCCTTGCGATCCTCAAGGAATTGACCGGAGGTGAGCGATCGGTGGGCGACGTTGCCGAGCGCACCGGCCTTGGTCTGTCGGTGCTCAGCCAGCAACTCGCTATCCTGCGCAAGGCTGCGCTGGTCTCCTCGCGGCGCGAAGCCAAGCAGGTCTTCTACGCGATTGACGCCGATCAGATGAAGGCGGCCCGGTCCATCCTGGATGCGCTGGTCCCCGAGGGCGATAGCAGCGGTGCGAGGCAGGAGCCCCGCGTTGCTGGTTCTGCCATTCCCGATTCTCGACTGGGCGCAGCCATGTTTGCCCGGGTCAGCCGCGTCACGCGCTGACAGGATCCAGCGTAACCATCTGACGAGCGAGCGCGTGCAGGCCGCTGCGGTGGCTGACCAGCACCAGCCCGGTTTCGGTCCTATCCAGCCAGACTGACAGGCGCTGACACAGCGCGCGTTCCGTTTCCGGATCCAGTCCTTCGCTCGGTTCATCGAGCACCAGCCAGGGTTTCTGTGCCAGCAAGGCGCGGGCCAGCGCCAACCGCTTGCGCTGACCGCCAGACAGCCGGGCTCCATTATCGCCCAGCCATTCGGCAAGGCCTTGGGGGAGACTGCGGACGGTTTCGGCGAGGCAAGCGGTTTCCAGCGCTTCCCACATCTCGGCTTCAGTGATGCCGGGACGGGCGAGGCGCAGGTTGTCAGCCACGGTGCCGGCAATCAGTCCGGCATCCTGCGGAGCGTAGGCGAACAGCGGACGCAAGCGTTCCAGCCCCAGCGCGCCAACCTCCTGCCCACCCGCGACCAAGCCTTCCGGCGCGTCCCGGCGCAGGCCGATGAGCGTGCCCAGCAGGCGCGACTTGCCGGAGCCGGACGGTCCGGCGATCAGCAAGCGTTCGCCCCGTTGCAGCACATGAGGCCTGCCATCGATGATGAACGTTATGCCCTCTATCTCTGAGGCAAAAGTGGCATCAGCCTGGCGCGCAGGCAGTGTGGCAAGGGTTTCGAGGCGCTCGATGGCATCGCAAACCCGCAAGCGTTCCATGTCGGTGCGTGCCAGCGCCGACCAGCTATCTGCCGTGGCCGCTGCCGCAAGAGCTGCCAGAGCAACCAGTGCTGCTCCTCCATCGGCCAAAGCCAGGACGCCCATCACGGTGAGCGCGGCCAGCACCAGCTGCGCGCCCTGGATAAGCACTTCTCCCCGGACAATGGCGGCACGCGCCCCGTCCAGCGCTCGGGCGTGCGGATCGAGCGCCGCGATAACCTGTGCACCTAGACCATAGACCGCGATCTCGTCGGAACAGGCAGCGTAGCTGGCATAATCGGCCTTGAGCCGATTGAGAGCCGCGGCCTGGTCCTGTCGGGGCTGCGTCAGCAGGTGCGGCGCGAGCATTTGCGAGGATAGCCGCATGGCCGCAAGTCCGGCCAGCAGCGCCAGCGCCGCCGGCCATCCGGCAAGGCTCGCCGCGATCAGGCCAGCTGCCGCTCCGGCGAGGGCTCCTGGGACGGTGACCTTGCGCACCACGCTGTCTTCCAGCGCATCGACATCCGAGCCAAGCCGCGCTGCCATGTCTCCGCTGGACTGGGTCAAAGAGCGTGACGGGTCGGTTGCTGCAAGCCGCGCGAACAGGGCGGGCCGCAAATCCGCCAGAGCAAAGAGCGCGGCCCGGTGGCTGAAAAGGCGCTCACCATAACGGCTGAGCGTGCGGGCAATCGCCAGGCCCCGGATTCCGGCGCTTGGCAGCAGGTAATTGAAGGCCCGCACGCTAGCCATACCGCCTGCGCCTGCAATGGCAGCGCCGGTCAGGAACCAGCCTGACAGCGCCAGCAGCGCCACGCCCGCCAGTGCCGCGACCATGGCCAGACCGATGGCAATCGCTGTACTGCGGCGTTGCCGGCGCGTGGCATCGCGAAGGAGATGCTCGATCATGCCATCACCACGCGACTTGTGGCTTCGGCGATGAGCGCTGGATCATGCGTCGCCGCGATCACCAGCCGGGTACAGGCGGCGTCTTTCAGCAGCGCGATGACCTGAGCCGCTGTTGCAGGGTCTAGATCGGCGGTTGGCTCATCCAGCAGAAGCAGCGTCCGCCCGCTGGCAATCGCACGCACCAGCCCGATCCGTCGGCGCTCGCCGCCAGACAGGCCGGAGCCGCGCGGATCAATCATCAGGTTTTCGCCCCGCGCGGCGATCAGATCGGAAAGTCCGCTTGCTGCGATCAGATGGGCCAGATCCTGCGGTGGCAGGTCACTGCTGCCGAGTTTGAGGTTGTCGGCCAGGGTGCCCGGTAGCAGCAACGGACGCTGCCCGGCCCATCCCGCCAGGCCAATCAACGCACCCGCAGTCACATCCGCATCGTTCAGGATGATCCGGCCAGCCGACACCCGTGCCAGTCCGATCAGGGCATGGAGCAGCGAGGATTTACCAACACCGGTCGGGCCAGTCACTACATGCAAGCCGGGTGCCCCCCAGCACGCGGTGATTGGCCCGATGCAGATGTCGTCATCATAACGGATCGTCAGGCCCTCGGCGCGGAGCTCGCTGATGGGATCGGGCCATACGACTGAAGCTGTCGGTGCCACCGAATGCACCATATCCAGCGCGGCGGCCACGCTGCGCTCGGCGGCCTGGCCTTGCTGCTTGTCATGATAGGCCGCAGCGAGGCGCCGCATGCCGAGATAGAATTCCGGGGCGAGCGCCAGGGCGAAGAAGGCTTCGCCAAGGCTCAACTCTTCCGGAGCCGGGAACGGCAGCAGCCCCAGCAGCAAGAATCCGCAATAGACCGCCACCAGTGCCACGGACAGGGCCGCGAAGAATTCCAGCATAGCGCTGGATACGAAGGCGATCTTGAGGACCTGCATGGTGCGAGCCGCGACTTCGCGGGCTGCCCCGCCGATCTGGCGGGCTACGCGATCCTCCGCGCCGAAGGCAAGGATCGCGGGCAGCGCCGCCACCCGGTCGACGAAAAGGCCGGACAAGCGAGAGAGAGCCAGGAACTGCCGGTCTGCCTCGGCCTTCCCGGCAAGGCCAGCGAGCGCCATGCCCGCACCGAAGGGGATCAGCGTCGCCAGCAGGATCAGGGCAGAAAACCAGCTGGCGAAGGTGACTGCCGCCGCGATGATCAGCGGGGAAAGCATGGCCGCCATCCGCAGCGGCTGGAATCGGGCGATCAGCCCTTCGTGCGCCTCCACATCATCGACGGCTACGCGCAGATCTTCGCCGATCAACCGCCCGCGCATCTGCCCGCTGGGCAGGAGCGCCGCCATCACGCGGCTCCGCAGCGCAGACTTTGCCCGGGTGGCGGCCCGTTGACCGCTGAGTCCCGCCATCGCCTGCGCGACCGCGCGCAGCAGGCCGCTGGCGACGATTCCGGCAAGCAGCCACCATGCCTGTGGGGTCAGCGCCTCAGCCGTCCACGACGCGATGAACGCTGCCAGGCACCCGGCAAAGAGGATGGCGCCAGCCGTGTCGCCAAGCCACCAAAATCCGGTCGCTCGGCCAGCGGCATGGCTCGCCGGACGACGCAGCTTTGGGATGGCGGATGAGGACTGATGAGAGGACATTTTGCTTTCAGGTCACGATTGACGGCCAATTCATATTAGCATATTCGCAAATTCAATAAATGAGTGGATGCGCTGAGTCGAGTCCCATCCGGCCAATCGGGGTCGGTAAAGGAGCGTGCATATGGATATGGCGGTTGTCGAGCTTAGTCGGCTCCAGTTCGCGCTTACCGCGATGTATCACTTTCTGTTTGTTCCCCTGACCCTTGGCCTGTCGTTCCTGCTGGTCATCATGGAAAGCATCTATGTGATGACCGGCCGGGAAATCTGGCGGACCATCACGCGCTTCTGGGGCAAACTGTTCGGCATCAACTTTGTGCTCGGCGTTGCCACCGGTATCACCATGGAGTTCGAGTTCGGCACCAACTGGGCTTATTACTCGCACTATGTCGGCGATATCTTCGGGGCGCCGCTAGCGATTGAGGGCCTGATGGCCTTCTTCCTCGAAGCGACGTTCGTCGGCCTGATGTTCTTTGGCTGGGACAAGCTTTCGAAGATCGCGCACCTCGCCGTCACCTTCCTCGTCGCCCTCGGCTCAAACCTCTCGGCGCTGTGGATCCTCATTGCCAATGGCTGGATGCAGAACCCGGTCGGCGCGCGGTTCAATCCCGAAACCATGCGCATGGAAGTGACCGATTTCTATTCCGTGCTGTTTAACCCGGTAGCGCAGGCCAAGTTCGTCCACACCGTCAGCGCGGGCTATGTCGCCGCCTCGGTTTTCGTCATGGGCGTTTCGGCCTACTACTTGCTCAAGGGCAAGTGGACGAATGTTGCCCGCCGCTCGATGATGGTGGCCTCGGCCTTTGGTCTTGCCTCCTCGCTCTCGGTCGTCGTGCTGGGTGACGAGTCCGGCTACGCGCTGACCGACAACCAGCGCATGAAGCTCGCCGCGATCGAGGCCATGTGGCACACCGAGGAGGCGCCTGCCGGCCTCTCCCTGTTCGGCATCCCCGACATGGAAGCGCACGAAACCCATTGGGAAGTGAAAGTGCCCTATGTGTTGGGCCTCATTTCCACCCGTAGCCTGACTGGTGAGGTCATGGGCATCAACGAGTTGGTGCTGAAGGCGGACGAACGCATCCGCAGCGGGATCATCGCCTATGATGCGGTCGAAAAGCTGAAGGTCAGCCGCACCGACATGTCCGCGCGCGAACAATTCGAGCGGCACAAGGCCGACCTCGGATATGCCATGCTGCTGAAGCGCCATGTGGCTGATCCGCGCGCCGCCACCGACCAGCAGATCATGCTGGCGGCCAAGGACACGATCCCCAACGTGCCGCTGATGTTCTGGCTGTTCCGCATCATGGCGGGGCTGGGCTTCTTCTTCATCGGCTTCTTCGCGCTGGCGTTCTACTGCGCTTCGGCCTGTCAGTTCAGCAAGCGCTGGTTCCTGAAGATTGCCGTGGCGATCATGCCGCTGCCGTGGATCGCCATCGAATTTGGCTGGATGCTGGCAGAGATTGGACGCCAGCCCTGGGCGGTGGAAGGGGTGCTGCCCACGTTCCTGGCCGCATCGTCGCTGACGGTCAGCCAGATCTGGACCACGATCATTGGTTTCACTCTGCTCTACGGCACGCTGGCCGTGATCGAGGTGCGCCTGATGATCGCCACGATCCGCAAGGGGCCGGTTGAGCACCATGAACCCGAAGAAGTGCGCGGTGGCGCGGGTTATGCCCCGCTGCCGGCGGAATAAGGGAGGCTGAGGCAATGGAAATCCCTCTCGATTATGAAACCCTGCGGGTCATCTGGTGGGGCCTGATGGGCACGCTGCTGATCGGCTTCGCCCTGACCGATGGCTATGACCTGGGCGTGGCTTCGCTCATGCCCTTCATCGGCAAGACCGACGAGGAACGCCGCATGGCGATCAACGCGATCGCACCGCATTGGGAAGGCCACCAAGTGTGGTTCATTCTGGGTGGCGGGGCGATCTTTGCCGCCTGGCCGTTTGTCTATGCGGTGAGCTTTTCGGGCTTCTACCTCGCGATGTTCCTGGTGCTTTCGGCCCTGATCCTGCGCCCTGTCGCATTCAAGTATCGTTCCAAGCGCCCGGACCCGGCCTGGCGCAGCCGCTGGGACTGGGCGCTGTTCATCGGCGGCTTCGTGCCTGCGTTGGTGTTCGGCGTGGCCGTAGGCAACGTGCTGCAGGGCGCCCCCTTCCGGCTCGATAGCGACCTGCGCAGCTTCTACGAAGGCTCGCTGCTCGGCCTGTTCTCGCCCTTTGCGCTGATGACCGGGCTGCTCTCGGTCGCCATGGTGGTGATGCATGGGGCCGGCTTCCTCGCGGTCAAGATCGAGCGCGGGGCGGTGCTGGACCGTGCCCGCCGGATCGGCAGCGTCGCGGCGATCGCCAGCCTCGTCCTGTTCGCCGCCGGCGGCCTGTGGGTCGCCAATGGCGCGATGGGCTTCCGGCTGGAAGGCGTGATCGATCCGAACGGCCCCTCAAACCCGCTGTTCGTGAAAGCAGTGGCGGCGCCTGGTGCCTGGATCGACAATTACGGTCGCTATCCCTGGATGTTGATCGCGCCGATCCTGGGGCTGGCTGGACCTGTCATCGCGCTGCTCGGCATCCGCCGTCACAGCCATGTGCTGAACCTGGCTGGATCGTCGCTGGCAACGGTGGGCATTATCGCCACGGTCGGCCTGTCGATGTTCCCCTTCATCCTGCCGAGCTCGATTGATCCGCAATCGAGCCTGACGGCGTGGAACGCTTCGTCCAGCCACCTGACGCTGTGGATCATGCTGATCGTAACGCTGATCTTCCTGCCACTGGTGCTGGCCTACACGGCATGGGTGATGAAGGTCCTGTTTGGCCGGATTAGTCTGCGCGACGTGCGCACCAACCCTGACTTTTATTAAGGAGCGAAAACGATGTGGTATTTCGCATGGATCCTGGGGCTTGGGCTGGCGCTCGCCTTCGGCATCATCAACGGCATGTGGCATGAATTCCAGTCACCGATGGACGAGGACCCCAACCTGTGACGCGACTGATGCTGGCTGGCGTGATTCTGGCAGTGGCTGGATGCGCTGCTCCCTCGCCTGAGCCGGTTGACGTTTCTGCCAAGTCAGTTGCGCTGGCGGACCGCTTTCAGGCGGATCTTCAGGGTCAGCTTCAGGCGGCGATGAAAGCAGGCGGTCCGATCGGCGCCATCGGCGTCTGCCAGCAGGCCGCCCCTGCCATCGCCGCCAGCCTGTCTGAGGAAAGCGGGGCAGAGGTGCGCCGGATCGCGCTGAAGGAGCGCAATCCGGCCGCGGCGCCAGAGGGCGATCTGCGTGAACGGCTCGAGCAATTAGCGGCCGCGCCTTTGACGGCAGAGGGCAAGCCGGCGGTCATGCAATGGACCAGCGGTTCGGGTGCCGACGCGAAAGCACATTTCATGCGCGCGATCCCGATGAAGGAACAGCCGTGCGCGGCCTGCCACGGCACGTCGATTGCTCCCGAAGTGAAGAACAAGCTGGCCGAGCTCTATCAGGCCGACAAGGCAACCGGGTTCAAGTCAGGTGACCTGCGTGGGGCGATCCTCGTATCCTGGCCTGTCGGTGCGGCGAGGGATGAATAGCATGAGCCGGACGGCTGGCCGCTTGATCGTTGTCCTGCTGCTGGTGGTCTTCGTTCTGCTGGCCTTGCTCCTGCGCACGCAGAGCAACGCAAGTGCCCCCGGTTCTGTTCAGTTAGCACCACCCGATCAGCGTGAAGCGGTCTCGCTTAACCCGGTACAGGCTGATCATGTCCTGACGGAAATGCGGGGGCTTTTGACCTCGGTACGCGACATCCAGACAGCGATGGCCGCTGACGATTGGAACGCCGTTGGCGCCGCATCGCAGGCGCAAGGCACCGGGCGCGGGAAACGGCCGCCCGAGGGGCTGCGTGAACGTCAGCCGTCCGGCTTTCGCCAGATGAGCAGCGCCATGCGCCAGCAATTCGATGCCTTGAACTTTGCCGCAGCGAAAGGCGATCGCAGCGCTGCGGATGCTGCGCTCGGTCAGGCGCTCAATGCCTGCGTTGCTTGCCACGGCAGTTACCGGATCGAGATTGCCGACTGATCCCGCTTCTGCCGGCACCCCCATGCTGGCGGACAGGGGCCGCACCGGAAGCCCCCCTTCTGGCTGCGGCCCCGACTTTCGAGGTTGTGGTTTACGGTCTCGGACGCTGCGGATCGTCAGCCCAAACCGGGTGACATTCGCTTGCGCTTCAAGATAGAAAAGAGCGGCGTTAGATGACAGGAGCAGGCAGGATGAAGGGTTTCGTCGACAACATCGAAAAGCTGACGGAAGAAAACAACGATTTCCGCCGCGTTCTGTACACCGGGCATAATCTCCAACTGGTCCTGATGGCGATTGAGCCCGGTGACGAAATCGGCGAGGAGGTCCACGACGACCGGGACCAGTTCTTCCGCATCGAGGGCGGCGAAGGCGAAATCTGGATCGATGGTATCTGCAACAAGGTCAAGGCGGACGATGGAATCATCGTGCCCCAGGGCGCGCGCCACAATGTGATCAGCACAGGCAAGGAGCCGCTCCGGCTCTATACCATCTACGGCCCGCCCGAACATCTCGACGGCACGGTTCACAAGACCTGCGCAGATGCCAGCGCCGACCATGAACATTTTGACGGCCGAACGACAGAATAGTCGTCCTCCAAGCGTGCGTGGGGGCATCACACATCCGTGCATCATTGCCACCCTTGTCGGGGCGCTTGCGGGCGGCTGCGTCCCGGCGGCGACAGCGCAGCCGTCCGCACCTGATCCACAAGCCATCGAGGCAGGGCGTCAACTTTTCGTTCGGTGCGCGGCCTGCCATGCACGCAGTTCTGCCGCACGCCTTGGAACCGGCCCACATCTGGCAGGAATTGTCGGGCGCCCGGCCGCCAGTCTACCCGGCTTCAACTACACGGCGATGCTCAGGGGACAGTCATTCGTGTGGTCGCGAGAGAAGCTCGATCAATGGCTCCGCAAGCCGCAAAAGCATTTCCCGGGAATGTGTGTCCCCTTCGCGGGTTTCGCCCGCAAAGAGGATCGTCAGGCGCTGATCGCGTGGCTCGAGAGCCCGGCCCAATGAACTCAACATATCGAGAGTTTTCGGGTTTCATGCAGCAATTAGCGATTTAACCGATTTAAGTGACCGAGAATCTGCGTTGGTCGCAGCGCGCCGGCACGAATACCCATCCTCCGTGTCTGAAAATGTTCAGGCTCAACAGGAGGAGAGTTTTCTCATGAAAATCCGCAACCTTGCCCTTGTGGCACTAATGGCGGCGGCATCGCCCGCGGCGCTGGCCGGAACCGCCGAGGCCGAAACTGCCACTCCGGCGGCTACCGATTGGTGGCCCCGGAACCTTGATCTTTCGGCGCTGCGCCAGAACGAGGCACAGTCCAACCCCTATGGAGCCGACTATGACTACGCGAAGGAATTCGCCAGCCTCGATCTTGATGCGGTCAAGGCCGATATCCGCAAGGTGCTGACCACCTCGCAGGCCTGGTGGCCGGCGGACTATGGACACTATGGTCCGTTCTTCATCCGCATGGCCTGGCACAGTGCCGGCACTTATCGCACCGGTGACGGTCGCGGCGGTTCGGATGGCGGCGAGCAGCGGTTCGAACCACTCAATTCCTGGCCGGATAACGTCAGCCTCGACAAGGCGCGCCGCCTCGTCTGGCCGATCAAGCAGAAGTATGGCCGCAAGCTTTCCTGGGGCGATCTGATGGTGCTGTCCGGCACGGTCGCCATGGAAGACATGGGCTTCAAGACGCTCGGTTTTGCCGGTGGGCGCGTTGATGCCTGGCAGCCGGACCTCGTATTCTGGGGGCCGGAAACGAAGATGCTGATGGACCAGCGCCGCGATGCCAAGGGCAACCTCAAGGGACCGCTCGCCGCCACTCAAATGGGCCTGATCTACGTTAATCCGGAAGGGCCGAACGGAAATCCCGATCCACTGGCCGCCGCCGCCGACATCCGCCGTGCCTTCGGCGCGATGGCGATGGACGACGAGGAAACCGCCGCGCTGATCGCGGGCGGCCACACCTTCGGCAAGGCACACGGCGCGCACAAGCCCGAGGAATGCCTTGCCGGAGATCCGGGCACGGCCACGATAGAGAATCAGGGGCTTGGCTGGGCCAACAAGTGCGGCAAGGGCCATTCGGAAGACACGATCACCAGCGGGTTTGAAGGCGCCTGGTCGGCCAATCCGATCATGTTCACCACCCAGTATCTCGACAACCTCTATGGCTTCGAGTGGGTGAAGACCAAGAGCCCGGCTGGCGCGACGCAGTGGATTCCCAAGGATCCCGCCGCCGCGAACCTCGTGCCCGACGCGCATCGCCCCGATGTCCGCCACGCGCCGATCATGTTCACCACCGACATCGCGCTGCGCGAAGACCCGGGTTTCCGCAAGATCACGCAAGCCTGGCACAAGAACCCGCAGTTGTTTGCCGATGCCTTCGCCCGCGCCTGGTTCAAGCTGACCCACCGCGACATGGGGCCGCAGGCGCGCTATCTCGGCAAGGACGTGCCGGGTGCGACCTTCACCTGGCAGGATCCGCTGCCCAAGGCGGACTACGCGATGGTCACGGACGTTGACGTCGCCGCGCTCAAGGGCGAGATCGCGGCCTCCGGCCTGACCACGGCGGAACTGGTGCGCGCGGCCTGGGCTTCGACCTCGACGTTCCGTGCCACCGACATGCGCGGCGGCGCCAATGGCGCGCGGCTGCGGCTTGATCCGCAACGCGGCTGGGCGGTCAACGATCCGGCGGAACTGACCAGGGTTCTCACTCGGCTTGAGACGATCCGCACGAAGTTCAACAAGAGCGCGGGCGGCGGAAAGAAGGTCAGCATGGCCGATCTCATCGTGCTGGGCGGTTCTGTCGGCATCGAACAGGCCGCCAAGGCGGCCGGACAAAGCGTGAGCGTGCCGTTCACGCCAGGCCGGGTCGATGCCACGCAGGCGCAGACCGATGTGGCTTCGGTCAATTACCTCCAGCCGAGGGCCGATGGCTTCCGCAACTACTATTCGGCAGCTGCGGACACAGGACCGACGGAGGCGCTGATTGACAAGGCCGACATGCTGAATCTGACCGTGCCGGAAATGACCGTTCTGGTGGGCGGCATGCGCGCGATGGCGGCCAATTCGGGCGGCTCCACCGCAGGTGTGTTCACCAGCCGTCCGGGCCAGCTGACCAACGACTTCTTCGTCAACCTGCTGTCGATGGACACGGTCTGGTCGAAGTCGTCGGCAACGCCGGGCCTTTATGAAGGCAAGGACCGTGCAACGGGCGCAGCGAAGTGGACGGCAACCCCGGTCGACCTCGTGTTTGGTTCCAATTCGGAACTGCGCGCAGTGGCCGAAGTCTATGCGTCCAATGACGCAAAGGACAAGTTCACGGCCGATTTCGTCGCGGCCTGGACCAAGGTGATGAACGCCGACCGGTTCTGATCCTTCCCTCCTCCTGGGAAGAGCGGCGGCAGGGACGATCGTTCCTGCCGCCGCCAATGGAACAAGGGAGAAAATGCATGCGAAAGACAGCGATCCTCGGGGGCGCCAGCCTCGCCTTCCTTGCGCTGGGAGCAATCGCCAACCCGGCGTCGAGCGAGACTGCGCCCGCCCGCCCCTCCGCATTCGCGCAATGCGCTGCCTGCCATTCGACCGAGCGCGGCAAGACCCTGTTCGGCCCCAGCCTTGCCGGCGTGGCCGGCCGCCGCGCCGGGAGTTTGCCCGGCTATGCCTATAGCCAGGCGCTCAAATCATCCGGGCTGACGTGGAACGCCGCAACGCTGGATCGCTGGCTGGCCTCGCCGCAGCGCACGGTGCCTGGCACGAAGATGCCCTTTGCCGGAATTGCAGATCCATTGCGGCGAAGGCAGATAGTCGATTATCTGATGACGCTGAAGCCATAGACGCTCTGCAGCTTGGATGCCGCCCCTCGCTTCCAAGCCAGCCTTACTGCCATGGATGGGCTTGATCACCGTCTTTTTCCGACAGGCTTTACATCGCCGAACTGCGCCCCTGCTGGAAAAGTGCCGACGATACTCATCTTTCATGCCCGACATGGACATGGTCACAAGATCAACCAACAATAGCGCTGACGGCACAGCTGGCTCGACAGCTCATGGTATTTCGTCAGGCCAGCACACCTCATAATGGCCAGCGTTCCAGAACAGGGCGATGTCGATGCCAGCTTCCGTTGCCATCAGCAGGAAGTCATGGCGCATGGCCGGGCAATCCTTGCGGAAGGCACGTGCTAGCCGGGACTTCGCTGATTGTGCTTCAATCGGAGCTCCGCCGCGCAGTCCCGCTGAAAGTTCGATATATGGGCTTTGGAGGAGATAGCGGATGCCCGAACGGGAGCTTTGGACCAGCAGCGCCATTGGCTGCTCCTCGTCAGGCAGTACCTGCGCCGGGTCAGCGGTATCCCAAGGATTGGCGACTGCCACATCAGCGGCAATGACTCGTCCAGCGCCGCTGGACAGAATGCTCATAATCGAGATCGTGTCAGGCTTTCCATCCCCATCTAGGTCTGCACTGGTGACCGGCGCTGGGAACCTGGGATGCACAAGAATGCGGGGGCGGGCCTGTGCCATTGCTTCCGGTTCGTCCTGCTTCCAACCGCTGATCAGTTCCGGCCCCAGATCACCAATCGCTGTGCAGTCCGGGTCTTCGGCGGCCAAGGTCTTCAGGCGCAAATGTTCTTCTTGAAGCTGCGGGTTCAGCGCATCTGGATCGATCCCTTCCCTGGTCAGCAGGGCGAAGGCTGACGCATAATAATCTGCCGCGGTGCTGCAATCATCGGTCCCGCCGCCGGTGACCGACCAGATCACCCGCCATCCGCTGGTGTTCTTCAACAGGAATTCGCCGCCATCATATTCCTGCTTCGATGGCTCGACCATGGCGTAGGCATAAATCGCCGTCTTCCCCGGAATTACCCGCAGCTCATGCACGATGAACCGGATGTTCGATCCGGCGGTTGGCCTGATGGCGTCCAGGATCTGCGTCCGCTCGGTTGAGCCCGGGTGAGGCCTGTGGGCTTGCTGCGCCGATGCGGGCGTCAGGCCCAGCAGAGTCGGCGCGATCAGTGGCAAAAGTATGCGCAGAAGGCTCAATGGCGTGTCCTTTCGCCTGTGGTCGGCTGGCAAGGCAGCGAACGCGAAAGGCTCGGCGGGTCATATTGCTGCGGTACAAGCTTGAGGGCGCAGATGATACGTCCTGCCATGGCTTGCGTTTCAGGCAGGCTGAACCGGCCGCTGATACGGATCTTCCCCCCGACCACCGGTTCAACCAGCCGCGCGGCGATCAGGATCGTGTCGCCCAGCATCAGGGTGATGTCCGTGTCCAGAAACCGGATGGTCTCCGTGTGCAGCCGGCCGGCGGCAGCGGGGGCAAGCGCGATATCCAGGATCGGGAACCCGCGATCATCGAAGCCTTGCGTGATTCTTCGCCAGATCCTTTCCGGCAAATTCCTCGGTGCCAAATCGCAGGACGTCCGGCCTGGCTGGCGCGGCTGCGCGATCTGCCCGAGACTTGAGCCGGGCAAGTTCGTCCCAAGGCACGATGGACCAGTCCGGTTCGTCGCAGGGCCTTTGCGCGCGGGCGAAATGCGCGCCAAGGTACAGGCCCTTTTCGGTCAGATACCAGCTGGGGTGATCCCAAACCGAAGCGTCGGAATAATCGCAGCGGTCCTCTTCTGCCTCGCCCTCGGCGCCAGCCATGTCGGCGGGATAGAGCCTGGTGAATAGCGCGATTATCTGCGGCGCGAACACATTGCTGCGATACTCGTAAAAAGCCGTTGTCTCTGACTTCGGCGCAGGCGATGCACCCAGTTAGAGCACGTCCTCCAACGCCAGCTCCCTGCCGGTGCGCGCATCGAACGTGAAGCCCTGCGTCCCGAAATCGGGGTGGGCCGTGCCGGCGCAACTCCAGCTGGAAAACCAGGCATAACTGACGAAATCTTCGCTCAGGTGGACAGAGCGCGCTTCCGATATGTCGACGCCCGATCCGCGCTGATACCCTTTGCAGTCCTTCCATTCCGCCACGCGGTCACGGTGCTGGCGTTCCAGCGCGGAGTTGATCTTGTTGAGGATGGATATGGAATAGCCGGTTTCGATCCGAAACAGCGTGATGCCGCTCGCCGGTTCCCGCCAGTCGCGTAGCAGGAAGCGCCCCTCCTGACGCAATTCACCGGGGATGAGTTCAGGGTCAGCGATGGCACCTGCATCTTCAGCCGCCGCGGGCATTGGCGCATGGAAAAGCATCAGGCTGGTTATTGCGGCAAGCCAATGGTAGCGGCCTGCCAAGATCCAAGGTTTCACAGAATGCGACATTTCAACCAGGCATTAAGACAATGGGATGGGCTCGGCAATCGGCTCGCAGGTTCTGCCCTTACGGCAATTGTCATGCCTTTGCCGGTGCAGGCCCAGGCTCAGGACTTTTTCACCGGCATGATCATTGCCAATGGCCCGGGACTGGTGCTGGAGCGGTGCCATGTTGGAAAGACCCGCTATCGACTTACTGCCGCGCCGGATGCGGAAAGTGGCGATCCTCTGGCGCAACTGCGCGGCAAGGACGGGCTGCTGCAAGCCCAGCTGATCGCCCGGTATCGTACTGAGGGCGACGGTCATGGACTGGAAGTCCTTTCGGTTGAGCGCATTGTGCCGGGCAAGACCTGTCATCTGGTCGACGCTATCGAGGCGGCTTTTTCTGCCAGTGAACCCGCGCCCGATTGGCGGGCTCGTGAAGATCGCTGGGAAGCACTGGCAGCAGGCGCTGCCGCGCCGTCCGGCACCGAAACCATCGGCAGCGGAGACTATGCCTATCGTTTCACGCTCCTACACCCGCGCACCGGTAAGCCAGTGCCCGATACCGACTATGCACTCTCGGCAAGCCAGGCGACAGACTACGAACTGCCCTTCGTGACTGACGAGAAAAAGGTGTTTCAGGGCCGGACGGACGCGGAAGGGCGTACCCCCGTTTTCCGGCTTCCAGTGCGCCTGCCCGATACCGCCTTCGACCTGCGCGAACGGTTCGGTAGCGGACCTTTTGGCGAGACATTCCATCTGACCGACCATAACGGCAACGACCTGTTCAACACGCCTTATCTGATCATCACCTGCACCACGCCGCCGCGCTTTTTCCGGGGCTACACCTATCCGAAAGGGGATACCGCCTACACGGCCGGCACTGGCCCGACCAATTCCAGTGCGGGTGCTGGACGCCGTCGATGAACCACTGCCGACCAGCTGCGAGGACGAGCGGAGCGAGGATGGAGACCATCCGCAGGCGAAGTTGGAAAACGGGATCGCCTCGGTCGCAGAAAGCGAACGATGATCATGCTGCGCCCGTTGCCCACGATCCTCGCCTGCTGTGCGCTGCTGGCAAGCGGCCCGCTCATGGCCCAATCGCCGCAGGAACCGGCACAAGACGCGCTTGCGCTGTTGCAGCAAGCGATAGAGGCCAAGGGCACCGGCAATCATGCGGCTGCGTTGGACGCCTATAACAAGGCTGCTGCCGTGCTGGCGCAGGACCCAGCCCAGCAGGATGGGTGGGGTCTGCTGCTACAGGCGGATCTGCAACGCGATATTGCCCGCGCGGTCTTTGCCGCCCGGGCCGGCGATCCTTGCCCCTCCGTCGATCGGGGCAAGGCCTTTCTTGACCGGGCGCGCACGGCCTTGGCCGGGACAGGTGACGCGACCATTGGCGAGGCTGTGGACGGCATCGAGCAGTCCTTGAAAGATCAGCGCGCCCGGATGGGCTGCGGGCAATCGCGGCCAACGGCCACGGTGGGCAAGCCGGATGCGGCATCGGCCGGCCATTATTACCTGTCGGGCGTGATGGAGACCGGGTCCGAACTGCTCCTGAAGCCCGATGGCCGGTTCGATTGGTACATCAGCTACGGGGCAGTCGATCAGGTGGCCAAGGGACGCTGGGGCCGTGACGGGCAAACCGTGACGCTGGCGGCGGATGTCCCGTCGGCGGACAGACCACTGGTACGTGCCGACAAGGTTCTGCCCTGGGACGAGGAGGTGGAGCGGCGCCTGCGCGATGCCGAGTGGTCGCGGCAGGCAGAGGCGGTTGCGGCGCGCTGTCCGTGGGGCGCAGGCGTGGTTTCGGCACCCTCGGTTTACCTGCCGGAAGAACGGCAGCCGCCGGGCAATGCCGAACGGGCCAAGGCGGCAGGGACGCGGCAAGATGCCGAACGCGCGCGGGATACAGCCGCAGCTGTCCTCGCCAGGGCCGTGGCTCCGGGAGCTGGCGAGGATGATCGCACAGCCGCCGATAAGGCGATGAGCGACTGGCACGGTGCCAGTTATGAAATGGAACAGGCACACCGGGACGCGGGACTGCCGGTGCCCGACATCGGGGCGCCAGCCCTGCCGCCCGAGTGCCAACAGCCGCCGCACGATGATGATGCGAAAGTCCCGCCAGAGCAGTGGCGCCGAGGGGTTGCCGTTCTGGTCGGCGATCCGGCGCAGGAGATGCGACTGTCGCGCGTCGGCGTGACGTTCGTCTTCGACGACGGACGCCGTGAGACAGCGGAGACCAATCGCGGCGGCTGGGCCTTTGTCTCCGCGCGCAAGGGTACGGCGCTTGAACAGCTTGTTGTTTCGATCCCGCACTCGGGACGTGCGCCCTTTACGCTGGCCGTCGCGCCGCTGGCCGAAGGGGTGCAGACGGTGATCATCGATACGCAGCAGCTTGCCGGATCGCCCTTCGAGACGATGCGCCTGAAGGTGGAGGGCCGAGACCTGATCCCGGAGGACATGCCGCGCGGGCGTTATTCCCGCAACTGAGGCGGCAACCAGCCTGCATTGCCGCATTCTGCGGCGGAACGCTGGCGGCCGCGCCGGTCAAGGCAGACGGCGGTGCCGCCGCGATAGAAGCTATGTTCGCCGTCTGACACGGTCTCACAACCGGTGCAGGCCCAGGCGCGACCGTCCTTGGCGAAACGATGGGCTCCGTCATGGATCGCGGGGATGACCAGCTTCAGGTGGTGGTTGGCATAGCCGATTTTCCCGTCAATCCGCACGCGGACAAGGCCGCCGATGAATTCGTCGGGAGCATTGTCGAAGGTGGGCACCACCAGCGCCCGGCCATCGTGCCGAACATAGGCATAGCCTTCTCCGCGAATGGCAAGGCTGGCCAGCCCCCAGCGATCGAAATCGAGCTGACCCAGCGTGTCCGGTACAATCGCATAACTGCCATCCGGATTGCGGCGGGCGCAGTCGCCCAGTTGCTCGAAGGCGCCGTCCTTCAGGGTCGTGCAGGGTAAGTGCGGACTTTCGGTGCCCACGGCTGAAGACAAGGGGTAGAGATCGCCTGCCCGCACATAGCCGCCGCGCGGCGTTCCAGGCGGATCGTACCAGGTGATCCGGATCATTCCCGGCGGGCTCCCGGCCATGCCATAGGTCTTCGTGACCCACACCCCGCTATCGCGCTCCAGTTTGGCGCGGCCCGCGCTCACCGGACGAAGGGTGTCCCCGGCCGCTTCCAGTTCGAACAATTGCGGGTGTGACCTGGCGACAACCCCGACCCCGATCAGGCTGTTGCCAACATGGCCCGCCCGGTCGAGGCTGATCCGCCAAGGGCAGGCGGACGGACGATTGGCATCGTCAGGCTCGGGCTCTAGCGTGATCTGATCGTTGAAGCCCCCACGCGCCCTCGAATAGAGCGTGGTGGTAAATACTGCCTCTGGCTTGCGCGGATCCCACGACTGGATTTCATAGCTTTCGCCCAGATCTGGGCGTTGATACTGCGTGACCGGCTGCAAGGCGCCCTGGAAGAATACCCGGCAGTGGCCTTCCCGGTAATAGCCCGACAAGGTGGCGCTGTCCGTATCTGCGGCGAGGATCAGGCGTTCATCGCCGAACACTCCGCTTTGCACGGTCGGTGATGACTGGGCGGCAATTGCCGAGGTAGAGGCTATCAGACCAGCCACAGCTACGAGCAAGCGCACCATGAATCGGGCGCCATTTCGCGTGGCCGCACGTCGTGGTCCTGCCCGTTCAATTTTGCCGATGGCTTGTTGCGTGCCGGTGGATCGGTTAGCCGGATGCATGATGCGCCTCGCCTTATCACTTCTGCTGCTTGCGGCAACTCCGGCATCAGCATCCGACGAAGCCGAATTCGATCCGGCAGATGTCAGCATCGTCGATGCCATCAACTGCCATGTCGACGTGCCGACCTACAATGGCTTTGCAATGGCGATCGGCAGCGAAGACAATCTCGCCAGCCGCCTGGGGTGGCGAAAGGTGCCGGGCGAGAACCCGTTCCTGGCGGAATATGAATTGCCCGAGCCCGTGCTCGTCACCGGCACCTGGTCCACTCGCCGGATTGCGTTCAGCGCGAGCGGGGTCATGGCCATCCTCGACGTGGCGGACCCGATGGTAGTCGCGACCGGCGAAGAGATAAGGAACGAGCTGGAAACCGACGCCGCAATTGCGGAAATCGTCAATGCAGCGGTGCGGGCTGGGGTGGCGAGCCGCGCTGAAGTAGAATCTGGCATCGCCTTGCGCAAGTTTCTCGGGCAGCGGGTGCTGGTCGATGTGACGGAACATGCAACCGAACCTGACGGCTTTGGCACGCATACCGTGATCGCCCGATCAATCTCGAACGTCTCCAGCCATCCAGGTAAGACACTTTACGGCTGTTCCTATAAGATCGAACTTCTCGGCCGGGATGGCAAACCGCTTTAAGATCGATCAATGCGGTGACTTGCTGTCGCGCTTCGTTTCGGCAGGAGCCTGTCCGATACACGCCATGGCCAAGGGCTGCATGGGGCGGTCGCACCGCACCGCGCCGAGCGATCGCAGCACGCAGGAAGGTGCGGCCCCGGCTTTCTAAGAGCGCCATAACGCCGATGGTATACCGGTAGCGGCAGGTATCGCCCAGCCTTGCGCTTGATTAGGGTAGCCTTGCGGCATCGCGAGAAGCGCCAGGGGCTGGCGCCACCATCCCTCCGAGATCTGCGCCAAGTGGCAGGCGATGCTGCGTCTGCGGCTAGGCGTTAATCCGTATCGTGCTTAGGGTATATTATAGGACCCTGATATTAAAGTTCCGGGATTATTAAATCTGTGTCGCAAAGCAATGGAGCCGGCCTGTTGACTAACGCCAATCTCATTTCCCAGATCGACGAAGCCATCGGTGCACACGGCATGTGGAAGATGCGTCTGCGTGCCGCAATGCGCACTGGCAGGTCAGATATTTCGGCGCATGACGCCAGCTGTGATGGCAACTGCAAGTTTGGCCAATGGCTGGATTCGACAGCACTTTCTCCTCAGACCAAGGCAGACTTGCCGTACAAGGTTGTCAAACGTGTTCACGCGGACTTTCACCGGGCTGCTGGCCACGTGCTTTCATCGGCGCTTGGCGGCCGCCAGCGCGAAGCAGAAGAGCGAATCGAGGGCGAGTTCAATCCCGCTTCGGAAAAATTGGTCCGGGCGTTGATGAAGTGGAAGACGGAACTGCAGAAAGGCATCCGACGAGCCGCTTAAGCGAAGTCGTGCTCATGACGCTCCCTCCAATTGGAAAATTTGAGAATTTCCGAAAATTCCGACCTTGGCCTGCGAATTCGGAGGAGGCGATAACCCTCTTTTACGCTGGCCCGACGCGGTGAACCTCGAATGCAACGCCAAAGCGCTTGCGCATCGTGCTAAAAATGGTCGCGTAGGATGAAGTATGTGGCACGGGGGTGCTGTTGCGGAAGGTCGTCGCGGCTTCGTCGAGCATGGCCTTGGTGAAAGCGGGACCGCGCGCGGCGCGTTCCCTTCGCTGTTGCCTTGAAATCGCGGGTCAGCACCATCGTGCCTAATTCCTTCTCTTCTTTGCCTTGGCCTTCCGGCCATTGTATTCGCCGCGCCGAACACCCGCCTGATATTCCTGCGGCGCGACGAACACCTGCTTCACCGCGCCGACGATCCCTGTATGCGCGCCTCCGCCCGAGCGTTCGGTGACCGTATAGGGCCCGCCCTGCGGGTTCATTTGTGCGCCACCTTGGCCGAGCGGAGCGAGCCACCGATAATGTCCCTGGAGGGAGCCCTGCGGCGGCGTGCTCGGTTTGCGTGATTACCCCGTGATTGCCAAGGGGCGAATCTGCGCTTTAAAATATCAATATTACTATTTATAAACAGCAGGTTATAATATTTTGAAGCTAAGGTGTGGTATTTCAGATATTTGCGAGTCTCGCCGCCTAGAGATCGAGCGTGACGCCCTCGCGGTTGAGCGTGCCGTCCTCCAGATGCGGGCCGGGATGCGGATGGGCGACGCAGATCAGCGCTTCGCCCGGCTCGATGTCATGCGCGGGCAGTTCGGCATAATCGACCCCGCCCTTCATCAGCCGCGTCGCGCAGGTGCCACAGCTTCCCGAACGGCATGAGGACAGCGCGTCGATGCCGTTCGCCTCGGCCAGATCAAGCAGCGAGCCCGCTTTCGGCCGCCAGATCGCGGTCTTGCCGCTTTTGGCGAAGTCGACGACCACGCCTTCGCTGGTGTCGGTATCGGCCAACGCCTCGCGCCGGCGGGCGACCGATGCGGGGCCGAAGCTTTCGAAATGGATGCGCGCATCGCGCACCCCAAGCGACAGCAGTGCATCATACATTGCCTGCATGAAGCCGGGCGGCCCGCACAGATAGACCTCGTAATCGTCGAGCGGCAGCAGGCGGCGGAGCAGTGCGCGATCGATCCGCCCGGCGCTGTGATAATTGCCGCCAAGCCTGTCCTCGGCGCGCGGCGCGCTGAAGGCGATGTGCAGCGCCAAGTTCGAATGGATTTCCGCCTTGTCGAACAGATGATCGGCAAAGGCGTGGTGCGCGCCATCGATCGCGCCGTGGATGAAATGGATGGGATGGTGCAGCCGGGTGCGACCATGGTTGACGAGCAGGCCATTGAGCATCGCGATCATCGGCGTGATGCCGACGCCCGCCGACAGCAGGATGACCGGGCGGTCGGCGCTTTCGTCAAACGCAAAGGTGCCGCGCGGGCTGAGCGCCTCGATGGTGTCACCCACCCGCGCCTGATCGTGCAGCCAGTCGGAAATGCCGCCCTGCCCCTCGCGCTTCACGCTGATCCGGTAGCGGCGCCCGTCGGCGGCATCGGAAAGGGTATAGGTGCGCAGCACCGCTTCGTCCCGGCCCGGCGGCTGGACGCGGATCGGCAGATATTGGCCGGCCGCATGGCTGGCAAGGCCGCCGCCATCGGCGGGCTCAAGATGGAAGGAGCGGATCACCCGGGTTTCGTCGACAATCGCGGCGATCCGGAACGGCCGCCAGACGCTGCGCAGCCGATCGGCATCGATCGTGCGGGCAACCTCGTCCCAATGGCCGGTGCGCTCGAGCAGAGGCGAATAATCGGGCGCGGAGAAAAGCGCGGGCACGCTCGCCTCGACGCGGATCACCTCGCGGATATGGTAGCGCACCAGCCGCTGCGCGCCGACGAACGCCTTCAGCTCCGGCCCGTCCCAGATCACTTCCGCGCGCGCCGCGACGTAGAGAATGTCGCCGCTCGCGAAATCGATGAACATCAGCCCGGCGCGGTCGTCGATCTGCCAATTGCCGAGCGTGTTGAAGATGAAATTGCCGACGAAATCGGGCGCGGTCAGCGTCTGCGCATCGTCGACGCGCACGAAACCCGGCCGCCCGCCGCGGTGGCTGATATCGGCGCCGCGCGCCTCGCCATCGTCCGCGCGCGGATCGTTCGAGGCGACGAAATAGGTGTCGGCCCGCCCGATGATCGCCGCCGCTGCCGCGTCGAGCGTCGCTGCGCGGTGCACCGGGCGCGGCGCGGGTGCCATGGGGTCGGTGTGGAAAACGGGCTCGCGCCCCTGAATATATTGCGGGCAGATGCCGAGCGTCTGGCGCACCGCCAGCCGGAAGCCATCCGCCCCCACTTGCTCCGCCACCCCGAAGGCGCGGTTGCGGCGGCGGGTGTGGAGCTGGACGCCGAGCACCGAAAGCTCGGCCCCGTCGCGCAGCGTTTCATTGAGCGGATCGCCGAACAGCGGCCGCGCGCGCACCGCCAGATGGTGCGCATCGGGCGCACTGACAAAGCCCGGCTCGCCCATCAGCAACGACGCCCAGGGCTGGCCATCGGCGCCGACCGAGCCGATGAAGACATAAGGCAGCAGTGGAAAAAAATCGCGATGCTGCGCGGTGAGATAGCGCCGCGTCGCGCGCCGGCCTGACGCATCGAGCTTGTCGCGCACGCCGACGCGTTCCTGAATGGCGAGTTCGCCGGGGTGGAAGGGCGACGCTTCAAGATCCCATCCCGGCTCGGGTGCAGCACTCGACATCATCGCCTCCTTAGGGCGGCGGGGACTCGCGTCCCCGCCGAAAGCGCGTCAGGCAGTCGCCCGCAGGCCAACCGCGTTGGGCGCAAACGGGAAGAAGCCGGGCAGGGCCTCGATCCGCTTCAGCCATGCGCCGACATGGGCATAGCCGCCAATGTCGACATTGCCCTCGGGCGCGGCCGCAATATAGCTGTAGAGCGCGACATCGGCGATGGTTGCATGACCGGCGGCGATGAACTGGCGGCCATCGAGCTGCGCGTCGATCAGCTTCAGCACCGCGTGCGCGCGGGCAATCGCCTCCTCTGCGTTCAGCTCGGCGCCGAACAGGGTGACCAGCCGGGCAGCGGCAGGACCGAACGCGATCTGGCCGGCGGCGACCGACAGCCAGCGCTGCACGGCGGCGGCGCCAGCGGCGTCTTCGGGCAGCCAGTCGGTCTTGCCGAATTTCTTGGCCACATAGACCAGGATGGCATTCGAATCGGCAATGACGACATCGCCGTCAACCAGCACCGGCAACTGGCCGAACGGATTGAGCTTCAGAAATTCGGGCGATTTGTGCGCGCCCTCTATCAGCGGCACATTGACGATCTCGGCCGGCACGCCGGCGAGCGACAGGAACAGCCGGGCGCGATGCGAATGGCCCGACGGGGTATCATAATAAAGCTTCATGGTCTGGCTCCTTGGCGGGCCGGCGCTTTGCCAGCCGACCACCCTGCTCTGCGCCGCCCAGCGAGCAGAGAGAATTGCTCTTATTGGAAAGGAATCATTGCGCCAGGTGCAATAATGGGCTGATCTCGACCCGATGGATCGTCTGCACGCCATGACAGCGTTCGTCCGCGTCGCCGATGCCGGCGGCTTCGCCCGCGCCGCGCGCGCGCTCAATCTGAGCGCAGCGGCGGTAACGCGTGCGGTGTCGGCGCTTGAGGAGATGGTCGGCGTGCCGCTGTTCGTCCGCACGACGCGATCGATCCGGCTCACCCAGGCGGGCGAACGCTATCTCGAGGACTGCCGCCGCATCCTCGCCGACATCGAGGAAGCCGAGGCCAGCGCGTCGGGCATCTTCGCTGCGCCGTCGGGCGCGCTGACGCTCTCCGCCTCGGCGCTGTTCGGCAAAATCTATGTGCTGCCGATCGTGCAGGAATTTCTCGACGCCCATCCCAAAGTGACCGCCCGCGCGCTGTTTCTCGATCGCGTCACCCACATGATCGACGAAGGGATCGACGTCGCGGTGCGGATCGGCGCGCTCCAGGATTCGGGGCTGACCGCTGCGCGGGTTGGCCAGGTCCGCCATGTCGTATGCGGCGCCCCGGCCTATTTCGAGCGTTACGGCATCCCCCGCGCGACCGCTGACCTGGCCGCGCACCGCATCATCGCGACCAGCGCCGCCTGGGCTGCGGTCAACTGGCGCTTCGGCGCGGATGGCGCCACGATCAGCGTGATGCCGACACTCACCTGCAACACCAACGATGCCGCCATCGCGGCGGCAATGGCCGGCTGGGGCCTGACCCGCGTGCTCAATTATCAGGTTGCCGATGCGCTGGCATCGGGCGCGCTGCAGGCGGTTTTGACGGACGCGGAGCCGCGACCCTATCCGATCCATGTCATCCATGCCGAGGGCCGGCGCACCTCGGCCAAGGTGCGGGCCTTTGTCGATCTGGCCGTGGCGCGGCTGCGCGCCAACCGCTTCATCAATTGATTGCCTACACTTCGCACAACAAAGCTGTTCGCATTTGGATAATTCCGTGCGCTCTGAGCAATACCTAACTGGGCGGCATGAGCCCGCCCCCCAATTCGAGCCATTTTGAGCAAGCCATGGGGCTGATCGCCCGCCTCCGCAGCGCGAGACTGCGCCGATCGGCCTGGCTCGATGAGCAGCTTCGTGCGCTTTCCCGCCGCGATCCCGCCGGCGCGGCCGCGCTGATCGGGCTGGCATCGCCCTTTAAAGCCTGTGCTGGATGGGCAAGGCCGCGATTGGGCAACGGTGCCGCAGTCGACGGCCCAACTTCTCAGCAATTTCGAGCGAAGTTTGGCAACCCGGCGGGAGCGCCGCCGCGTTCATTGGCGGCATAAGATGCTTGGCGTTGCCCCCAAGGCGCCAACCGCCGCCGGAACCCGGTCCGGCGCACCCTCGGGTCGGCGCTCCCCACGCCGACCCGATCGCGGCGGCGCGGCGAAGCGCCATTCTCTCAAACGGCTTGGCCGGCGTTCAAACATGCGCGCGCGAGTGATGGTGAACGGGAGACGGCGCACCCACAGACAGTCAATTCGACACTATCCGGATCCAGGCCGAGCAGTTCGATATATGCGGCACAGGCCTTTTATTAAAGACCACCAATATTGTCTTCGGATATTTGCACAATCCGAAAACAAATAAGGCAAATCCGCTACATTGTCTGATTATATAGTATGATAGCACCATATTGACTGTCGCTTGTCAATGGCGGTCAATCAAAGGGAGGTATCGGTGTTTTCAAAGGTCCGCAGTTCGGACACGGATAGAGCCTGCGGGACATGCGCAACCGGCTCCGATTCTGACGCCATTCATTTCCCGCTGTCCGGCCCGGAGCGCGAGGCTCCCCCGCTGGCCGCCGCCGCAGACTCGACGGAAAATATCTGGATCGCGCCGGGTGCGAGCGCCCGGGCGACGGCGGCGCCCATCATCCTCGGCGCCTCCGGGGCTGCCGGCGCGCGCTGCCCCGCCGACAATTTCAACCAGTTCCAGGCCCTGGTCGAGCGCGTCGCGCGACCCGACGTCGATTTCACGCGCGCGATGTTCGACATTGCATGCCACCTGGCAGCGGTTGGCAATTGCCCGACCGTCGTCTGGGAGCTGCGGGTCGCAAATCTGTGCCTGTCGCCGCGCTGCCGCGTGAGCATCGCGGTGATCCTGTCGGTGATGATGGCCCAGGCGTTGCGCAACACGCGTCTGCACTGCGCGCCGCAGATTTCGGTCACGATGCTCGATCATATGGGCGAAATGCGCCTGATCGTCCGGGACAATGGGCTGACTTGCTACAATGATTACGCCCCGTCGATCCACGTGATCGAAAGCCTGCTGCACGATCTCGGCGCGCAGGTGAGCGTGGGCGGCGGCCAGGACGGCGCGAACGAAGTCGCGATCGATTTTCTGCTGACCGACAAGTTCCGGGGCTGATCGCGGTCGCGCGGCCGGAAGCCGCGCATCACTGGTCGGCTCCGCGGTCGAATGTGGCGCCGACGCGCTCCAGCGCCAGTGTCAGCCGGGGTGCGACAAAGTCCATGAACGCGCGCTGCTTGAGCGGTTGCAGCGGCTGGGCGACGTGCACCAGATGCACCGGCGTGACCGGGGGCGCGAATTGCTCCAGCACCGGCTTGAGCATGCCATCTGCAACGGCCGGCGCAGCCTGGTAGCTCATCATCCGCGCAAAACCCAGCCCCGCGACCGCGCCGGCAATCACCGCATCGGCGGTATTGACCGAGAAGCGCGGGTGGATCGTGACGATAGCGGACTGTGTGCCGACGCCGAACGGCCAGCTGCGATAGGTCTGCAACCCTTCGAACGCGATGCAATCATGGCCGGCAAGCTCGGCCGGGGTGGCCGGCTCGCCCCGCCGCGCCAGATAGGCAGGGCTGGCGCAGACCACCCAGCCGACATGGCCGACCCGCCGGGCGATCAGGCTGCTGTCGGGCAGATTGCCGATGCGCAGCGCGACATCGACATGGTTTTCGACAAGATCGATGACATTGTCGGCCAGCACGAGCCGCACGGTGACATCGGGATAGACGCCCAGAAATTCGTGGACGATCGGTGCGATGTGGAGCTTGCCGAACATGATCGGCGCGGTCACCAGCAGCTCGCCGCGCGGCGCCCGATACTCGCCCGATGCGGCCCGTTCGGCCTCGCCAAGCTCCTCCAGCACGCGCCGGACCGAGGCGACATAGGCCGTGCCCGCCTCGGTCAGGATCAGCTTGCGGCTGGTGCGGACCAGCAGCTGCGTGCCCAGATGCGCCTCCAGTTCCGAAACCCGGCGGCTTACGGTGGGCAGCGGCACGCCGATCGCGCGCGATGCCGCCGACAGGCTCCCCCTGTCGACGGCGGCAAGCAGCGTCCGCATGGCCTCGAAACGGTCCATAGCTCCTTCCATAATATGAGAGGAAGAATTGCGCAATCGAGGGATACTGCAGAGAAGCGGAAGAGAATAATTGCTCTCCAGCGGCACGAACGGGTGTCGCGCGCCATCAAGGAGACCCGCAATGCCCCGCATCAACACGCCCGCCACGATCGCCGATGCCCCGGCCGCCGCGCAGCCGCTGCTGGAGGCGGTGAACAAGCAGCTCGGCGTCGTGCCGAACATGTTCCGCCTGATTTCGAACAGCCCGCAGACGCTCGAAGGCTTTCTCGGCATCGGCGCGGCGCTCGGCAAGGGCGCGCTGCCCGCCGCCACCCGCGAGCGGATCGCGCTCGCGGTCGCCGAAGTGAATGGCTGCAACTATTGCCTCTCGGCCCACACCTATCTCGGCAAGAATCTCGCCAAGCTCGATGATGCGGAAATCACCGCCAACCGCTCGGGCGCCTCGAACGATCCGAAGGCCGATGCCGCCGTCCGTTTCGCCGCCACGCTGGTGCGCGAGCGCGGCCAGGTCAGCGAAGCCGATCTCTCGGCGGTCAAGCTCGCCGGCTACACCGACGCGCAGCTGCTCGAAATCATCCTCCACGTCGCGGTCAACACCTTCACCAACTACGT
>FSSH01002614.1_pt1 | contig 43340 bp, 42 predicted proteins | sample 1166101 | NCBI WGS metagenome assembly FSSH01 (sample SAMEA32972668, study PRJEB13176) | freshwater metagenome | biome: Drinking water system; feature: Biomass in drinking water that filtered by 0.45 um membrane; material: drinking water | place: USA | collected 2012-12-20 | depth 0 m
CCCTCACCCCTCACCCCTTACGGTTTATCCGGCCGCATCGCAGCGCTCTTCATCGGGAGCAAGCTGACTCCGCTCATCATGGTAGGGGCGCTGCTTCTGGGCCTGTTCGCAATCGTCGCCACACCGCGCGAAGAAGAGCCGCAGATCGTGGTGCCGATGGCCGACGTCTGGCTGCCCTTTCCCGGCGCCTCCGCCAAAGTCGTCGAAGAACAACTGACCAAGCCGTTCGAGCGGAAACTCTCGGAGATCAAGGGCGTGGAGTATGTCTACTCGATCTCTCGGCCCGGCGGGGCGCTGATCATCGTCCGCTTCTACGTCGGCCAGCCGATGGAGGAGAGTCTGGTCGATCTCTATGACAAGTTGATGTCGAATCAGGATCTGTTGCCACCGGGTGCCGAACCCTTTCTGGTAAAGCCGAAGGACGTGAACGACGTCCCGATCGTGACCCTGACGTTGTCGAGTGAGCGGTACGGTGAATTCGAATTGCATCGGTTGGCCGAGCAGGTGTTGGAGGAGGCCAAGAAGGTTTCCGGTACGTCCGGAGGCTTCATCGCCGGAGGCCGGATGCGAGAATTGGCGGTACAGATCGACCCGGCGAGGTTGAAGGCCTATGGGCTCACCCCGTTGGAGGTCGCGACCGTCATTCGCGGAGAGAATCGGGCCTTGCCGACGGGCCGGTTCGATAGCCGCAATCAGAGTTTCCTTGTGGAGACCGGCCGTTTCATTCGATCGCGCGCCGATCTGGAAAGCCTGGTGGTCGGGGTGAGCGAGCAACGACCGGTCTATCTGCGACACGTCGCGGAGGTCCGCGACGGACCGGCCGAGGCCACGAGCTATGTCTGGTTCGGTCTGGGCGCCGCCGGAGCCCCTGAAGGGTTAGGGGTAAGGGGTGAGGGGTTGGAGTCACCGGCGGTGACCGTGGCCATCGCCAAACAGGGCGGCACCAACGCGGTGACGGTGGCCGAGCAGGTCATCCGCAAGGTCGAAGACATGAAAGGCGTGACGGTCCCGTCGGATGTGCGCGTGACCGTCACGCGCGATTACGGAGAGACCGCGCAAGAGAAGGCCAACGAACTGTTGTGGCACCTACTCATTGCCGTCGTCGCGGTGGTCATCTTTCTCGGCGTCGCGCTGGGGCCGCGCCCCGCCTTCGTCGTGTCCATTGCGATACCCCTCACCCTTGCCTTGACGCTTTTTACGTCGATGCTCATCGGCTACACGATCAATAGGGTGACGCTCTTCGCGCTGATCTTCTCGATCGGCATTTTGGTGGACGACGCCATCGTCGTCGTCGAAAACACGTACAGGCATTTAACGCTGCGCCTGCGTCCCCATGACGAGGCGTCGATCTATGCCGTCGATGAAGTCGGCAACCCGACGATTCTGGCGACCTTCACCGTCATTGCCGCGCTGCTGCCGATGGCCTTCGTCTCCGGCTTGATGGGGCCCTACATGAGGCCGATTCCCGTCAACGCCTCCATTGCGATGTTCTTCTCGCTGCTGGTCGCCTTCGTCGTGATTCCATGGTTTTGCCGAACCTGTTATCGCACACTTGGCGGAAACTCAGCACTCAGCAGTCAACCCGCTTCGCCTGCTCAGCGAGGCGAGCACTCAGCACTAGAAGAAGCCGGCTTGACGACGCGCCTTTATCACCGGGTTCTCTCCCCGCTGCTGGCCCATCCGATCCTGGCCTATTCCTTCTTGGGCGTGGTCGCGCTTCTGCTGGCCGGATCATGCCTCTTGTTTTACACACGCCATGTCGTCGTCAAGATGATGCCGTTCGACAACAAGAGCGAGTTGCAATTGGTCATCGATATGCCGGAGGGAACGACGCTGGAGGAAACCGCCCGCGCCGCCAAGGCGCTGACCCGATATGTCGCCACGGTACCCGAAGTGCGGGACTACCAGGCCTACGTCGGCACAGCATCACCATTCAACTTCAACGGTCTGGTGCGACACTACTTTTTGCGGACGTTGCCGCATGAGGCGGACATTCAAATAAACCTGGCGGCAAAGGATCAGCGCCAGGCCCAGAGCCACGAGATCGCGCAGCGGCTTCGGCCCCAGGTCCAGGAGATCGCCCGACAGTACGGTGCGAACGTCAAGGTCGTGGAAGTGCCTCCGGGGCCCCCTGTGCAATCGGTGTTGGTCGGAGAAATCTACGGCCCGGACTATGCCAGGCAGATCGCCGTTGCGCGGGAGGTTCGGTCGCTCTTTGAGTCCACGCCCGGTGTCGTCGATGTGGACGATTTTATCGAGGCGGATCAGGCAAAGTATGTGTTCACGGTCGATCGTGCGAAAGCGGCCCTCGCCGGAATTCCCACAGATGACATCGTGCATACGCTGCGTATGGCGTTGGAAGGAACGAAGGTCGGGCTGGTTCATATTCCTCAAGAGAAAAGTCCGGTTCAGATCGTACTGCGTCTGCCGCTGGCTGAACGGACGGGGCTCGAACATCTCGGCGAAATCGGATTGCGGACGAAGAGCGGAGGCATGGTCCAGCTTTCCGAATTGCTCACCGTCGAACAGACGATTCAGGACAACGCGATCTACCACAAGAACCAGAAGCCGGTGGTCTATATCGTCGCCGATGTCGGAGGCCCCGGCGCGGAACAAGCCGAAAGTCCGGTCTATGGCGTGCTGGGCGTCGGGAAGCAACTGGAGAGTTATCGGCCGGCCGAAGGATACGAGATCGAGCAATTTTTCAGGGCTCAGCCCTGGTCGGAAGACAGGATCGCCATGAAGTGGGACGGTGAGTGGCACATCACCTACGAGACGTTCCGCGACATGGGGATTGCGTTTGCCGTGGCGATGTTGCTGATTTATCTGCTGATCGTCGGGCAATTTCAGTCGTTCCTCACCCCGCTGATCATCATGGCGCCCATCCCGCTTACCTTGATCGGCATTCTGCCTGGCCATTGGCTCACCGGATCCTATTTCACGGCCACGTCGATGATCGGCTTCATCGCGCTGGCCGGCATCATCGTCCGGAACTCGATACTGCTTGTGGATTTTATCCAGCTTCAGGAGCGCGCGGGGGTTCCGCTGTCGGAAGCGGTCATCAGGGCCGGTGCGATCCGTACCAGGCCGATCCTCTTGACGGCTGCCGCGTTGATGGTCGGGGCATTCGTGATCATTCTCGATCCGATCTTCCAAGGGCTGGCCGTGTCGCTGCTGTTCGGCGTGGGCGCTTCGACGGTGCTCACCTTGCTCGTGATTCCCCTCCTGTACTATCGTCTGGCCGGAAACCGCCGTTCCCCTGACATCATGGTCGGAAAGGGAGAAGCCGTCGCGCCTAGCCCCGGCACAGACGACGTGTCGGTGTGAGCGGACTGATGTGGAGTTCTGCGACAGGGGCAGTTTTCCCACTGTAGCAAGACTCCCCTCTGCACGGAACCTTCCTCGGGGCTTAGACGGCCCAACCGGTCAATTTTCCTATCAGAACACCACCGGAGGCGCTCGCTCCGATACGGCTCCCTCCTTGCATTTTGCGCTGTATTCCAAACGTGGAGAGCGTCGATGGTGCTTCTCCAAAGGATAAAAGTGCGCTCTTTCCTCATCGGATGGCTGGCCTCTTCTTGCCTGGTCTTCTTTCCATTTTGGGGCGCCGGCGACGGAATTGCCTGTGCAGAAGAGCAGGAGCCAGGCCTTCCAGAGCTCAGGCTGAGTCTGCGTGATGCCATCCAAGCTGCGATCGACAACAACGTCAACGTCAGGCTGCTGAAAGAACGCATCGCCGCCGCACAGGCCCAGGCCGATGTCAGTCTTGGCGCCTTGCTGCCGAACGTGTCGGGCTTCGTGAACGGACGGAACCAAACGGTCAATCTTGCCGCGTTTGGTCTCCCGGCCGACCGGCTTGCCGGTTTCGGTCTGACCCGCAGTGTGACGGAACCGTTTGAGGTGTACGATGCGAGGGCGACGCTCGTGCAGAATATTTTCAGCCTCAGCCTCATTCAGCGGTGGCGCGCCGCGAAAGCCGGCGTCGACGTGGCCGGTCTTGAAGCGGACGTGACGAGGCGCGATGTGATGGCGATGGTGGGGCTGCTCTACATCGAGGCGCTGCGCGCGGATGAAGCCGTAAAGGCGCGGGAGGCCGATATCGAACTCAGCCAGCAATTGCTGAAGTTGGCAAGAGATCGCCGGGCGGCCGGCATTGCGACCGGGTTGGATGTGACCAGGGAAGAAGTTCAACTGGAGAACAACAAACAACGGTTGTTGGTCTCTCAGAACGAGCAGGAGAGCGCGCGCCTCAATCTGATTCGCGCTCTGGGAATCGCCTTCGAGGTGCGGTTGACGCTGACCGATGAGTTGAAGTTCACTCCGGTGGAGCCTCAGCGCGCGGCAGACGCGCTTGCGGCTGCGAGGGAACAGCGACTGGAGTTGAGGGCGCAAGAGAACCGGCAGAGGCTGGCGGCGCTCAGCCTCAGTTCTGTAGCCGGAGAGCGGGTTCCCGCCCTCTCATTGAACGGGGATTACGGCTGGATCGGCGTGAAACCGGAAGATGCCTTGGCAACCCGCTCGATCGGTCTGACCTTCTCGGTTCCGATTTTCGACGGCGGCCAGCGGGAAAGCCGAATCTCCGAAACCCGCAGCCGTGTGCGGCAGGAATCGATCCGTATGCAGGATGTCTCGGACCAGGTGACGCTGGAAGTCCGGAACGCGCTTCTGACACTGGAGTCCTCCACGCAACAGGTGGCCGTGTCCCAGAAGGGGATGGAGCTGGCGCTCAAGGAACTGACTTTTGCGCGCGACCGGTTTGCCGCCGGCCTGACGACCAACATTGAAGTCACGAGTGCGCAGACCTCGGTGGCGCGCGCCCGGGACAATCAGATCGAAGCGCTGTTCCGTTTCAACGCTTCCCGGATCAATCTCGCGCGGGCGAAGGGGGAAATCGAAAGGTTGTTCTAGCGGTGCGTCATACCGGCGGGAACTGCGCGACGCGCGAGCAGAGCGGGAAACGCAGGAAAGGACATCCTGTTCACGTGTCGCGCGTGTCTCGCCTGTTCCGCTCATCGCGCAATGCGGTGACAGTTGACGATTAACGATCTGGCATTGCCGATGAAGATAGGCCGGAAACAGCTTGGTGTGCTGGCGCTCACGATTCCTGTGGCGATCGGAGTCTATCTTGCGATCGACCGGTTGATCTTGAATAGCGGGCTGCCGGATGGGCTGATCCAGGTGAATGGCCGCATTGAGGGCGATCATGTGACGGTGTCGAGTAAATTCCCCGGCCGCATCCGCGAATTGCTCGTGCGCGAGGGGGCGACGGTCACGGTCGATCAGGTGTTGATTCGATTGGACGACAGCCAGACCACCGCACGCGTTCAGCAGGCGAAGCACGCGGCTGCGGCGCTGGAGGCGCAGGTGGAGGCGGCCCACATGACATTGGCCGTCCTCAATCTCGATGTGCCGCTCGCGATTGAACGAGCCGACGCGCAGGTGGCCAAAGCGAAGGATACAGTCGACAAGGCCCTTTCCGTAGAACGAGAAGCGCGCAGCGATGCCCAACGGTTCCGGGATCTCGCGGAGAAGGATCAGGCCTCGATCCAGCAGCGGGATCAAGCCACCATGCGATGGGAAGTCGCCCAGAAGGACATTGCCTTTGCACGGTCAGCGCTGCTCCAAGCGACGAAGGAGCTCGCACAGGCCGAATTGGGATGGAAACGAATTCGCGCGAAGGAATCGGACGTGAACGCGCTCGAACGGCAGCGAGACCAAGCCTACGCAGTCCTCGATGAAGCCGAAAGCGTACTGAAAGACCTGACGATCACGGCTCCAACGAGTGGCACGGTTACCACAAGGATGATCAACGCGGGCGAAGTGGTTGCAGCTGGGGCACCGCTGCTTGAATTGGTCGATCTGGACCGGCTGTATCTGAAGGTGTATGTGCCGGAGGTGCAGATCGGCAAACTGCGGCTCGATCTGCCGGCCCGCATTTTCACCGACGCCTTTCCGGAGCAGCCCTTCGATGCAACCGTGCGGTATATCGCGTCCAAGGCCGAATTCACGCCGAAAGAAGTACAGACTCCCGATGAACGGGTCAAACTGATCTATGCTGTGAAGCTCTACCTGAAAGAGAATCCAGACCATCGACTCACACCGGGCCTCCCGGCCGATGCGATCATTCGATGGAAGGACGATGTGGCCTGGGCGAAACCGAGGAGTTAGGGCGAGCGGGGAACCCTTGTGCTCGCTGAGCGCGCACGACTCGGGTAAAGCGGAGTCTTGGCGACGCGAGGATGGGCGGGTGAAATCGTCGGTGCTCGCTCAACGCGCGCAGTAAAAGGTCTCCCGCTCGCCCTAACCGGAAGAGAATGAAAGAAATAGGAGCAGCAGATTCGTCTCAGCACTCAGCACTCAGCACCCAGCACTTTGACGCTGTCGTGCGCGTCTCGCAATTCGTGAAGCGCTACAAGAAGCAGACAGGGGTTGATGGAGTCGATCTTGAAGTCAGGAGAGGAGAGATTTACGGCCTGATCGGTCCGGATGGTTCGGGCAAAAGCAGCCTCATGAAAGCCATTGCCGGAGTGCTGACCTATGACGGCGGTTCGGTTGAAGTACTCGGAACGGTCGTCGATTCGGAACGAGCTGCGGAGCGAGTGAAGCAGCGAATCGGATTTCTGCCGCAAGGCCTGGGGCTGAATTTATACCCCGATCTTTCTGTCGAGGAGAACATCGATTTCTTCGCGCAACTTCGGCTGGTGCCGGATCGTGATCTCATTGAGCGGAAGACCAGGCTGCTTGCCATGACTCGCCTCGAGAAGTTCCGCGATCGAGCAATGAAGAATCTGTCTGGAGGCATGAAGCAGAAACTCGGGTTGATCTGCACCCTGATTCATGAACCGGAACTGGCGATTCTTGACGAGCCCACGACCGGCGTGGACCCCGTCTCGCGCCGTGATTTTTGGTCGATCCTGGCCGCGTTGATCCAAGAGAAAGGCATGACCGCCCTGGTCTCCACGGCCTATATGGACGAGGCCGCACGCTTTCATCGGCTCTCATTCTTATCGAGCGGCAAGGTGCTGGCATCGGGAACACCGACCGAAGTTCAAGCGCTGGCCTCTGGCTCGATAGTGACGTTTGAAGCTACGCCTCAACTGGATGCGATTGCCAGGCTCAAGACAAGGTACAAGCAGGTCGAGGCTTTGGGCCCCCTGCTGCGTGTCTTCACGGAGGAGACCGTTCGCGCTGCCGCGATACAATCGCTCACCTCAAGCCTGGGCGCTATCAAACCCGTGCAACTGCGAGTCGATGAGCCGGAACTGGAGGATGTCTTTGTTGCGCTGTTGCTTCGCCAGGGTGAACAGCCGACAGCCATCGAGATGCCTCCCGCCGCACCTCTGACGTCGAATGACGCGCTAGCAATCGAAGCGAAGGGTCTTATCCGTGAGTTCGGAGATTTTCGCGCGGTGGACCGCGTCAGCTTTCAGGTGAAGTCGGGGCAAATCTTCGGCCTCCTCGGGGCCAACGGAGCAGGAAAGACGACCGTCATCAAGATGCTGACCGGCATCATGCCGCAAACCGGGGGAGAAGGATGGGTCGCGGGGGCGGACATGAAGACCGCGGGTGGGGTCATCAAGCAACGGATCGGCTATATGTCTCAAGCCTTTTCGCTGTATCTGGATTTGACCGTGGAGGAAAATATCCGGCTCTTCGCCGGGATCTATGGCCTCGATCGGCCAGCGACTATCACACGGCTTGAGTGGATCCTGTCGATGGCCGGCTTGAAAGGATACGAGTCGAGCTTGACCAGTCGGCTGCCGATGGGGGTTCGCCAGAGGCTGGCGCTCGGCTGCGCGCTCGTCCATCAGCCTCGGGTATTATTTCTAGACGAACCGACGTCCGGCGTCGACCCGATCGGCCGGCGACACTTCTGGGACATTCTGTCGAGGCTTGCTCGTGAAGAAGGGGTCGCGATTCTGATCACGACCCATTACATGAGCGAAGCAGAACATTGCGACAACCTCGCGCTGATGTATGCCGGCCGAATCGTGGCGGAAGGGTCTCCGGCTGAGATGAAGCAGCAAGTCGAAAAAGAAGCTGGACAACTCATCGAAGTGGCAACAGATCAACCGGGGTTGGCCCTGGGGCGGGTGACCGCGGCAGGATTCGTCGCCGCCGCACTGTTTGGCACGAAGATTCACTTGTTCTCGACCGATCCTGTGCAGGACGAAGTGCGAATTCGACAATCTCTTATCTCCGTCGGTATTGATGTGCACGCCATTGCGGTACGTCCTCTGAGTCTCGAGGACGTCTTCGTCCAGCGCGTCATGGCGCTCGAGCAGCAGGGACGAGAGACACCTAAGGGGGTGGCTGCATGAATCTCGGGCGCGTCGCAGCCGTGGCCTTCAAAGAGTGGCGCGAGGTCACCCGCGACCGGATGTTTCTGCTCCTGGCCTTTGTCATGCCGGCGGTGTGGATGGTGGTGTTCGGATATGGTCTTGTGCTCGACGTGGAAGACATTGCCTTTGCGGTGGTAGATCGGGATCAGAGCTCCCTCAGTCGAGACTATGTGTACCGGTTTGTTCAGTCCCGATCCTTCAACTTTCAGGGCTCGTTGGCGAACGAGGACGAGGTAAACTCCGGGTTGCAAACCGGCAAGGTGCGTGCCGTCATTGTGATTCCGGAAAAGTTTCAAGAGCGACTGCTGTCCGGCATGCCGGTCAGCGTGCAAACGTTGATCGACGGGACCTTTCCGCTGCGGACCGATATCACGAAGGGCTACGTGATCGCGATCAATGCAGCCTTTAATGAAGAGCTCTTGGTCAACTATCTGGCACGGACCCGAGGGCTGTCACGCGACGAGGCGCAGCGGCGTACTCGACCTCTCAGGCTCGAAGTGCGGTATTTGTACAATGAGGAAGTCCGCAGCACGTGGTCGACCGTACCCGCGCTCGTCATGTTCTCGCTCATGGTGGGATCTCCTCTCTTGACGGCCTTGGGAGTCGTCCGTGAGAAGGAAACCGGATCGATCTACAACATCTACAGCTCCACGGTCAGCCGGCTGGAGTTCCTGGTCGGTAAGCTCGCCCCGTACGTCGCCATCTCCGCCGTGAATGTGGTCGTGTTGTGGCTGATGGCCGTGCTCCTCTTTGCCGTGCCGTTTAAGGGCAGCTTGTTGTTGTTTGCGGTCACGTCCGTGCTGTTCGTCTTGACCAGCACCGGGATCGGCCTCGTCGTCTCTTTATTGGTGCGCACGCAGCAGGCGGCGCTGATTATCACGGCGGTGGTGAGCACGGTGCCGACCATCCTCTTCTCCGGGCTGATCGTGCCGGTCTCGTCATTGAGCCAAGCGGCTCAGTTTCAGGCGCATCTGTTCCCCGGGATGTACTACACCAACATCGTGAGGGGAACGTTCTTGAAGAATGTCGGGCCGTCGGTCCTTTGGACAGATGTGTTGGCGCTCGGAGTCTATGCCGCGGTCTTAGGAGTCACCGGCTATTGGTTGTTCACGAAGAGGCCACGGGCATGAGATCCGCCGATCGCATCCTTATCTGGAGTCGACGCCTTGCAGTGATGACGCGCAAAGAGCTGCTGCAGTTGTTGCGTGATATTCCGCTCATGGGATTTCTCATCTATTCGTTCACGTTATCGGTCTACGTCACCGGAGCCGGCCTTCAGACGCAATTAAGGAATGCCGGCCTACTGGTTTCCGATGCCGATCGAAGCGCTTCCTCACGCGAGTTAGTCTCCAGATTTCATCTCCCGTATTTTCGCTTCGACGGCGAACTGGCTCATCCCGACGAAGGATTTATGCGGTTGGAGCGAGGTGAGTCGATGGTGGTCCTGGACATTCCCGCCCGCTTCCAGGAGGCCTTGGTCGCCGGTGAGCCGGTCGCGGTGCAATTGCTTGTTGATACGACCAACTCACCGCAAGGGCTCTCGGCCGCCAGCTACGCCGCCCGCATTGTGGGACAATTCGGCCAAGACGCGGTCTCGGTCAGAACCGGACGAACAGGCGCGTCCTTGACGATGATGCCGATGATCGTGAGCGATCATCGCGTCTGGTTCAATCAAGACCAGAACGAAACATGGTTCGAGTCCATCTCACACCTCTTGCGGATGACCACGATCTTTGCGGTCTTGTTGCCGGCGGCGGCGCTGGTGCGGGAGAAAGAACGCGGCACGGTCGAACAACTTCTGGTGTCGCCTTTGACGCCGATGCAAATCATGTTACCCAAAGTCCTGGCGATGACGCTGGTGATTCTGGGTGCGACGGCGGTGGCTTTGTTCGGCGTGATGCGGCCGGTGTTCGGCGTGCCGATCAGAGGAAGCGTGGGGCTCTTGTTCTCATTGACGGCGCTCTTCATTGTGGCCACATCCGGGATCGGGGTATTTGCTTCAACCGTCACGAAAAATCAAGCGCAAGTGGGGATGATGACGTTACTGGTGGTCGCCCCGATCCTCTTGCTGTCCGGCATTTTCACACCCATGGAGACGATGCCCGATTGGGTGCGCTATCTGATGGCCTTGTCCCCGCTCCGTTATTTCATCGAAATCGAGACCGGCATTCTGTTGAAAGGAATAGGAATCGAGACGGTATGGAGTCAAGTTCTCTCGATGACTGCGGTGGGAGGGTCGTTGTTCGGGTTGGGGTTGTGGCGGTTCCGGAAGCAGTTTCAGTGACGGGTCATGAGGAAGCCATGGGGTCAGCATCAATTGGCGCCCCGAGCCTGTCGAATTGCCCCAACAAATGGTTGCCGATTTCCTGGCTCGGTCAACCTGCCGGATGAATCATTCACATCACTGGAGTCTCGCGATGGCTGAGCAAGGGCATCTTTCGAAGCGCGTCGTAGCGGAACAGCCGTTGGTAGCCTATTTCTCGATGGAAATCGGGCTGGCCCCGAACATGCCGACCTATGCCGGTGGTCTTGGTGTGCTGGCAGGCGACACGCTTCGGTCTGCCGCTGATCTGGACATTCCCATGGTGGCGGTGACGCTGCTGCACCGGCGCGGCTATTTTCATCAACGGCTGGATGAACGGGGTTTGCAGCATGAAGAGCCGGTGGCCTGGCCGGTCAACGATTTCTGCGAGCCGGTGGACCAGCGGGTCGTTGTCGAAATCGAGAATCGTACCGTACAGGTCGGCGCGTGGCTGATTCGCGTGAAGGGCGAGTCGGGCGGCGAGGTGCCCGTCTATCTGCTCGACACGAATCTCCCCGAGAACCAGCCCTGGGACCGGACGCTGACCGACGTGCTCTACGGCGGTGACGACTACTATCGGCTCTGCCAGGAAGCGGTGCTGGGGTTCGGCGGCTACCGCATGCTGCGGGCGCTCGGGTACGGGCGCCTCCGCCGCTTCCATATGAATGAAGGACACGCGGCATTGCTGGTGCTCGCTCTGCTGGAGGAGAAGCTGGGTTCCGGCACCCACGAAACGGCAGTCTCAGCCGATCTCATCGATGCCGTCCGGGAGCACTGTGTGTTTACGACCCATACGCCGGTGCCGGCGGGCCATGATCAATTTTCCCCTGAGCTGTCGCATCGGGTGCTCGGCGACCGGCGCTGCGCCTGGCTCAAAGCCTGCGGTCATAACCATAGTTTGAACATGACACAGCTGGCGTTGCGTGGTTCACGGTTCGTCAATGGCGTGGCGATGAAGCACGGCGAGGTGTCCCACAGTCTTTTCCCCGGCTATCCGATTCACTCGATTACCAACGGAGTCCACGCGGTGACCTGGGCCGCTCCCTCGTTTCAGTCGCTCTACGACCGGCATCTTCCGGACTGGCGGCGCGATCAGCTCTCGCTTCGTTACGCGATCAGCATTCCCGGCGAAGAGATTTGGAACGCCCACCAGGAGGCGAAGCGGGTGTTGGTCGAGCATGTGAATCACGAGACCAACGCGGGATTCGATCGGGATGTGCTGACGCTGGGGTTTGCCAGGCGGGCTGCGGCCTACAAGCGGGGAACTTTGATCTTTCACGACATCGAGCGGCTGGCCAAGATTGCCGAACTGGCCGGGCCTGTCCAAATTGTCTTCAGCGGCAAGGCCCATCCGCGCGACCAGGATGGGAAAGATATGATTCACAAGATCCATGAACTTCGCGATGCCTTGCGGGGCAGGATTCCGGTGGCCTATCTCACGAACTATGACATGACCGTGGCCAAGCTCGTGTGTGCCGGTGCGGATGTTTGGCTCAATACGCCGCTCCCGCCGATGGAGGCCTCAGGAACCAGCGGCATGAAGGCGGCGGTCAACGGAGTGCCCAGCTTGAGTGTGCTCGACGGGTGGTGGGTCGAAGGGCATGTGGAAGACGTGACCGGTTGGTCCATCGGTGATCGGGTGGAGGCTTGCACGGAGCCGCAAGCGGGTATGGATGCCTGTCATGCGACGGAACTGTACCGCAAGCTCGAAGAGAAGATTCTTCCCTGTTACTATCGGGACCGGGGGCGGTTTATCGAGATCATGCGGCATGCGATCGCGTTGAACGGCGGGTTCTTCAATACCCAGCGCATGGTGGCTCAATACCTTCACAATGCCTATCGACTGGTCGGCGAGTATGCCCGCCTCGGATGAGGAAGATGGTCATATTGAAAGGCTGCAGAAAGTACCGTCATGACACGCTCTGATGCGGCTTCCGGCAGTGGCTCGATTCTGGCGATCAATAGCGGGTCGTCTACGCTCAAGTTTTCTCTTTTTCGCGCCGGGGACAGTCCTGTCCGCGAATTGTCCGGCTTGATCGACCGTATCGGATCGCCACAGGGTACCTTCACCTGGATGCAGGAAGGCGCCAGCCACGACGATCGTCGAATCGTTGCAACCCTCGATCATGCGTCCTGCCTCGAACCGATTCTGGAATGTGCCCAAGACAAGCTTGCGCGCGAGCCATTGCTGGCGATTGGACACCGGGTTGTGCACGGCGGCAGGGATTATCGTGAGCCGCAGCGAGTGACGCCGGTTGTGATGGAAGAACTGCAACGGCTGAGTCCGTACGATCCGGAACATCTTCCGGCTGAAATCGAATTAATCGAGGCCTGTGCGCGTCGATACCCCCGTCTTCCGCAAGTCGCCTGTTTCGATACAGCGTTTCATCAGGGCATGCCGAACGTGGCCCGCCTGCTGCCGATCCCAAGGCGCTATGACAAGTTGGGGCTTCAACGGTACGGATTCCACGGCTTGTCGTACGCCTTTCTCATGAAGGAACTGGCCAGAGTCGGAAGGCAAGGCGAAGCCAACGGTCGCATCATTCTCGCTCACCTGGGAAACGGCGCCAGTATGGCCGCCGTCAAAGACGGCAAGAGCGTTGAGACGACGATGGGCTTCACCCCGGCCTCCGGCATGCCGATGAGCCGCCGATCGGGCGATCTCGATCCGGGGCTTGTCTCCTATCTGGCTCGAACGGAGGGGATGAGCGCCGATCGGTTTCACCGGATGGTCAATACCGAATCAGGTTTGCTCGGCGTCTCGGAGATCAGTGCCGATATGCGCGACCTCCTCAAGGAGGAACAGAGCGATCCGCGCGCGGCTGACGCCGTCGCGCTGTTTTGTTATCAGGCCAAAAAATGGATCGGCGCATTGGCAGCGGCGCTGGGGGGCGTCGATACCCTGGTGTTCAGCGCGGGGATCGGCGAGCATGCTCCCGTCATTCGAGCCCGTATCTGCGAGGGATTGGAATTTCTCGGCGTTGCCATCGATCACGCGCGCAATCAGCAGAACGACGCCGTGATTTCCAAGGAAGACGGTAGGGCGACCGTGCGGGTGATTCACACGGATGAAGAACGTGAGATCGCGGCGTCCGTCATGGCGCTGTTGAGCACAGACTGAATCGGGAGGTGAGAAAGAGCATGGACAGGCGTCGAACCATCGGGAATCCTCTGAGTCCGGAGGCAGCCAAGAAACTGGATGCCTACTGGCGGGCGGCCAACTATCTCTCCGTCGGCCAGATTTATCTCTATGACAACCCCCTCCTGAAAAAGCCGCTGACGCGCGCCCATATCAAGCCGCGCCTGCTTGGTCATTGGGGCACGACGCCGGGCTTGAACTTCATCTACGCGCACTTGAACCGCATTATCAAGGCACACGATCTCAACATGATCTATATCACCGGGCCCGGTCACGGCGGTCCCGGGCTTGTGGCGAACGCCTATCTCGAAGGTGTCTACAGCGAGGTTTACACCAATGTGTCGCAGGACGAGCGCGGGATGAAGCAGCTGTTCAAGCAGTTTTCATTCCCCGGCGGCATTCCCAGCCACGTGGCGCCCGAGACGCCCGGCTCCATCCACGAAGGAGGCGAACTGGGCTATGCGCTCTCCCATGCCTACGGAGCCGTCTTCGATAATCCGGACTTGATTGCGGCCTGCGTCATCGGCGACGGCGAGGCGGAAACGGGTCCGCTCGCCACGAGCTGGCACTCCAACAAGTTTCTGAATCCGTCCACCGACGGCGTCGTCCTGCCCATTCTCCATTTGAACGGCTACAAGATCGCGAATCCCACCGTGCTGGCTCGAATCAGTCACGACGAATTGGATCATCTCTTCCGAGGCTACGGCTATACCCCCCATTTCGTCGAGGGCAGCGATCCGTTGGAGATGCATCAACGCATGGCCGCGACGCTCGATTCCATCATCAGTGACATCCAACGGATCAAAGATGCTGCGCGCCGAGACGGGGCCAAGGAACGACCGCTCTGGCCGATGATCGTGCTTCGGACTCCCAAAGGATGGACCTGCCCGCCACAGATTGATGGAAAGAGGACCGAAGACTACTGGCGGTCCCATCAAGTGCCGATGGGGGACATGGACAAAGTGGCACATATCAAGATCCTCGAACAGTGGATGAAGAGCTACAAACCCCACGAGTTATTCGACAAGACGGGAGCTTTCCAGCCGGAATTGGCGGAGCTGGCGCCAAGAGGACACCGTCGTATGAGTGCAAATCCCCATGCGAACGGCGGCCTGCTGCTCAAAGATCTGCGTCTCCCTGATTTCCGCGAATATGCCGTCAAAGTTCCGGGGCCCGGCGTCGTCGAAGCGGAATCCACGCGTGTGATGGGGGCATTCTTGCGGGACACGATGAAACTCAACTTGGGGAGTCGGAATTTCCGGCTTTTCAGTCCTGACGAGAACAACTCCAATCGCTGGCAAGATGTCTTGGAAGTCACGAACCGGACATGGATGGCAGACCGCCTTCCGTACGACGACCATCTGGCGCCGGACGGGAGGGTGATGGAGATGCTCAGCGAACATCAGTGCCAGGGGTGGCTGGAGGGCTATCTTCTGACAGGTCGGCATGGCTTCTTTTCCTGCTACGAGGCCTTCATTCACATCATCGACTCCATGTTCAATCAACATGCCAAATGGCTCAAGGTCTGCAACCATATCCCGTGGCGACGACCGATCGCCTCACTGAACTATTTGTTGTCTTCCCACGTCTGGCGGCAGGATCACAATGGATTCAGCCATCAAGACCCCGGCTTCATCGACCACGTCGTGAACAAGAAGGCCGAAGTGATCCGGGTGTATCTCCCGCCCGACGCCAATACGCTGCTGTCCGTCACCGACCATTGTCTGCGCAGCCGCAATCACGTGAACGTCATCGTGGCGGGCAAGCAGTCAGCGCCACAATGGCTCGATATGGATGCCGCGGTGAAGCATTGCACGGCCGGCATCGGCATTTGGGAATGGGCCAGCAACGACAAGCACAGCGAGCCGGATGTGGTGATGGCCTGCTGCGGCGACGTGCCTACCATGGAAACGCTCGCGGCCGTGTCCTTGATAGGGACGTATTTGCCCGAACTATCCGTACGAGTGGTCAATGTGGTGGATCTTATGAAGCTGCAGCCAACCTCTGAACATCCGAACGGATTGTCTGACAAAGATTTCGATGCCCTATTCACGACGGAGAAGCCGGTCATTTTCGCCTTCCACGGCTACCCCTGGCTGATCCACCGCCTGACGTACCGGCGGACCAATCACAAGAACTTGCACGTGCGTGGCTATAAGGAAGAAGGCTCGACCACGACGCCGTTCGACATGGCGGTGATGAACGATCTGGATCGGTTTCATCTGGTCGCCGATGTCATCGATCGGATCCCCCTGCACGGGTCCCAGGCCGACTATGCCAAGCAGGCTCTCCGCGACAAACGCATCGAGCACAAACAGTACATCGCCAAATATGGCGAAGATATGCCGGAGATCAGCCGGTGGAAGTGGAGCGGGCGGAGGAATGCCACAAAGGGTGCGCGGTCTCTTTGAATTCATCCCGCCAGGTGGAAACACGCTGCCCTACAGCCAAATTCTTCGGTCGAGATGGATGAATTTTCTCTACGAAGTATGTTATCGAAGGAGGATTTTATAGGGGAAATCTAGGCGGCTGAACTAGCTATTATCAGGGGGAGGAGCATGGACCGGGTGATTCCTTTCAATCTGCGGGTGGTCGGGGTATGTGTCATGGCCGTTCTGCTGACCGGCCAATCCTACGCGGACGAACCGGAGGCCAAGAAACCGGACGACAACAAACCCCAGCCGATGCTCGATTGCCGGTATGATCGCACCGATGTCGGAGAGACGAGCGAGGCCTTTCCATCCGATGACGTCTTTCGCCCCCTCATCGCGGACCCCAAGCAGCCCCAGTTCTTCGCCATGTGGCAACACTCGCGGCCGCGCGACGGCGGATCGTCCTTCAACTTGGGGTCAGTGGCCATCGGCGAGAACTTCGGCTTTTACACCAAGCGGCAGGGATGCGATGGATGGCAAGTGGGCCTGCTCACCGGCATCTTCTCGCAGTTCAACCTGGACCAGAAAAACGCCGAGCTGATCAACACGGATTTCAATGTGGGCCTCCCGCTCTCGTGGCGATCAGGGAATTGGTCCGCGCGGCTTCGCTATTACCACCAAAGCAGCCACTTAGGCGATGAGTTCTTGGTCAGGAATGTTGGATTCCAGCGGTTTACGGTCTCCTTTGAAGAGGTGGACGCGATTCTGTCCTACGACTATAAGTGGCTGCGCCTGTATGGAGGCGGCGCGTATCTCGTGCATCGCGAACCGGCAACGGTCGATCGTACACGGCTCCAGTGGGGATTCGAAGCCCGGGCTCCTGCGATGCGCACCAGTCTCTTGGTTCCCTTCCTCGATCGGCTGATTATTACGCCCGTGTTGTCGGCGGACTTCAAGTCGGCGGAAGAGCACAGCTGGATCATCGACACGAATGTGCTCGGCGGTTTTGAATGGTCCCGAACAGGATCCCGCCGGCGTTTTCGGATCATGGCGACCTATTTTCACGGCTATAATCCGTACGGACAGTTTTTCATCAATCAGAAGATCGAATCGATCGGGCTTGGAGCCTATTTCACGTTTTGATGAGACGAAGCAGGGTGCGGGCTTGCGAGTCCGCACACTGCACGGACACTTCTGCTAGAATCGTCCACCTGGACAAGTTGAAACGAGGCTGATCCGCTGCCGAGACATACCGTCATGAATAGTGCGGGCTAGGAGACCACCGTCGATGAACAAGAAGCTCTCCTTTTCCCTATGGTACGTTCTGCTTGCAGTCATGGCCGTCGTGCTGGTGCATGACTTCATCCTTGCTCTGAATAAAGTCGAAGAAATCCCCTACAGTCAGTTCAGAAGCTTGGTTGCGGAAGGCAAGGTGGCGGAAGTCTCCCTGAGCAGCCAATTGGTGACCGGCAAGCTCAAGCCCGAAGGGGAATCAAAAGTAGAAAAGTTGTTTACGACTATCCGTGTCGAGGATCCTGAGCTGGTCCGTGAGCTCAACCGGAGCGGCGTGACCTTCACCGGCGTCATCGAATCCACCTTCTTCCGCGATCTCCTCTCCTGGGTGTTGCCGGTCGTGGTATTTGCCCTAATCTGGTTCTTTATCTTTCGTCGCTTGGGCCAGGCCCAGGGCGGTTTCATGCAAGTGGGACAATCCAAAGCGAAGATCTACGTGGAAAAGGACATCAAGGTGACGTTCGCGGATGTAGCCGGTGTGGACGAGGCAAAGGAAGAGCTGCGGGAGGTGATCGAGTTCCTCAAGACGCCGGAGAAATTCACTAAGCTGGGCGGGAAAATTCCGAAAGGCATTCTATTGGTCGGCCCGCCCGGAACCGGCAAGACGTTGCTGGCCCGCGCGGTGGCCGGTGAGGCAGGAGTGACGTTCTTCAGCATCAGCGGTTCCGAGTTTGTCGAAATGTTCGTCGGGGTCGGGGCGGCACGCGTGCGTGACTTGTTCGATCAAGCGAAGTTGAAAGCGCCCTGCATCATTTTTATCGACGAGTTGGATGCGCTCGGAAAGGCGCGTGGCGCAGGACCTATGGGCCATGAGGAGCGGGAACAAACGCTCAATCAGTTGCTGGTTGAGATGGACGGCTTCGATCCCCGCATCGGGGTCATTCTCATGGCAGCGACCAATCGCCCCGAGATTCTTGATCCTGCCCTGCTGCGAGCCGGGCGGTTCGATCGTCATGTGGTGGTGGACCGTCCGGACAAGACCGGTCGCCTTGCCATTCTTCGTGTGCATGCCAAGCAGGTGGCATTTGGTCCCGACGCCGATCTTGAAACGATCGCAGCGATGACCCCCGGGTTCTCAGGAGCCGATTTGGCCAACATCATCAACGAGGCGGCGTTGCTGGCCGTGCGCAGAGGCAAGGATCAGGTCGGGATGTCGGAATTACAGGAAGCTGTCGAGCGAGTCATTGCCGGCTTGGAGAAGAAGAATCGCGTCCTGAACAAGATGGAGAAGGAGCGGGTGGCTTACCATGAGACCGGCCATGCCCTTGTTGCCCTGTCTTTGCCGGGGATGGATCAGGTCCAGAAAATCTCGATCATTCCACGAGGCGTGGCGGCGCTCGGCTATACGTTGCAGCTTCCGACGGAAGACCGGTTCCTGATGACGAAGTCCGAGCTTGAGAACAAGGTCGCCGTCTTGCTGGGTGGTCGGATTGCGGAAGAGCTGACCTTCGGCGAGGCCTCGACGGGAGCGCAAAACGATCTTGTGAAGGCCACCGACATCGCGAAAAGCATGGTGAAGGCCTACGGGATGAGCGACAAATTGGGCACCATCACCCTCGAGCGGGAGCGGCAACCCCAGTTTCTCCAGCTGCCGATCGGGTCTGAAAAGGGCGATTATTCAGAGGAGACTGCGCGGGAAATCGATTGTGAGGTGCGGCGGATCATCGACGAACAGTATGAACGGGTGAAACGGCTGCTGGGAGAGAGGAAAGCCGCGTTGCAACAAGGCGCGCTGCTGCTGCTGGAACAGGAAGTCATCACCGGGGCTGAGCTGCAAACGATAATGAAAAAGGTTTGAATGGATCGCCGGCATGGGGTAAGTATGTACCACTAGCGAGATAAAGGCGCAGATTGCCGAGCGGACTATGCTGATGGAACAACAGGCAACGATCTCCGTCAGCGACAATGTGATTCACTGCCGGGGGGCCTGGACCCTCCCGAACGTGACTGAATTGGAGCGCCGCAGTAAGACACTCCGATGGCCTGACGCTCCCGAACTGTTGTGCGATGCCGGCGAGGTGACCGCCATGGATACCGGCGGCGCCCTGTTGTTGTATCGGAGTATCGAGAGTGTGCGCCGCGCCGGCCGGAGCGTCGCTCTCCACGGGTTGAAACCGGAATTCGCCGAGCTGGTGCGGCTGATCGAAACCAGCAGTCGCCCCACTCACGGCCCCGACCTCCGTCGCGACGGATGGGACGCGCGCTTGACACGGGTCCTCCAACGTAAACAGGACGCGGTCATTCAAGGGCTTGCCTTTCTCGGAGAAACCACCGTCACGTTCGGCCGGTCGCTACTGCAGCCGCGGTCCATTCGATGGCGGGCTCTTCTGCGGGTCATTGAATTGGACGGCGTGCGCGCCTTGCCGATCACCGGCCTGCTGACCTTCCTGGTCGGTATCGTCATCGCGTATCAGGGCGCGGAACAGCTCCGCAAGTTCGGCACGAACATCTTCATCGTCGATCTGGTCGGGATTTCGCTGGTGAGGGAAATCTCGCCGTTGATTGTCGCGATTCTCATCGCCGGCCGGTCGGGATCGGCCTATGCGGCCGAGATCGGCACCATGAAGGTGACGGAGGAATTGGACGCAGTCCGCACACTCGGCATTTCGCCCATCAACTTACTTGTCCTGCCGAGATCCCTGGCCCTCGTCATCGCCTTGCCGCTGTTGACGGTCTATGCCGATGTATTGGGTATCTTCGGCGGCATGCTCGTTGCGACGAGCCAGTTGAACGTGAGTTTCACCGAGTTCCTGGCTCGCTTCGAAGAGGCCGTCGCGGTGCGGCATTTTCTCATCGGTCTCGCCAAGGCGCCGTTCTTTGCTATGATCATTGCAATGGTCGGCTGCTATCAGGGGCTTCAGATCCGGGGGGGCGTAGACGACGTAGGCCGGCATACGACGATCGCCGTCGTGCAGAGCATTTTTCTCGTCATCGTGTTCGATGCGATCTGCAGCGTGTTGACGAACTGGTGGGACTTGTGATGCCTGCGACAAGCATTGCGGCGCCGATTATCGACATCAGCCATGTCTCTACACGATTTGGGACGTCGGTTGTCCATGATGATGTGAGTCTCTCGATCAAGCAGGGCGAAGTCTTCGCGATCGCCGGAGGCAACGGCTGCGGCAAGTCCACGTTGTTGCGGGAGATCGTCGGCCTGCTGACACCATCGGGTGGAACCATTCGGATTTTGGGAGTCGATAGCCGGGAGTTAAGCGAAAGCAATGGCCGGCCGATTCACAACCGGATCGGGGTCATGTTCCAGCACGGCGCCCTGTTCAGTTCGCTCACGCTGGCGGAAAATGTTGCCGTGCCGTTGCGCGAGCATACGGATCTGAATCCAGGATTGATTCGTGAGATCGTCGCCGTCAAGATCGCCATGGTTGGATTGCCGCCGGACAGCGGCGTGAAATTTCCGAACGAGCTCAGCGGAGGCATGAGACGGCGGGCCGCACTCGCCCGCGCGATCGTGATGGACCCGGAGCTGCTCTTTCTTGACGAACCGACGGCCGGGCTGGATCCGATGATCGCCGCGGGGTTCGATGACCTTGTCCTCTCGCTGAAAAAGCTTTTGGGGTTGACGGTCGTCATGGTTACGCACGATCTGGATTCCCTGTGGCGCATCGCCAGCCGGGTGGCGGTGCTGGGCAAGGGGAAAGTGCTGGGGGTCGGAACCATGCAGGAGTTGTCGCAGTCCGACGACCCGGTGATCAAAGAGTATTTCCACGGTCCACGCGGGCGCACGGCGCTGGAACAGGCGGCATGGAACGGCGCGAAGCGTGACGCATGAAGCGTAGAGCCTGTCTCGCGAGAACAGCGAGACAAGCGGGAAACGCGCGACGAGACGGGGAAGTTGTTGAAACGAGTCCCGCCTTATGCACACGTCTCGCCTCTCTCGCAAGCACGAGATACGAACGACAAGGTACGAGAAGGGCATCGAAGTGGAACCGAAAGTAAATTACATTCTCGTTGGAGCGTTCGTGGCTGTCCTCGGCGGGGCGATGTTGGTCGGCGTTCTGTGGATGGGGAAATCCGACTACCGGGGCATCTATGACCGTTACGAGGCCTACTTTCGGGAATCGGTGGCGGGCCTGAGCGTGGACTCGACCGTCAAATATCGCGGCGTCGACGTGGGGCGGGTGAAGGACATTGCCTTGAACCCCGACAATCCTGAGGAAGTGAAGTTGACGCTGGATATCGCCAGCGGGACACCGATCAAGACGGACACCGTTGCCGAACTGCATACACAGGGGCTCACCGGCCTTGCGACGATCAATTTGACCGGAGGCAGCAAGGAGGCGCCGCGGTTGGAAGCCTCGGAAGGACAGGCGTACCCGGTCATCAAAACCGGTCCCTCCTTGTTCTTTCGGCTGGATGAAGCGATCTCCCGTTTGCTGTCCGAGAAGGGATTGAGCAAGCTCCTGGCGGATATGGACTTGGCGGCCAAAGGGGCGGCGGATGTGCTGGATGAAGAGAACCGTACGGCGTTGAAGCGCACGATCACAGATCTTTCAGAGGTCATGCACTCTGTCGCGGCCCATCGGGCTCAGATTGAAGCAGGCCTGAACGGTGCCGCCCAAAGCGCCGACAATCTCGTCAAGGTCACGGCGGTGTTGAATGAGCAGGTGCCGGTCATGCTGGCGCGGATCAACAAGAGCGCAGCCGCCTTGAACGCGATGACGGAAGAACTCGCTCAAACGAGCAAGGCGGTGCGGTCGGTCGTGAATGACAGCCGGCCGGAGTTGGAACAGTTCTCTCGGCAGACCTTGCCTCAAGCCGGGCTATTGGTGACGGAACTGAGGGGGCTGGCCACGACGCTGACACGGGTGGCGCGGGATCTGGAGCGCGAGCCTGAGTCGCTCGTGTTCGGACGGAAACCGGCGCCGCGTGGACCGGGAGAGTAAGATGCGTGAATCGTATTTCGTGAAGCGTGAAGCGCAAAACTGAAAGGGAGCATGCTGATCTTTGTTCGCGAGATACGAGATACGCTTCACGAACGACGGGAGAGGAAACAGATGAAGTCTTGGGCGATCCTAGCCGCTCTTGCGATGTTGGTATTGACGGCGGCCGGCTGTCTTTCCTCCCGCTCGGAGTCGCAGCCGGCCCATACCTACCGTTTGAGTCTCGATCCTGAGCGCACTAAGGTTCGTCCGGCCGACATCAACGGCCCGATCTTGCAGGTCAGCCTGCCGCTGGCTGAGCCGGGATTCGACACACCTCGGATAGTGTATCTGAAGCGTCCCTATGAATTGGAGCAGTACGCCCTGAATCAATGGGCCGACCAGCCGGCACGCATGTTCGCGTCCCTGATGGTGCAGGCGCTGGGGCGGACCGGCTCGTGGCGAGCCGTCGTCCCGGTACCGGGCTCCATTCGCGGAGATTTCCGTCTCGACTCCTACGGGTTCGCCCTGCAGCAGGAATTCATGCAGGACCCCAGCCTGGTGAGGGTCACTGTTCGTGCGCAATTGGTCGAGGCAAAAGAGTCGCGGCTTGTAGGGGCACGCGTGTTTGAAGTAGTGGAGACGGCGCAAAGCGACGATGCATACGGCGGCGTGGTGGCCGCGAACCGGGCGATTGCCGTGCTGCTCGACGAGATAGCCTCCTGGCTTCGGGAATGCCTGAAACATTCGCCGGAATGCAGCCGTTGAGCAGGCGCATATCAAGACGTGAAACGTGAAAAGTAAGAAGTGAGGAGTGAGAGGTGGGAGTGAGGAGAGCGAGGGGTAAAAGGGCAAGGACAACAGGAAACAACAACCCATGATGAGCCGGACACGTGCTGCCCTGTGCCTGTTGACGATCGTCTGTTGGTGTGCGGCATCCACAACAGGGCTTGCAGCGGGTCAGCGCAATCTGGAACGAGGCAAGAAACTTTATGAGAAGTATTGTCTGGCCTGTCATGGCCCGCTGGGCCGGGGGGATGGAGCCGTGCAATTTGATCCTCCTGTTGCAGACCTGACCTCGAGTGAGGTGCTCATGAAGCCGGACTCCCGCCTCTTGAAGAGCATCCACGAGGGACGACCGAATACCGCGATGGATACGTGGAAGCGTGTCATGTCCGAGGAGGCGACTCGTGATGTGCTCGCGTACATTCTGACCTTTCCACGGTAGTCGAAGGTGACAAAGCCGAATGAAAGCGTCCTGGAAAACAGGCCTCAGTTTTGGCTTGACCTCAGGCGTCATCACGACGCTCGGCTTGATGGTGGGGTTGCACTCGGGAACGCATTCGCGCGCGATCGTGATCGGAGGAATTCTGACCATCGCGATTGCTGATGCGATGTCCGATGCCCTCGGCATCCATGTATCTGAAGAGTCGAACAACAGCGGTCCTACGAGGCACGTCTGGGAGGCAACCCTGGCGACCTTCGCCGCGAAGTTCGTCATCGCACTGAGCTTTGTGGTGCCGGTTGTGTTGCGTTCGCTCGATCAGGCGATAATGATCAGCGTAGTCTGGGGCATGTTCTTACTGGCGGCCCTCAGTTTCTTCGTCGCACGGGCTCAAGCCATTCCGCCTTGGAAGGTGATCGGCGAACATCTTTTCATCGCCCTGTGTGTCGTGGCGATCACGCATGCAGTCGGCGAGTGGGTCCAAGGTCTCGTGGAGGCGGAATGATCAATGCAAGACGGAACAGGTGAAGCATGAGGGGTAAAGGGGTGGGGAGTGAACGGAACGGAAAGGGGATGATATGGACACTCGGAGCAAAGTCTATCTGTACCATACGACGGTTAAATGGACGGACCATCGCAAAGGAATGATGTCCTGCGAAGGCAAACCGAATGTGGAGGTGGCGACGCCGCCGGAATTCAAGGGGCATGAAGGGATCTGGTCGCCGGAAGATCTGTTCGTGGCCTCGGCGAATATCTGCCTGATGACGACGTTCATCGCCGTCGCGGAGCGGGCCGGCCTCGCCTTCTCCGCGTATGAAAGCGCGGCGGAAGGCCGGCTGGAGTTGGTGGAAGGAAAGTTTCAGTTCACTGCCATCACGATCAAGCCGACCATTACCTTGGAATCGGATGACGATGCCGCCAGGGCGAAAGAGCTGATCCAAAAAGCCGAAGCCAATTGTCTGATTTCCAACTCGATGAAAGCGAAAGTGACGTTGGAGCCGATCATCCACTAACCACATCGTTTCTATCTCAACTAGCTTTATTGTCATACGTCTATCGTTAACCGTCTATCGGGCGAACGGACCGATGCTTCTCGGCCTCGGTATTGGTCGTCGTATTCGAATGACCGTTGACGCTTTCTTCTCTGTAGCATCCTGCGCCAGTGGCAGAAATGACGCTGGGGTGTTTCTCACCAGCTCTCTTTCATCCTTGCCGTGACGATCAGGCCCCATCTGGCTAAGTCCGCGATGGACCGGTGAGTTTTGCCATCACCAGGCGTCCGGTTGAGTGGCATACTGCTCGCACTATCGATCCAGTCAAGAGGTGCTGTATGCGTGCTATTGGAGTCGGACTCGCTCTGTTGATAGGGATTCTATCGGTCGGATTTGCCGGAGGTGTGGGGTTGAAGGACCTCACCTCTGCGGGAAAAGGAGGAGATTCGGTCAGCGGGCGGGAGATCTATGTCAACACCTGCATTCGTTGCCATGGAATCGACGGTACAGGAGCGCAGAGCGTTCGGCTGGTTCCCGCGCCGGCGGATCTCAGTTCCCCTGCTGTTCAGAATCGTCTTGATGGGACACTGTTCAAGCGTATTCATGATGGCAAACCGAATACCGCGATGGGGGCATGGAAACATGCGCTGTCCGACGAGGAAATCTGGGACGTGCTGGCCTACGTGCGAACACTCGGAGTCGGTTCTGATGTACGACCGTGAAGCATGAATCCTCTTTATGGGTGCCTGCCTCTCATGGATCAGAACGAACAGGCAACGGACTCAATGATTGACTGCTGGGAGGTGTCGCCATGACTTGTAACGTCGGAGGAATCGAACGGCCGATACGGATTGCAGCGGGTATTCTATTGCTCGGGATCGGCGCGCTGGCCGGCCTTTCTACTGTCGGCACGGGGATCGCGCTGGCCGCAGGGGCAATCTTACTGCTCACCGCAGCGATCGGATTTTGCCCGCTCACAGCTCTGCTTGGAATCAATACCTGTGCGGGAAAACCAGGTACCAAGAAGTGAGGGTTGGATGATGGATCGACGCATGATGGCCGGCATAGCAGTCGTTGCACTGTTCTCGGTGGCGATGGGTTGTGTGCCGCCGCCGCGCGTGGCAGGACCAGCGGAGGCTACAGCCGTCGTGGAGCGAAACGGGGCTGTGGATGCGCTGTTCTCTCCGCCTTCTCCGGACACCATTCCGGGTGATCTTCGGGGCGAGCAGATCCGGCTGGGCTACAAGATGGTGGTCGATACGCAAGGGTACGGGAAACGTTATGTCGGCAATGCGCTCAACTGCACGAATTGTCACCTTGACGCGGGCCTTACTCCAGGCGCCGCCCCCTTTGTCGGAATCAGTGTTCTCTATCCCGAATACCGCGCTCGCGCGGGACGGAAGATGAGCCTCACCGACCGGATCAACGAATGTTTCGAGCGGAGTATGAACGGCAGGGCGCTTCCCCCCGATAGCACGAAACTCGCGGCCATTGTGGCCTACATCGACTGGTTGTCGAAGAACGTGCCGCCAGGCAGCGCCGTGCCCTGGCGGGGAATACCTCGTATCACGTCGACTCATTCGCCGGATCCTGTCAGCGGCAAGCAGGTCTTCGAAAGGCGATGTGTCTTCTGCCATGGGACCGACGGGCAAGGGACGATGGCCGCGCCGCCGGTCTGGGGACCCGGCTCCTACAATGTCGGCGCAGGCATGGCGCGAGTCAGTGTGGCAGCTGCATTCATCAAGGCCAATATGCCGCGTGGGTGGGGCTGGTCCCTGACCGACGAGGAAGCGTTCGATGTCGCGGCCTATATCAACAGCCAGCCGCGTCCTGATTTTCCCGGTAAAGCGCGCGATTGGCCGAACGGGGGCAAGCCGGCGGATGCGCCATATTAAGCGTCATCGCTGAGAGGGTGGTGTGATCGAGATGAACGGAATGCTCGTTACGCTTCTGGTCGGCGCACTTGGCGTCGCCGCCGTGGGGTTCAGCGGAACAGCCGTGACCGGTCAGGAGTCGCATCGGGTGGTCATGCACCTCAATTCAGGCGATGAAAAGGTCCAACGGGGAGCGTTGAACAATATCCGCCACCTCTATCAAGAGGTGGGGCGGGAGCACTTGCGGGTCGAGCTGGTGGTGCATGGTGCCGGGTTGACGCTGTTGACGAAAAAAGATTCTGTGCTGGCCACGGAACTGGCGCAGCTGAAGTCGGCCTCTGATGTCGAATTTACCGCCTGCTCCAATACGATGAAGGCGCAGGGTCTCACGCGGGCGGATTTGATCGATCAGGTGGATCGCACCGTGCCGGCCATGGTCCGACTGATGGAATTACAAGAACAAGGTTGGTCTTACATCAAACCCTGATGCCGAGATGACACACGACACCCTAGCTCTTCACGGAACAGGCCACAAGGATACGAACCCGGTGCTTGGGTGGTGGGCCGGCGGTGTGGCGATCGGGGTTGTGCTCATTCTGGCGGTCGCATTGGTCCAACCGATCGGAGTTTCGACGCAGTACGTCGTGCTGGACGGGGTGCTTCTCCACCATGTGCTCCCGGACGTGGCATCGAAGAGCCCCTACCTGGCGAAGACCGCGCCAGGTTGGACGCTGGCCACGTACGAGTTCTTTTTTGTGTTGGGGATTCCGCTCGGGGCATTGCTGGCAGCGATGGTGACGTCCCGCTTCAGCACGAGAGTCGTGCCGTCCGAATGGAGCAAGCGGTTTGGCTCGAACCCCGGACATCGCCTGGTGTGGTCCTTCGTCGGCGGATTTCTCCTCCTCTTTGGCGCCCGTTTCGGCGGCGGATGTACCTCCGGCCATATGATCAGTGGCGTGTCGCAGCTGGCCGTCAGTTCGCTCGTGTTTTCGGTCGCCCTCTTTGCGAGCGCGATCATGACGGCACGGTGGCTGTACGGCGACGGGAGAAAGCAATGATGTTGTTGCTCGGATTAGTGTTGGGGTCGGCCTTCGGCGCGGCCCTTCAATTATCCGGCGCATCGAGCCATACCAAAATCACCCGGGCGTTGCGGCTCAAAGATTTGACGATTATCAAATTGATCGTGGTCGCAATCGGAGTCGGATTGATCGGGGTCCATCTGTTGGATCTGTCGGGGTGGGCGAACATGAAGGTCAAAGATCTGTATCTGCCTGGAATGATCGTAGCAGGGCTCATCTTCGGTGTGGGATTTGCCGTCTCGGGCTATTGCCCGGGCACCGCACTCGTGGCAGCGGCTGAAGGAAAACCGGATGCCTGGGTGACGGTCCTGGGCGGACTATTCGGCGCCCTGGTGTTTGCTTTCATGTTTCCGGATTTGGAAACGATCTTGTTCTCGTTCGGCGAATACGGGCCTGTGACGATTCATGGACTGCTCGGGATACAGGGCTCCATTCTGGCGATTCCACTGGGCGTGTTTTGTCTCTGGTTGGCGGCAAGACTTCCAGGTTCCGGAGGCGCGCAATGAAACTCACGGCGGCCTATCATGGCGGGACTCGCTACGATATCACGAGCGGCAAGCATCGCGTCGTCACCGATCAACCGGCGGAGGACGGGGGGCAGGATGCCGGAATGAGTCCGGTTGAACTCTTCGTCGGCTCCGTGGCGAGCTGCGTGGCTTACTTCGTAGGTCAGTTTTGTACGCGACATAATATTTCTCGGGATGGGTTGAGTATCGATGCGGAATGGGCCATGGCCGAAAGTCCGCATCGTGTCGGCCGGATCGATATCGCCATCCATCTTCCCCATCGAATTCCGTCCGAGCAGAAGGAGCGGCTGTTGAAAGTCGCGCATGGCTGCACCGTCCATCAGTCTATCGCAAGTGCGTTGACCATCACGATCACGTTGAACCCTCATACGCCATCGGGCGTTCGTTCATAGAGACATGCGAAGGGTAGGATCACGATCGATCAAAGGGAGGGTGACATGAAGGGAAGGAGACGAGAGTTGGTGGCAGGGGCCGTGTTCGCGCTGATGGGATTTGCGGCTTTTCCGTGCTGGTCATTGGCCGGCGATCAGTCCCGCGCGAAAGACATCGTCCAGCAGACCTGCGCGCAATGCCACCGGCTGGAAGGCAAGGCCGACTCTCGCTTCAATCTGAGGGCACCCGATCTGATCTGGGCCGGCAGCAAATATCAGCGGTTCTGGTTGACTCGATGGTTGACCGGGAAAGAGGCGCCTCTGTATGCAAAGGGCTATCGATGGGATCTGACGACCGTGCCGTCCAAGCATCCGATGGTCACGGAGTCGGAAGCCGGCGCCATTGCGGATTATTTTGCCGAGCACAACAAAGATCCGCGCGTGACGGTCGGGGCATTTGACCTCTCGAAAGTGACGAAGTACGAAGCGACCTTCGGCGGGATGGCTTATAAGGCGCATGCCTGTCTTGGCTGCCACACGATCGAGGAAAACGGCAAACTCATCGGCGGCCCACAGAGTGCCGCGCTGCAGAATGCGGGCCAGCGGTACAACTCGGACTGGCTTTTCCGATTCGGGCAGAATCCTCAAGACTTCACACCACACAGCGGCGAATTTCTGGCTGATGCCACAGAACCGCAGCTCCGCGCCGTGATCGGATTTCTGATGGTTCAGGGGGTGCCGGACTTTAAGTACTATGAGCCCTGGACGAGCCGTGATTTCGAGATGGCCAGCGTGGATCGAGGGAAGGTGGTTTATAAAGAGTATTGTTCGCAATGTCACGGCGCGACGGGTAAAGGCGATGGACCGGCGGCTTCCGGATTGGAACCGAAGCCGGCGATCCATGCCAACATACCCTTCGAAAAACTGCCGATGGAGTATCTCTACAATGTCATCAACCATGGAGGTCCTGCGATAGGCAAATCGCCGAACATGCCCTATTGGAATTTAACGATCGGTCAGCAGGGCGTGGCCGATGTGATCGTCTATTTGAAGGCGACATTCAAGGGAGTGCCGGAGACGACGATCGCGCCGACCACAAGTGAGGCGAGCGCCTGTCTGCAGCCCCGCAAGACAACCAAGGCTCCGGATGAATTCTTAGCCAAGGCCAATCCGCTTGCCGCATCGTCGGGCGCGATTGCAGCCGGGAAGACACTCTTTCTCAAGACGGCGCAGCCTGTCGCCTGTGTGATGTGTCATGGTGAACAGGGAGACGGGAAAGGCTTGATGGGCGCAGCGCTGATGCCGCCGCCGAGGAACTTCACGTGCGGCGCGATGATGAAGGATATACCTGATGGTCAGCTGTTCTGGATCATCAAGAACGGGTCGTTGGGAACCGGCATGATGGCGTTTCCAGGATTGCCGGATGAGCAGGTGTGGCAGTTGGTGCAGTATATTCGATCTTTGGCAAAATAACCGATCAGCATTTAGCTGTCAGCTAAGGGCTGGATGCGGACGGCCTTCTATTTGAGGAGTTCATCATGGCGACTTTTATTATTTCGGGCAGTCGAGGAACAGACGATCCTACGATGGCAACTCTGCCATTCATGGCGGCGAAGACGGCGAAGGAGCAGGGGCACGATGTGGTGCTCTGGCTGTGGAACGAAGCCGTCACCTTGGGTCGGAAAGGCGTGGCTGACCATGTGGCCGGCGTGAACCTGACACCGTTGAAAGATCTTCTGGCCGCCGTGCAGGCGTCGGGCGTGACGATCTGGGTCTGCGGCGCTTGCGCCGTTGCCAGGCAGATCGGCGGAGCGGATCTGGTGGCCGGGGCATCGATCAAGGGCATGCCGGATTACATCAAGGCTGTGGCCGAACGAGACCGGAACGTGGCGTTCTGACCGTCACACTCAAATGCGATAGGCGAAAGGGGCTTGATATGGCGGCCGACAGCGACTCGACAGGGAAATCAAAAGACCGCAAGGATCGACGGGGCGAGAACGTGGCGGACGAACGTGTGAACCGAGCAGGGTCGCTCGATGTCAATGGGCTGGAGACCATTCCAACGGCGGTGCCTCGCGAAGGGGACGGGTATCGATCGTCGCGCGAGGGAGCCATTGAGCAAGAGCCGAGACCTACCGGTGCATCAGGGTTCACTCTCACCGAAGACGATCTTCGAAGGATCAATACGAGAAAGGGCATGATTGAGCTGCTCGAGAACAGGGGCGTTGACATCCAGGAGGTGCTGAAGACGCTGCTGTACGAACAAGAGTTGCGCCAATTACAGGTCGAATTGGTCAAACTGCAACGGTGGGTTCAAAGCAGCGGGGAGCGGATCGCGATTCTGGTGGAAGGACGCGATGCCGCAGGGAAAGGGGGGACGATCCGCCGATTCACGGAGCATCTGAACCCTCGCGCGATGCGCGTCGTAGCCCTGCCGAAGCCGACCGATGAAGAACGGGGCCAGTGGTATTTCCAGCGCTACATCCGACAGCTGCCGAACAAAGGTGAAATCGTGTTCTTCGACCGCAGTTGGTACAACCGCGCTGTGGTCGAGCCGGTGATGGGGTTCTGTACGAAGAAAGAACATCATCGGTTCCTGCAGCAGGTTCCGGAATTCGAGCATATGCTCTATGAAGACGGTGTGACCATCATCAAGTTCTGGTTCTCGATCTCCAAGGATGAACAGGCAAAGCGATTCGACGCAAGACGCCAGAATCCGCTCAAGCAGTGGAAAATCAGCCCGGTCGATGAGAAAGCGCAAGAGCTGTGGGACGCCTATACCCGCAGCAAAGAGGAAATGTTCAGCAAAACGCACACGACATACAGTCCCTGGATCATCGTCAAGGCGAACAACAAGCAGGCTGCGCGATTGGAAAGCTTGCGCTACGTCCTGAACTTGCTGCCCTATAAAGGGAAGGACGAGGCGCAGATCAGGTTGACGCCCGATCCGAATGTGATCACTCGATTCCACCGCAAGATGGTGGAGCTGGATCTATGACGGATGAGCATCGAACGGGCATGAATCGGTTGAATCCTTTCGAAGCCGTCTGTCTCTCAGAGTCAGTCGAATGTGGAGGATGCTTCTTTGCTTGGATGGGCTGGGTGAGGACTCCTCAAACCTAGGAGGTCGGTTGTGATGAGAAAAGGACTATTAGCTGTTGTCGCGATCGCTGCCGTCGGATGCAGTGGAGTTGGCCCTCAAAAGGCAGTGAGCGGAGAACCGACAAGCCCTGCCCTCGGGTATGAAATCCATGTCCAGGCGCCGCACATGATGGCGGACGGGACACCGGGCGGACCGTTCCATCATTACTGCAAGGGCATTTCCGACAAGATTCTTCAATGTCTCCTGTTTGAGTCGACCGACCCGAAAGCACCGTTGGTCGGCGTCGAGTACTTTGTCGCCAAAGAACTGACACGAAAGCTGCCTGCCATCCAGTGGCATCGGCATTTCCACGATCATAAAGTCGAGATCGCGACGGGCCGCGTTCAAATCCTCGATATGCCGAGTGACCAGGCCGCCAAAGTCGCGGAAGTCGCAGCAGGAACAGACGGTGTGATCTATCACTTGTGGCAACACGGGCAGGAATTTCCCGACGGCACTGTGAGCTTCCCGCAATCCCTCGGACACAAGTTCACCGGGTTCTCGGAAAATAAGTAGGATCGATCGATAGAGGGGGCCAGGCTCCATTCTTTGGGGCTTGGTCGTTCTCTTTTGGCGGAGTATTGTTCATGACGTATTGGGCAATAAAAAGACGAGTCATGCGTCCATATCTCTTGCTCGCGCTGGTTGTGGCGGTGCTAGGGTCACCGGGTCTTTCGGTCTTTGGAGCCGATGAAGCTGTCCTCAAACCGCGAGTCCCGATCGACCAACTCGAGCAAGTCAGAGCATGGACGAATCCGCTTCCGGCCACGGAGGAAACAATTGAGAAGGGCAAGAAGCTCTTCCAGGGGAAGGCGTTCTGTGTGACCTGCCACGGGAAAGACGGCAAAGGATTGGGCGGCGACATCGAGCCCGGCACGCTCAAAGGACCCTTGCCGAGAAATTTCACCGATAAGGAATGGCAGGTTGCTCGAACGGATGGGGAGCTGTTCTGGATTTTGAAGAACGGCAGCAAGGGCACGGCGATGGCCCCCTTTATTCCGCTCATCCTGACGGAGGAAGAAGCCTGGCAGGTGCTGCAATATGTGCGATCGTTCGCGGCGGAAGAAAAAGGAGCACAACGATGAGGTCTTACTCATTCGCGTTGTTCGTCGTTACGGTTGCGCTTGCTGCGCCAACTTGGGCGGCTGAGCGGCACATGATGCAGCCGAGAGTGCCTGCCGAGAAGTTGGCCGAAGCGCGCGCGCTCAAGAGTCCCTTGACGAGTTCCCCGGAGATAGTCGAACAAGGCAAGACGCTCTACAACGGCAAGGGCACCTGCTTCAACTGTCATGGCACCGATGGGGCCGGCAACGGGCCTGCGGCGGCGAAACTCAATCCGGCGCCGCGCAATTTCCGGCACCATGGATTCTGGCGCCATCGCACCGAAGGCGAAATTTTCTGGGTCATCAAACATGGCTCGCCCGGCACGGCCATGATCGGATTTGGCCCGGTCTTGTCCGACGAAGAGATCTGGAGCCTCATTCAGTATGAACGCACCTTCGCCGGTAAACATGGACGGCGGGGAATGGGCCGTGGAGAAGGCATGGGACCCATGATGGGACCGGGCGGCGGTATGGGTGGGGGTGAAGGGATGCAGCATCGTGGAGGGCGTGGTGTAACTGGCGAGTAAGAGCGTCCTCGCGACTATTAGCTGACCAGTGGAGTCGATAAGTGCCAGGGCTACCATATATCCCTAACCAGTGCAAAGTTTGCAGATTCCACCGCGAGAGGATTCTTCCTACTGAGAATCTCGTGATATTTTCTCAGCAAGTTTCTGAAAAGGTCAGCAATTCTCCTCTCTTCCTCCATGAGGCATACGATTTGCTCTGAGCTTCTCTCAGACGCTCATATCACGAGCATCTAGTGCTGCGCCTCTTAATTTTCGATGATAATTCCTTCGTGCTGGGCTTGTCGACGGGCGAGAGATGTCGTGTCGTTCCGTTCATGCGGTTCGACCGGGCTCGCCGCAGAGTTCTAGAGGTCTGCCTGAGCCAGTCGAAGGACTTACCAGGAACGGACTTCGGGGGCACTACATGATGAGTGAAGATTGATGTCTAACGAGAAGCCCAGAGTTGTGATTCTGGGCGGCGGGTTCGGCGGCATGTATGCCGCGATGGAGTTCGAGCAAGCACTTGCGCAGGGCGCCGACTTGGACGTCACCCTCGTCAACCGCGACAACTTTTTTCTCTTCACCCCGATGCTGCACGAAGTCGCGGCGAGCGACCTCGATATCACCAATATCGTCAGTCCAATCCGCAAGCTGTTGCGTCGCGTGGCTTTCTTTCACGGGGACATTGAATCCATCGATCTCCCGAACAAGCGAGTCGGCCTGTCGCATGGACACGAGCAACATTGCCATTCGCTTCCGTACGACCACCTGGTGCTCGCCCTCGGGTCGACCACGAACTTCTTAAATATCCCTGGCTTGGCAGACCGCGCGCTCACGATGAAGTCGCTGGACGACGCGATTTGTCTGCGCAACCGCCTGATCGCGAATCTGGAAGAGGCGGACTTTGAATGTGCGGCGCCTCTCCGCGCCCCCTTACTGAATTTCGTGGTGGCCGGTGGAGGGTTCGCCGGGGTCGAAACCACCGCGGCCATGAATGACTTTCTGCGGGAGGCGGTGCGGTTCTTTCCGCATCTTCGGGAAGACATGCTTCGGATCATCCTTGTTAATTCGGGGAATGTCATCTTGCCGGAACTCGGGGAGAAGCTCGGCGCCTACGCCCAGCGCAAACTCATCGAGAACAAGGTGGAAATCCATTCGAACTGCAAAGTCACCGCCGTGACGGACCGCGACGTCATCCTCAGCGACGGGACGACGGTGACGACCAATACGCTGGTCTGGACCGCCGGAACCTCCCCGCATTCCCTCTTGGACACGCTGCCCTTCACCAAAGTGCGGGGCCGGGTCCTCGTCAACGAGTATTTGGAAGTACCCGAGTGGCCTGGCGTCTGGGCGTTCGGCGACTGTGCCGTGGTACCGGATCGCAACACCGGGGACTCCCATCCCCCGACCGCACAACACGCGTTGCGCGAGGGGAAGGTGGCGGCTTGGAATATCCTGGCAACCATTCGAGGGGGCCAGAAGAAGCCGTTCCTCTATTCGACGCTCGGCCTGCTGGCCCCCATCGGGAAACGGACCGGCGTGGCCAACATCCTCGGCGTGAACTTTTCAGGCTTTATTGCCTGGTGGCTATGGCGGACGATTTACTTGCTGAAGTTGCCACGGTTCGAAAAGAAAGTCCTCGTGGCCTTGGACTGGACACTCGATGTGCTCTTTTCGAAGGATCTTGTCCACTTCAGGACCGCTCGCCCCCGCACACTGCCGCCGGCGGAGGAACAATCGGAGGGTGAGCTGGTCCAGGTGAGTGGGCCCCGACCTCGGTCAGTGAGATAGGTGTGAATCTTTGAACAAGCCCGCTACGGTGCTTCTTTTGTGCTGGAGCCCACTTTACTCCAGCTACAACTTAAGTTTCGTACAAACCTTGGCTGAAGTGGGCCTGGGTGTGTCTGAGTAGGCTGGAGTTGGGTCGTGGAAATGGTTTCGTAAAAGCGGGAGGTTAATATGCGCAAGAAAAGCCCGTCCAGCAGGGTCGCAGCAAGCCTCCAAAGCAAGTGGTTCATTATTGAAGAGGAACATTGTGTCTAACGACGCATGATCGACCTAACAAGTCAGCCGATGTCCAAGGGGAATAAAGGAGGTACTCCGCATGAAAGATTCTTTGAGTCAGTTGACCGAAGCGCAGATAAGAGCATCAAAATATTGCGACCGGTGCGCCCGCCGCTCCGTGGTACTGTTTTATGACGACCTCACGTTACAAGAGCTCTGTCAGGAGTGCGGCGACCGGTTGAATCGCAAGCGCGCATTGGTTTCCAATCCAGCGAAGCCGAAGATGTGAGCGGATGATCCCGCCCTTCCTTGCGGACCTTCCACGGAACGGTACACGCATGACGCTCGCCATCAGACAGATCATCCGGAGGCGTGTGTGTTCGAAATGAAGCCGCGGACCAAGACCGTTGTGCCGAGCGACCCCGCATTGAAGCGACCATGGGAACCGCGTCATTCTGCAAGGATGCTCGCTGCAACTCCCTTCTCGCAGGCAGAACATCAAACTGTATCCCATGAGCCTCCCGTGATAGCATAAAACCGTAGCATTTCAAATTGCGCCATGTTTAGGCCTATTCAAAAAACCACGCTGTTTCGACGCATACCGTACGGCCTCATTACCTCTGTCGTGCTTATTCTAGCGTTGGTCGTAGCCGTCATCCTCTTAGTTAGCTTGGAACAGGAGAAGCTCCTACTCCAAGGGTTGACGCAAAGGCAGGCGGTCCCCACGGAGTTGTTTCAAGCCCTCTGGCAATCTCGGCATGACTTGATCGTGGTCACCTTCCTCGTGGTCTTAGTCAGCGCAATCGGGATTGCAGCAGTCATCACCTTCTTGCACTACGACAGCACCAGACGGACTCTCGAAGAGGTCAAAGGGTTGGCCAGAAATATCCTTGAGAGCATCCCGACCGGTGTGCTGACTATTAACCGCAATGGCCTGGTCACTGCCGTCAATCCCTCTGCCGCGGCAACATTGAAACGTTCGACGGAAGAATTGCTCGGTCAATCCTATGCACTGATGTTTTCCCAAGGAGATACGATTCGCATCGTGCTCGATGGAGCACTGCATCACGACCACCATGTGGATCATCATGATATGCCGTATCGCACCGGGGATCAGACTCGTACGATACGCCTCACCACTGCGGACCTGACGGGTGACGAAGGGAGTCCGGTCGGCGTCATCGTGCTGCTTAAAGATGTCACAGAGCTGTTAGGCCTGGAGCGGCGTGTGCGGATCGCGGACAAACTCGCGGCGATGCATACCCTGTCGGCCGGGGTGGCGCATGAGTTGCGCAACCCCTTGAGCGCGATAGACTTGAATCTGCATCTCCTTGAAGAAGACCTCAAGGAGAAGGGAACGCTGGCAACGCAGGGAGTGCGATATCTCCATGTCTTGAATGCGGAATGCCGCCGTCTCTCAGTCATTCTGGACAATTTTATGAAATTCGCTCGTCCGGGATCCGTGAGCCTGCACGAGGTGGATGTGAAGGCACTGATCGACCACATCCTGGCTCTGATGCATTTCGAGGCGGAGGAGCGCAAGATTCGACTCGAACAGGTTGCGGAAGAGGAATTACCGCCTGTGATGGGCGACGAGACCCAGATCAGCCAGGTGTTGGTGAACATCATCGTCAATTCGTTTCATGCCATGCCGAACGGCGGACTCTGTCAAGTTACTGTGACGCAGCGGGAGACTGACGGGAAGCCTTGGATCGAGATCACCGTGAAGGATGACGGCGTCGGGATCACGAAGGAGGAGATCGCCCGTCTGTTCGAACCCTTCTATACGACCAAGTCGAGCGGGACCGGGCTTGGTCTCGCCATTGCGTACCGAATCATGCAGGATCATGGCGGAACCATTCAGGTATCGAGTGTGCCTGGGAGCGGAACGACGGTGGTGACACAATTCCCCGTGGCGATTGATCAACCTCGAAAGATCGGAATGGGATCGTGACGCAAACCGTTCATATTCTCGTCGTCGACGACGAGGTGAATATCCGCAATGCCCTGGTCACCATGTTGGAGAAAAAGGGCTATCAGCTCTACGGGGCCGGTACGGGAGAAGAGGCCTTGCAGCATCTGGAAGAAGTCCGGATGGATCTGGTGATCACTGACCTTCGGATGCCCGGTATAGGCGGGATGGAGTTCATGCATCGACTGAAAGAGCAATGGCCGGATACAGAAGTCGTGGTCATGACTGCGTTTGGTTCGATTGATACGGCGGTGGCAGCGATGCGTCTGGGCGCCTACGACTATCTGACGAAGCCGATCGATCGCGAGCGGTTTCCGGTGGTCGTGGAGAAAGCGCTCGAGCGCCATGCCCTGGCCTTTGAAAACAAGCAACTCAGAGACCGCCTCGCAACGAGGGCGCGTTTCGATCAGCTGGTCGGCGAGAGCGAGCCCATGCAGCGAGTCTATGGTCTGGTGGAGATGGTTGCGGACAGCGATGTCACCGTGTTGCTTACGGGGGAGAGTGGAACCGGTAAGGAACTTGTCGCTCGAGCGATCCACCACAAAAGCCAGAAGGCCGATGGTCCGTTTATTACCTTGAATTGCGGGGCATTGCCCGACAATCTCTTCGAGAGCGAGTTATTCGGGTATGAGAAAGGCGCCTTTACCGGCGCGTTGACCACCAAGGCCGGCCGATTCGAATTGGCCCACGGCGGAACGCTGTTGTTGGACGAAATCGGCGAGCTCTCTTTGAAATCCCAAGTCGACTTTCTTCGGGTTTTGGAGACCAAGGAATTCCGACGTCTGGGTGGAACGAAGGTCGTGAACGTGGATACCCGAATAATTGCCGCGACCAACCGAAACTTGGCCGAGGCCGTCAAGCAAGGCGATTTTCGGGAGGATCTCTTCTATCGACTCAATGTTGTTCCGATCAAACTACCGCCGCTACGCGAACGCGGAGACGACATTCCCCTCCTTGTTGAGACGTTCCTGCCGGAATTTTGCGCACAGCATCGACGAGCGCCGAAGGAAGTCTCGCGGGAAGCGATGCGGCTATTACGGCTGTATGCCTGGCCGGGAAATATTCGGCAACTCCGGAACCTTCTTGAACGACTGGTCGTGACCGTACGTGAGGATATGCTTCAGCCCCAACATTTGCCGGAGGAGATTCAGGCCAGCAAAGAAGATATTCGGACCATGGTCGTCACCCTCGGAAGTCCATTGGAAGAGATCGAAAAGGAAGTGATTCGCCGAACCCTCTCGGAAGTCACCAACCATCGCGAGAAAGTTGCCAAACTGCTCGGTATCAGCCTGCGGTCCCTCCAGTACAAGATCAAGGAATACGGGATCCGCGAGTAAGGATCTCCTCAGCCTCCCTGCACCACATCACACTTCTTCTCTCATCTCATCTTCGACCTGCAATTCTTGCGCGTGCTTGATCGGTGGCAAGAAAGAGGTAACTCCATGATCTGTCAAAAGACATCGGAGTCTCGCCTGTCAGTTGAAGGATTACGATCTGCAGATCTTGCAGATGACGAGCGTGCTCGCAGTCGGCTTCTGAATCAGACGGTGCTCCGGTTCGGAGATTCCCGTTCAAAGAGTGCGATAAATCTACCGGTCTATCTATTTGTTCCTCGCGGCATCGGGTATGCACATGATAATCCTACGAGCAGGATCGGAGGCAGTGTGTACCCTGCCGACCGTTTGAATCACGGTAATGGCGCTCGTGGTCTTGTTCATGGAGATGACGGCTTAGCCAGATTCCAGGGGGGACTATAGCAATGTCGAGAATTCGCGAACAACAGATCGGGTTGTTTGATGTGATTGCGTACCTGATGGCGACAATTGCCATAGTCGGAGCCCTGGCGTGGAGCTGGAGTCTGATTCCAGTTCTTGTGCTGATCGTGGCAACTGTTCCGTATGCAACCTGGCGAGAAATACAGAGCTTAGAGCAACGGAATGATCCTGCGCGCCAGACAATTGCGGAGGAAAGATCAGAATCGCACGCACAGATCTCCGAACGGCCGGCGACCACGGAGACAAAATGTAATGGTAACAACAGAGTCTATTCTCCAGGTATCCCGACGACCGGGGCCATTAAGCTCAAAGGAACTGCCCATGAGCCCGTCGAATGCGGCAAATCCTGAACGGTTGATCGACGTCGGACCGGCAGGCCGGCGATTGCAGCAGAAGTGCTCATGAATCATGCGGGCGAGATCGGCATGAGGTTAATGGCCGGCTTTGAGGGGAAATGAGCGCAGATGAATAGGAGAGCGCGGACATGGCGACGACAATCGGAAGCCTGGGTGAGCCATCGTCATCCAGGCGCAATCCACCTAATGAAGAATGGACCATCCGGATCTCTCAACTTCAAGAGACCTTGGCAATCGGTCCGGCAGACATCGCGACGAGAAGTGAGTTGGCGACGTTGTTGGAGCAGTTAGACCAACCGGATGAGGCCTTGCTTCATTGGAACGCGATTCTGTCCTGCGATCCCAACAATCTCCAAGCTCGTGAGGGAGTGGCGCGCTGCCGGAGTCGAATGTTGCCGCCTCGCCAATCCAATCGGTGAAGGAACGCGGCTATCGTAAATAAGTGCAAAGAATGTCGGACCAGGTATCTACCTTATAAAAGGGGGCAAATCATGCGATTCCTTCTTGCTGTGATTCTTGCGGTGATGACAGCAATCAGTTCATCTACCTGGGCATATGAAGAGAGTTCCGTGACAGACGGTGGGCAATTAGTAGGCACAGTTGCCCTCGACGGCCAAGTGCCCAGGCCGAAAGGCTACAACCTGATTACGCTACCCGATCAGGTCTACTGCGGGAGGATTTCCGACGGCCAGGGGTGGCGACTGCTCCAGCCCTTCAACGTGGGTTCCGCCGGACAGTTCCGTGACGTGGTGGTGTATCTCGAACATGTCGAGAAGGGGAAATCGTTCTTGCACGAACAAACGCCGCGCATCGAAGCCAAGGATTGCCGGTTCGTTCCCTTCACGACCGTGATGCGTGAGAAGAGTAACGTGGTCGTGGTTAATATGGATCCGGTCATGCATGATATTCAGGCCTATGAGACCTCTCAGCTTGGCCCTCGCATGCTCTTCAACGTGCCGCTCCCGATAAATCCGCACCATCCGCAAGACCTGAAGGATCGTGGCGACGACGCGGCCATTTACCACACGCATCACCCAGGCGAACCGATGAAGCAGTTCGTCGACCTGACGAAAGGACGCAAGGTGTTCGTCATGCAATGCGGCTTCCATGCCTACATGGAGAGTTGGGGGCTGGCGATGGAAAATCCCTACTATGCGATGACCGACCAGGATGGTCGATTTGAAATCGGCGACATTCCTCCCGGTACGTACAAGCTGTTGATCTGGCATCCGTACCTCAACGGCACGAAAGAACAGATCGTTACAATACAGCCGAAGAGCCAAGTGAAGGTGGACATAAAAATCCCCGCCCCCACGGGTCGCCTCTACGCCAACGAGAAGCCGGCCAATAATTTTACGCGGTTTAGCATCAGCGACGAGGCCCTGAGCCGCCTCGTGCCAACCTTGATTCGTCAGGAGCAGTAGTCCGGCCACTAGTATATGTTGAATCTTTTTCTTCTACTTTTCACCGGTTACCTGGCTGGACTGCTTCTCCTTCTGTGTTTCCCTGCCCATCCAAGAGTGCAGAACCTCCTTGCTCATGGGTTTGCCGGGCTGGGTAGTGTCGCAGGCATCGTGATGGGAGTCGTGGGCCTTCTCTCGCAGGAATCCTGGAAGGCTTCAGCGCAATCCCAGCCGGATCGGCGAGGCTGCCGTAGACCTCACGGCTGGGCAACTGACCGAAATAGTTGATGAACTGGACCGCATTGAAAGGGATTCCTCGGAACTGGAATCCATCATTGTCTCCAATGCTTCCCTGACCGACCGTTTGGAGACCACCGGTGTGTTGACAGAACGCACGGCGTGGGATCATGCCGTCGTCGGCGTCGTCGGTCGAGCGTCAGGACTCGATCAAGACCTCCGTCGCGATCGACCGTTGGCGGCCTACGACGAGCTTCAAGTCAAGGTCGTGACCTACCGTTATGGTGACGTGCGGGCGCGGATGCGGGTCCGCATGGACGAGATTCATGAATCCATACGGGTGTCCGCCGCGCCCGGAAGAAATTCTAGAGGCCCTGTCGGAACTGCGTAAGCGAAGAGCATGAAACGCAGACACAGGAGACTCCATGATGGGATCGCCACATTTGTGCTGAATGGGTGTGCTTCCTGTTTCGTGAGGGTTGGAACCGGGGGCGAAAAAGGATTTGAACCGGCCGATGGCAGAAGATATGATGGGTGACAATCAAATAAGGGAGGTCGGCATGAACACATTCTCAATGATCGGCGCAGGGGTCGCCGTCGGGCTGCTTCTGAGCGGCTGCTCGTCGTATCACACGGGCAAACTCGCGGCGCCGTTGTACGCGAAAGCGACAATTACCGGACCGGGAATTACCGGAGAGGCGCAACTCTACGAAAAATATGAAGGGCGTGTGCGGATCAAGCTGACCGTGAAAGGCAGTCCGGAAAGCAAACTCACGCCGGGATTGCACGGGATCCATATTCACGAAACGGGAAGCTGTGACCCCTTCGCTTCGGCCAAAGGCCATTACGACGGCAATGTCGATGCCAATGTCAATCCGGAGGCATCGGTTTCCCCGGGGCTTGCGAATCATCCCTATCATCTTGGCGACTTGCAGAATCTGTATGTCGATGAGAGCCGGAACGGCTCGCTCTATACCATCACGAGCCGAGTCACGCTGGCCGATGGGCTGAATACGCTGTTCGACAAGGACGGCAGCGCTTTTATCATCCATGAACTTCAAGATAAGTATGTGCCTGATCCACTGACCAAGGATGCGCCCGGCGGACCCCGGATCGCCTGCGGCGTAATCGTCAAACAATAACGAGAACGTGCTGAAGGGCGCAGGACGTGCGGGATCGATCTCTTCTCAAGAGATCAATCCCGCACAATTGTGGTCTAGGCTGAGGATATGATGGAACTTCCAATGAGAGACACTGTCGCAACCTTCACTGAAGCATCTCCGATGGCGGTGTTCGACGTGGGCGCGCAGCTTGAGTCCGTCCGTCTGCAGGACCCGGCTCAGGCTGAAAAGGATCGAACCGTTATTCTATTGAAGACTGACAGCTTGCGCCTGATATTCCGATCCTTCAGCGAAGGTGCCAGCCTTCCCACTCACAAGGCTCCCGGCCCGATCACGGTGCAGGTGTTGGACGGCCACATTGAGTTCACGGCCGGCACTAGGACGACTCCAGTCCGGAAGGGTGAAGTCCTGGCGTTGGAATCCGGAGTTCCCCACTCCGTGAAGGCTCTCAGCAATTCCGCCATTCTCATCACGGTCGCGGTGCGTCCTCAGAATCCCTGAGACCCGCTCAATACGGGTCGGCTGTGAGGGCTCAAGAAATCCGTAATGGGGTAGCTCTCGCAACAGCCCTAATGACTGGTTCTGTACGCCCATCGTCTTGTTTGTGGTAGCGTCCTCCCATCCTTTTGTCGCATTTTTCCCCAGGGAGGAAGTACGGCCTGGGTATTCCTGCATCACTTCCGCACCCGCTGTATTCGATCGGATGATCTCAAGTCCTTGTTTCAGCGGATGTCAGTTGCATCCCGCTTGAAACAACCGCGACGGCACCGGAATCGCACTCAATTTTTCTGAATCCTATTTCATGGGAGCGGCTCCCATTCAATAGGCAGTTGCAATCGCTCAACTCCTGAACGAGCGCAAGGCCGGGAAATCAAGTTGTTCGGGTATGCCAACATCAACCAGGAGGAGAATACGATGACCACGTTAGCCAGGCCAGGGGTTCCTGTCGGGGGATTCAAAACTGTCGGACAAATACGCGCGACGAATGAACTCGTATTTCGTCGCGACCAGAATGCCATGGGAATCGCCGTCGAGTTGCTCACCACGCATACATCGGGCGCCCCGATCGTCGATGAGCAGGGCGCTTTCCTCGGCTTCATCAGTGAGTTCGATATTCTCCGGGCACTGGAGGCGGGCAAGGATCTGAATCGTCTGACGGCGGAAGATATCATGGCCAAGGAGCGCATCGCGGTGACAGAGGAAACGAGCATCGATGAGGCCGTGAAGATCATGGAAGAGAAGCGGCTCCTGAACCTGCCGGTCAAGAAAAACGGGAAAGTTGCTTATTCTATTACGCGACATGATCTTTTGCGGGCCTGGATCGGTCT
>FSSH01000260.1_pt1 | contig 43329 bp, 45 predicted proteins | sample 1166101 | NCBI WGS metagenome assembly FSSH01 (sample SAMEA32972668, study PRJEB13176) | freshwater metagenome | biome: Drinking water system; feature: Biomass in drinking water that filtered by 0.45 um membrane; material: drinking water | place: USA | collected 2012-12-20 | depth 0 m
AATGTCTCTTCCTTACCCGACTCCTCGTCCTTGGCTAACAGCGCTTCCATCCGATTGGCGGCGGCTTCGGTTTGTTCGAAGGCACTGCCCTCCGGCAGCCACAGGTCGACGATGACTTCCGGGCGGTTGGACAGCGGGAAAAACTGCTCGGGGACATGGGTTAAAGCCACGACACCGAGACCGAACAATGCCAGCGTGGCGACAATCACTTTCTTACGATGTACTACGCAGGCATCCACCCAGCGGCGCAGCCGGTTGTAGAACGGCGTATCGAATAGTTCGTGAGCCGCGTGGTCGCCGTTGGCATTCACCTTGAGCATCAAAAAACCCAAATAGGGGGTAAACACCACCGCGCCTATCCAGGACAGTATCAGGGAAATGCCGACCACCTGAAAAATCGACACGGTGTATTCACCGGCCGAGGACTGCGCCAAACCCACCGGCAAGAAACCGGCGATGGTGATCAAGGTACCGGTCAGCATCGGAAAGGCGGTGGCAGTATACGCATAGGTCGCGGCGCGCATCCGGTCCCAACCTTCTTCCAGCTTGCGGGCCATCATCTCGACGGCAATCATCGCGTCGTCCACCAGCAGGCCCAGAGCCAGAATCAAAGCCCCTAAAGAAATCCGTTGCAGGTCGATGCCGCACAGCAGCATGACCAGCAGGGTGGCTGCCAGCACCAGCGGCACGGTCAGCGCCACCACGGAACCGGTGCGCCAGCCCAAGCTCAAGAAGCTGACCACCAATACGGTAGCCAAGGCTTCGAAGAAGGTTTGGCCGAATTCCGCCATCTGGTTTTTAACGACGTGCGCTTGATTGGCGACCTGCTCCACATCCATGCCTAACGGTAACTCGCTTGCCAGGCCGGCCAAAGCGTCTTCCAAGGATTTCCCCAAGTCGATAACGTTGCCTTGCTTGCTCATCGTCACGCCAAGACCGAGAGCCGGTTTGCCGTTGAAACGCATTTTAAATTCCGCTGGATCGACATAGCCGCGCGTCACCTTGGCAAAGTCGCCAATCTTGAAGGTGCGATTAGCGATGCGTACCGCCATATTGGCGACACTGTCTTCCGAGTCGAACGCGCCGGTCAGGCGTATCGGCAGGTTGCGCTGCGGAGAAAACACCGTGCCGGCCGGTGTCATGCCGTTCTGGGCCTGCAAGGCTTGGGCAACCGCCACCGTATCCAGGCCCAATTCGGCCAACTTTTTGTCGGAAAACTCGACGAAAATCTTTTCGTCCTGCACGCCGATCAGATCGACCTTCTCGACATCCTTGACTCGCAACAATTGTTGGCGGACCGAATCGGCGGCCTGTTTCAGATCGGCATAATTAAAACCCTCGCCGGAAAAGGCGTAGATCAGGCTATAGGTATCGCCGAACTCGTCGTTGAAAAACGGTCCGATGCTACCAGGCGGTAGCGTCATACGGATGTCATCGACCTTCTTGCGCACCTGATACCAAAGTTCGGGAATGTTTTTGGGCGGCGTATCCTCGCGGGGCGTGACGAAAATCACCGATTCGCCGGGTTTGGAGTAGCTGCGCAAATAATCCAGATTGGGCAGCTCCTGAATTTTCTTTTCCAACCTATCGGTCAACTGCTGCTCGACTTCCAGCGCTGTGGCGCCGGGGTAGAGGGTTTTGACCACCATGATTCGAAAGGTGAACGGCGGATCTTCCTGCTGACCCAGCTTCAAATAAGCGAATAGCCCACCGAGCACCACCAATGCCAGCATAAAGCCGGTGAAAGAACGATGCTTGAGCACCCATTCGCTGAGGTTGAACTCTTTCATAGTCCTTCCTTGCTGCCGCGATTGTTAGGCAAGCTCGGTTGTCCCGGTAAGCGGACAGTCTGCCCCTCGGCCAGACGTTGCACGCCGGCGCTGACCAGCAATTGGCCGGCTGCGACTCCGTCGACGGCGATGCGTTCGCCGGCCAGCGTTTCGCCCAGCTTAACCGGCACGGATTTGACGGTAGCCGCCTGCTCGTCGACCAGCCAGACTAAAGGATGATCGGGCTGGTTTTGCGGGGTATAGACGGCGGAAAGCGGGACGACGATACCTGACGCATTATTTGCCGCGATATGAACGGTCGCGGTCATGCCCAATTGCGCGGCGTCTAGCCCTTCCAGCAAGCTTGCCTTAACGCGATAGGTGCGGCTGGCCGGGTCGGCGGCCGAGGCGATTTCGCGAATTCTGGCTTTGATCAGCCGATTATCCTCAGACCATAAAGACACATTGACGGCTTGTTGACGCCGGATTTCCGCCAGTCGATGCTCGGGCACGTCGAAATGGATTTCCTTTTCATCAAGCTGAGCTAGAGTCACCACGGCCTGGCCGGCAACTAGCACTTGTCCGGCCTCGACAGCCAAAGCGGTGACCACGCCGTCGCGGTCGGCATGCAATTCGGTATAGGTCAGCTGGTTAAGCGCTTGAGCCAATTGCGCTGCCAGCGCCGCCGTCCGCTCTCGCGCTGCGGTATAAGCGGTTTCATGCCGCTCGAACTCCGGCGGACTGATGACTTGCTGGGCCAGCAGTTCGCGGTATCTCGCTAGATCGTCGCGCAAGAAATTGCTGTCGGCCTGGGCGGAAGCCAGTTGAGCCCTAAGACCTTGCACAGCGAGGTGGTAATCATTGCCGTCCAGTATTGCCAGCAGTTGGCCTTTAAGTACCGGGTCGCCAACATCAACTTTGCGCTCCAGCAGCTTACCGGCCACCCGGAACGATAAGGGCGTCTCGATTCTTGCCCTGACTTCCCCAGCAAAGCTGCTAGCACGTGCGACGGCTTGGTCCTCGATTCGAAACACCTTTACCGGCCTGGAAACCGCTGATGTTGGTTTGTGGTGGTCGCTGCATCCGGCACTGATCGTTAGTGGCAACAACAGTCCTGACAGCAGCCAGCGTTTGGTTTTGCCTCTAAATTGCAGAGGGTGAAGACTGTCCGAAATACAAGGAATATTGAAATTAGGCATGTTGCATCCCCCTTATACGCAGCATCGTGCAGGCGTCAGGGCCTTGGACCTTACCTGCCCAAAACCGGAGGATGCTCTGCAGATTAAAGCTAAAGCACTGTCTTTATTGTTCATATCAAATCTCCTTGCGGGATGGATAGTCGGTCGACTAAGTGTTACTATCATTTTGAAATCAATGTTACTATCAAAACGAAACTAAGTCACTACTAAAAACGTATGAACGATAAAAATATTTGTGCTGACCCTTGTCCGATTGCCCGCTGCCTGGCATTTCTGGGCGATACCTGGAGTCTATTGATACTGCGTGATGCCCATATTGGTCTGACCCGCTTTGACCAGTTCCGGAAAAGCCTGGGCATTGCGCCGACGATTCTGACCCGGCGATTGGCGACGCTGACTGAGGAAGGTATGCTGGAAAAACGGCTGTATTCGGAGCGACCGCCGCGCGAGGAGTATGTGTTAACCGCCGCCGGCCGCGATTTCCTGCCGGTGCTGATCATGATCGGCGCCTGGGGGCATCAATATCGCGGCGAAGGGCCGTTGGTGCATATTCAGGATGTTGAAACGGGGGAGGATATTAAACCGGTAGCCATCGACGCGGTGACGGGAGCTGTAATCGGGACGCGCTCGCTACGCTTTGTGATGCCTGAAAGCGATGGATAACGCTATGGCTTAACCAAATATCACAGCTAATGAATAATTGTGCGTTGGAGGAATACTGGAGAGTTTCGGAAAAACTGAGCCATGCATCAAGGCGATCTTGCGCCTTGATAACGACACGGATTGGCAATCTCAAGCCATTGCTGATTAGCTGATTAGCTGATTTTGAGTTTACGCACAGGAAACGCATAACGAAACCTCCTGCTTTGCATCTGATGACGTTTTGTAATTTAAAAAAGCATCTTGAAAGACCAGGAAGCGAGTTTTTTAAAGAGTCAGCCAGGTACCCATGCTTTGAATGCAAACTCTAATAATATTGGGCACACCGACAACCCTGAGCGCATTTACTCACCGGCAATCGCCATTTTCTCCAACAAAATCGAGCCCACCCGGATGTTGCCGCGCATATCCACATCGTTACCGATCGCCACGATATTCCGCAGCATGGACTTTAAGTTACCGGCAATGGTGATTTCTTGGACGGGGTATTGGATAACGCCGTTTTCGATCCAAAACCCGGAAGCGCCACGGGAATAATCGCCGGTTACCCGGTTTACGCCCTGCCCCATCAATTCTGTCACCAACAAACCGGTCCCTAGCAGTTTGAGCATACCGGCAAAATCGTTGCTGCCGGGCTCGACCGTCAGGTTATGTACGCCGCCAGCGTTGCCGGTGGTTTGCATGCCCAGCTTGCGCGCCGAATAGGTGCTGAGCACGTACGATCTTAAAATACCGTCAGTAACTATATCTCGGGCCTTAGTCGCCACCCCTTCCGAATCATAACTTGCACTTCCCAAGGCGCCCAGCAAAAATGGCTGCTCATGAATTCGCACAAAATCCGGCAAGATTTGGGTATCCAAGGTGTCGAGCAAAAACGACGATTTTCGATACAAACTACCGCCGCTGATAGCACCGATCATGGCCCCAATCAAACCCGAAGCCATTTCCGAGGCGAATAAAACCGGGCATTGACGAGTACTGAGACTTTGAGCGTTGAGACGAGCCACTGTCCGTTGCGCCGCCTTTTCTCCCACTTGTTTAGCCGATTCCAGGCCAGCGGCACTGCGCGACACGCTGTACCAGTAGTCGCGCTGCATCGCATCGCCACTGCCAGCCAACACCGAGCAACTCAAAGAATGCCGACTGGACTGATAGCCTTGCAAAAACCCAAGTGAGTTCCCGAACACCCGCGTACCTTGATGGGTATTGACGGACGCACCCTCAGAGTTACTAATTACCTTATCGTAGCCACGGGCGATGTTCTCGCATTCGATGGCGATCGCAATCGCCTGCTCCGCATCGATCTCCCAGGGGTGATTCAAATCCAAATCTGGAAGCTCGGTCGCTAGCCATTCGGCGTCCGGCAAACCAGCGTAAGCATCTTCGCTGGCATAACGGGCGATGCTACAGGCAGCCTTAACGGTTTCTTTTAAAGAATCGCTGGAAATATCATTGGTGCTGGCCGAGCCTTTTTTCTGGCCGAAATAAACGGTAACCCCTATGCCTTGGTCGCAGTGGTACTCAACCGTTTCCACTTCCCCTAACCGCGCGGACACTGACAAACCATTATCGACACTGAATGCGGCTTCAGCGGCACTGGCACCTTGCTGTTTAGCCTCATCCAATAACTGTTGAACGACATTTTTTAAGCGATTAATTTCTTCCTGATTTTGCACGGTAAGTCTCTTTGAATTCGATTACATGTGTGGGCCGAGTTGCAGCAGCCCGAGGCATTAAACGCTGGTGCCGCCGACGGTCAAACCATCGATTTTCAAGGTGGGCTGACCGACGCCAACCGGCACACTTTGCCCATCCTTGCCGCAGGTGCCGACCCCGCTATCAAGGGCCATGTCGTTGCCGACCATCGATACTTTTGTCAACACGTCAGGGCCGTTACCGATCAGTGTCGCGCCTTTCACGGGACGGGTAATTTGGCCGTTTTCGATCAAATAAGCTTCGCTGGTGGAGAACACGAATTTACCAGACGTAATATCGACCTGCCCGCCGCCGAAATTACGGGCGTACAAGCCTTTTTTTACAGAGCGGATAATCTCGTCCGGATCGCTGCTGCCCGGCAGCATGTAAGTATTGGTCATACGCGGCATCGGCAAATGCGCATACGATTCGCGGCGGCCATTGCCGGTGGGTTTCACACCCATCAAGCGAGCGTTAAGTTTGTCCTGCATATAGCCTTTTAAAATGCCTTTTTCGATTAATACGGTGTTTTCGGTGGGCGTGCCTTCGTCGTCAATATTTAAAGACCCGCGCCGCCCAAGCAAGGTCCCGTCGTCAACCACAGTGCATAGATCCGACGCCACCCGTTCGCCCACTCTGCCACTAAATGCCGAGGTACCCTTGCGATTGAAGTCGCCTTCCAAGCCATGGCCGATGGCTTCATGTAATAAAATACCCGGCCAACCCGGCCCCAACACCACGGTCATATTGCCTGCCGGCGCTTCTTGGGCCTGCAAATTAACCTGGGCCAAACGCACCGCTTCGCGGCCATATTCAAAAGCTCGGTCGTTTTCCAGAAAGAAACTGTAATCGCTGCGCCCGCCGCCGCCCATGCTACCTTGTTCCCGCCTACCGTTTTCGACCATGATTACCGTTACATTCATTCGTACCAAAGGCCTTACATCCGCAGCCAGAGAACCATCCTGATTTGCAATTAGCACGCTATCGTAAGCAGCGATCAGGCTAACCATCACTTCTTCGATGCGACTGTCCAGTTTGCGAGTTTCGCTCTCGACACGTTTCAATAAATCGATTTTTTCTTGATCGTCCAAGGACTTCAAGGGATTGAGCGGTTGGTAAAGTTGCGGCCAGTGCTTGGCGGTTTCGATTTGGCGTTGCGCTTGCTGCCCTTGCCTGACAATGGCTTTGACGTTGTTGGCGGCTTCCAGCAGGATCGGCAATTCGATACGATCGCTATAAGCAAAGCCGGTTTTATCGCCACTGACGACCCGAACCCCAGCGCCGTGCTCTATGGAGTGACTCCCTTCCTTGACGATACCGCCTTCCATGGACCAGGATTCGAAATGACTGGACTGAAAATAGATATCCGCAGCATCGACAGGCGCGCTGAGCAACGCCGCCATTACTCGATCGATATCCTGGGTTTGCAGGCCATTGACGGCAAGAATGGATTGGGAAACTTGTTCTAGTAATGGCATAAGAAAATTAAAAATAAAACGGTTTCGTCAAGGATGCGCGCAATCACATCACGAAAAATGAAGCGATATACGCAACAACCACGGCAGTGACGCCAATAGTCACCTTGTCCCTTATCGTCAACGAGAGCAAATACAACTCGAATTCGGTTTTCCGGCGCACCCAGGTGTTAAGCGCCATTTGTTTAAAAGACGCCCAAAGCCTCGGAACAAATTTCGAGAGTCGATAAAAGCCAAACCAACCAATCGTCACCAAAATATAAAACGTCACTACTTGGCTGCCGTGACGGTCTGACTCGAATAAATATTCGATAATTTCACCGACATCCAATAAGTGAAACAACAGCTCGACAGCTTCTTCAATACCTAGTTCGACATACTCGAAGGCCACATGAAATCCTTCAAATACCAGGTGCATCAACTCACCCAGCAGTTCCAAGGTCACATCGTACATGACGATAGCCAGTACCACAAAACCGACGATGATCAAGTCGAGATTCTTTCTAATCATTGCTCATTCCTTACCACACTCGCCGCCGTTGCCGTCTCCGGCACCTGCCACTCTACTTGCCAATGCCCTCGCCCACCCGCCAAGGCTTTATCTAGCCACGGCAACAGGGCCTCCGCTTGACTATCCAGCAGCCAAGGTGGATTGATAATTAAAACGCCAGAACCGGTCATACCTCGTCCAGGGCCGTCATCAACTATGCAGTGCTCGATCCGCAATTGGCGAGGAATACCGGTTTGCGCCAGCTGTTTCATAAAGTTTTCCGTCGCCGCACGGTCGATCACCGGATACCACAGCGCATAAACCCCAGTAGCAAAGTGCTTATAAGCAGTCATCAGAGCCGCAACGATTTTTTTGGATTCGTCGCGCATTTCGTAGCTAGGGTCGATCAAAATCAAGCCGCGCTTTTGGATAGGCGGCAATTTCTTGCTTAAGGTTTGCAAGCCGTCTTCTTTGGTGACACTAACCTGTTTGTCACCGGCGAATAATTGTTGAAGGGCTTCGACATCTTTGCTGTGCAATTCCGACAATACTATTCGATCTTGCGCCCTGACCAAGCGTTTGACCAATTGCGGCGAGCCAGGATAGCGCAGCAATTGCCGACCGGTATTTTCCGCGCGTATCGCAGACAGATAATCTTTCAGTTCCAGGGGGGCATCCTGGCTGTCCCAAAGCTTGGCTATGCCTTGCTGATATTCGCCGGTTTTTTGGGCAAATTCGGATTTAAAGGAATACTTTCCGGCACCAGCGTGGGTATCGATATAAACGAAAGGCTTATCTTTCTGTTTCAGAGCGTTGATCGCTAATGTCAGCAGACTGTGCTTTAACACATCGGCAAAATTGCCGGCGTGAAATCCATGTCGATAACTAAGCATGCTGTCTACCCATTTTTCTTATTCCAATCCGTTCAATGTCAACTTAATCTGGCTCTAAACATAAAAAACACCGCACCCAGCAAACATAAACCGGCCCAGAGGTAATCCAGTTTCAACGGCTCTTTCAGGTAATAAACCGAGAAGGGTACGAATACGCTCAGCGCGATCACTTCCTGCATAATTTTCAGCTGGGCGACACTGCATTCCGTATAACCGATGCGATTGGCAGGCACTTGTAACAGATATTCGAACAGCGCTATGCCCCAACTGACGAATGCGGCAATCCACCAGGGTTTATCATTCAACTCCTTCAGGTGCGCGTACCAAGCAAACGTCATAAACACATTACTGCCAAGCAAAAAGCCGACGGAGATCAGAATGGCGTTCATGCTGACTCTGTTATTGTCTGAAGATAGCGTTGCTTGTAATCGTTAATGGCCTGAATCCGCAACTTACGGATGGCGATACCGATCTGCGGACCTTGCAGGCCATTCAGCAAAGCCGCCGAGGTATCAACTACATTGGCCGCCATAGCCGCCGAGCGGATGTAGTCGGCTTGCGGGTAAGGCTTGTCTTCAAACCCGGTGCGGCCACGGGCGTCGGCTTCGCAAGCCTGCAGAAACTCCTCCAGCCGACTATCTGGCTTAAACGCGCCAATGATTTGCAACATATCGACCAGAGTATCTGCGCGCAACTCCAAAGCCCTGTGACAATGGGTGTGATATTGCATGACCTGCATACACAAGGTTTTAAAACTATTCGGTACCCGCATTCTCTCGCACAGTTTGACAAGCAGCGGCGAACCTTTTTGCTCGTGGCCGTGATGACTGGGCCAATGTTGACTGGGCGTCAATGCCTTGCCTAGATCGTGTAGCAACGCCGCCAAGCGTACCTCAGGCTTGTCGGAAAGCCGTGCGGCCTGCTCCAGCACCATAAAGGCGTGCACACCGGTATCGATTTCCGGATGATATTTCTCCGGTTGCGGCACACCGAATAAGGCGTCAATCTCCGGAAAAACCACCCGCAAAGCGCCGCAATCTTTGAGCACCTGAAAAAACGCAGTCGGCGTTCGCTCCAACAAAGCTTTGTGCAATTCCGCCCAAACCCGCTCTGCAACCAAAAAATCCGCTTCGCCAGCCGCCACCATCTCGCGCATCAGCTCCATGGTTTCCTTAGCGACACTAAATCCCATATGGGCATATCGGGCCGCGAAGCGAGCAACCCGTAAAATCCGCACAGGATCTTCGATAAATGCCGCCGATACATGCCGTAAAATACGGTTATCTAAGTCACGTCGCCCTTGAATCGGGTCGATCAGTTCACCGTCTGGGTCCATCGCCATCGCGTTGATGGTCAAGTCACGTCGCAGCAAATCCTCTTCCAATGTCACATCCGGCGAGGCCTGCACCGCAAACCCCTTATAACCCGGCGCTGTTTTGCGCTCGGTGCGAGCTAAAGCGTATTCTTCATTGTTTACTGGATGCAAAAATACCGGAAAGTCTTTACCAACCGGTCGAAAACCGGCCGCGAGCATGCTGTCTGCGGTCTCGCCGACCACCAGCCAGTCCCGCTCCTTAACCGGATAATCCAGCAAACGGTCGCGGACCGCGCCGCCGACCAGATACGTTTTCATGCCTTACCAACTCGCCTGCAAAATGGACCAAAAGACACAGTATAAATGAGTCGCTATCATAGTGCTTTGCTTATTCCCCAGCCATTATTCACAGTGACAGAAATTTTTTTAGCTAGTCTTTTATTGGGCATTGTCGCCGGCATCTGTGCAGGTTTGTTCGGCATCGGCGGCGGCACATTGATCGTGCCGGTACTGGTGTGGATTCTCCAGATTCAGCAGTTTAACCCGGAGCAAATCATGCTGATTGCCGTCGCCACCTCATTGGCAACCGCTGTGTTTACTTCGGCGGCCTCGGTGCGCAGCCATCACAAACTCGGCAACATCGATTGGCCGCGCGCGCGCCATTTAGCCCCAAGCATGCTATTGGGTGCGACCGGCGGCGCGGTGTTAGCGGAATATATCAGCGCAGAATTACTGCGCTGGTTTTTTGTTGCCTATCTCCTCTACACCAGCGTGCAAATGGCTACGCCCGCGCAAACAAAAGGATCATCGCATCCCGCCAAACAACATTTGGACTACCCAATAGGCCTGCTGATTGGCGTACTGTCGGCGATATTAGGCATCGGCGGCGGCACGATGACAGTGCCGTATCTGGTTGGCAACGGTCTGATCATGAAAAACGCCGTCGCCACTTCCAGCACCTGCGCTATACCCATTGCTCTGTCAGCAGCAACCAGTTATGTCATGTTGGGCTGGCAGGACACTAACTTGCCATTCGGCAGCCTTGGTTATCTCTACCTCCCAGCGTTTGCCGGCATCGCACTGAGCGGCGTCTTTACCGCGCCATGGGGTGCCAAATTGGCCCACCGTTTGCCGGCACAAAGTTTGAAACGCTATTTCGTGCTTGTGTTGTTAGCACTTGCGATAAAAATGGCTTGGTAAGCAAGGGAACTAAAGTACCCGGAGATAGCTCGAAGCGGCGTTAGTTCCGGTTTGATTGCTCTGTTGCGCAAAGAAAAACTTCATCGTATACTTCGGCGCAGCTTTCTCGATCAAGCTATTGCACACAACAACAAAACCTCTGGAGGGTATATAAATGAAATGGGAAACACCAGCTTACAATGACATGCGTTTCGGTTTTGAAGTTACCATGTACATCTACAACCGTTAATCCTTTGGATTGAGGATAAAAAGGGGCATTTTCCTGCCCCTTTTTTTTGCCTGGCGTTTTTTAATCCCGTATCATGCCTCGCTCGTTCACCAACCCCTATAAGCGAACATGAAGATTAGAGTCCTCGGCGCCGGCGCCGGCGGTGGTTTTCCGCAATGGAACTGCAACTGCGACAACTGCCGACGCTTGCGTAACGGCCATTTCAACGGCAAAGCCCGCACCCAATCATCAATAGCCATCAGCACCGACAACCGCAACTGGCTGCTGTTTAACACCTCACCGGACATTCGAGCTCAGCTGGAAGCCTTTCCGGCAATCCAGCCCAAAGAAGGTATCCGCGATACCGGCATCAAGGCTGTGCTATTAATGGACAGCCAAATCGACCACACCACCGGCATGCTGATGCTGCGCGAAGGCAAACCCTTGAACGTGTATTGCACCGAAATGGTAAAGCAGGATTTGACCAGTGGCTTTCCGCTATTCAATATGCTGAAAGACTATTGCACAGTCAATCATCATCCGATTGCCTGCGACGAAACACCCTTCGAGATTCCCGGCATCGATGACATCCGCATTTATGCCCATGCCCTGAAAAGCAAAGCGCCGCCCTATTCACCGCATCGCCACGATCCGCATGACGGCGATAACATTGGCGTGATCGTCGAGCAGATTTCCACCGGCAAAAAACTGTATTACTCGCCCGGCCTGGGCGAAATCGAGCCCCATGTGTTGCAGGCTATGTTGAATGTCGACTGCCTGATGGTGGATGGCACGTTTTGGACCGACGATGAAATGGTGACGCGCGGCATCAGCCATAAACATGCTCGCGACATCGGCCACTTACCGCAATCCGGCCCAGGCGGCATGATTGAGGTGTTAAACGGTGTAACTAAGGCCCGGAAAATTTTGATTCACATCAACAACACCAACCCGATTCTCGACGAAGATTCGCCGGAGCGTAAAACCCTGGATGCCAACGGCATCGAAGTGGCTTACGACGGACTGGAAATTGACTTATAAAAAGGTGTGACATGACTGCTGATAATCAACCCTGGAGCCGCGAAGAATTCGAAGCCAAACTGCGCGGCATGGAAAAGTTTTACCACATTCATCATCCGATGCACACGCTGATGAACGAAGGCAAATTAACCCAACAGCAATTGCAGGGCTGGGTCGCCAATCGCTTTTATTACCAGGTAATGATTCCGATCAAGGACGCCAATATCATGGCCAACTGTCCGGATCGCGAAACCCGCGCCAAGTGGGTACAACGTATCCTCGACCACGACGGCCACCCTGGCGACCCAGGCGGCATCGAAGCCTGGATACGTCTGGGCATCGCTGTTGGACTAACCCGCGAAGAAATCACTTCCCTGGAACACGTGCTGCCGGGCGTGCGTTTTGCGGTAGATGGTTACGTCAATTTCGCCCGCCGCGCCGAATGGCACGAAGCCGCCAGTTCCTCGCTGACGGAACTGTTCGCCCCGAAAATTCATCAACAACGCTTGGATAACTGGCCCGACGTCTATCCATGGGTGGAACAAGAGGGTTACACTTACTTCCGAAAGCGCCTGACCGAAGCCCGCCGCGACGTGGAACACGGCCTGGAACTGACCCTGGACTGGTACAAAACCCGCGAACAACAAGAACGCATGGTGCAAATTCTGAAATTTAAACTGGATGTATTGTGGAGCATGGCCGATGCGATGTATCTGGCTTATGTCGCCGACATGCCGCCGTATTTTAATATCGAGCAATAGAATGCAAACCGCCGAACAGCTTCGTTTTAGCGCCGCCGACGACTTTTTAGTTTGGGAGGAATCCCAAGCCGAGAAGCACGAATTCGTGGCTGGCGAAGTATTTGCGATGACTGGTGCTCGGCGTGAGCATGTTGTCGTCAGCCTAAATATTGCCTCGGCCTTGAAACAACGTTTGCGCGGCTCATCCTGCCAAGCTTATATCGCCGATCTGAAACTACGTGTCGAGGCCGCCGATGCTTTCTTGTACCCGGACGTGATGGTGTCTTGTCACCCGGAAGATAACAAAGCCAAACAATTTATTTCGCAGCCGACATTAATTGTCGAAGTACTATCCGATTCAACAGCAGACTACGACAGAGGCGGCAAATTCGTCGCTTACCGTAAGCTGGAATCGCTGCAAGAATACCTGATTGTGGACATCGATAACCGCCAAGTGGAATGCTTCCGCCGCACGCCGGATAACGATTGGCTATTGCACGATTACCTTGGAGACGTCGATTGCCAATTGCACAGTTTGAACCTCAGCCTGCCGCTGGCGGAAATTTTTGAAGACATCGAAGTTGCTTGAATCTGCAGCCGTTTGCCTAAACACCGGAACTCTATGACCATCACCCCCGATCAACTTATCCAATTCTCGCCGTTGCACCGGCTGCAATGGGAAGAAGCTCAGCAAAAATACGTGATTCTCTATCCCGAAGGCATGGTCGAGTTGAACCAAAGTTCGGCGGAAATACTCAAGCTGTGCGACGGTAGCCGGGGGCTGGCGCAAATCGTCACCGAACTGGAAGAAAAATTTGCTACGTCCGGCCTGACCAACGACATCACTAACTTTTTGAACGTGGCATTACAAAATGGCTGGATCAAGCAAGCTTAATATCACTCCGCCGCGCTGGCTGTTGGCCGAGCTGAGCTACAAATGTCCATTGCAATGCCCGTATTGCTCAAATCCGCTGGATTACGCTAAATATCCCAACGAATTGAGTACCGACGATTGGAAACGCGTATTAAGCCAGGCCCGCAAAATGGGCGCGGTACAGTTGGGCTTTTCCGGCGGTGAACCGCTGACTCGCCAGGATTTGACTGAACTGGTCGGATACGCGCGCGAACTGGGTTATTACTCCAACCTCATCACCTCCGGCTACGGCTTGAGCGAAGAAAAAATCGTCGAATTAAAGCAAGCCGGTTTAGACCATATCCAAATCAGCATCCAGGCCAGCACGCAGGAACTGAACGATCATATCGCCGGCACCGCCACTTACCAACACAAGCAGGAAGTGGCGAAACTAATTAAAAAACACGGCTATCCCATGGTGCTGTGTGTGGTAATCCACCGCGAAAACATTCACCAAATGCCGCAAATTTTGGAGATGGCCGAAAACCTCGGCGCCGATTATCTGGAACTGGCCAACACCCAATATTACGGCTGGGCCCATTTGAATCGCGACGCCCTGCTGCCAACCAGGGAACAATTCGAAGAAGCGGAAAAAATTGCCCAGGCTTACAAAGAAAAAGTGGCCGGCAAGATGAAGATTTATTACGTGGTGCCGGATTACTACGAAGACCGACCCAAAGCCTGCATGAACGGCTGGGGTACCACCTTTTTGACCATAGCCCCCGACGGCACCGCACTGCCTTGCCATTCGGCACGCGAACTACCCGGACTGGACTGCCCGAACGTGAAGGATTTCGGCATAGCCGAGATCTGGAACGAATCGAAGACCTTCAATTTCTTCCGCGGCACCGAGTGGATGCAGGAACCTTGCCGCAGCTGCGACGAGAAACTTAAAGATTTTGGCGGCTGCCGCTGCCAGGCCTACTTGTTCAACGGCGACATGTACAGTACCGACCCGGTGTGCAGCAAATCCCCGGAACGGCACCGAATTGACGCGGCGATCAATTCAGCGCGCGAACTAGCTTTATCGGACCGGGAAAAACCGCTGGTGTTTCGCAATAGTAAAAACTCCAAACAATTCTAATTAGTTGTTTGCTCCGGCGGCTCGAGCCGCCGGCTGAGTAATAACTACTGCGGCGCTAGCCCCACAGATTGCTCGACTGGTTCAGTTTGACCGACATCCTGAAACTGCATTTTATGCAATTTGGCATACGCCCCATCGCGAGCTAATAACTCGCGATGCGAACCTTGTTCGACTATCCGACCTTTTTCCATCACCAAAATCACGTCCGCACTCTCGATAGTCGATAAGCGATGCGCCACCACCAAGGTAGTACGGCCTTGCATCACCCGATTCAGCGCGGCCTGAATGTAGCGTTCGGATTCGGTATCCAAGGCCGAGGTGGCTTCATCCAAAATCAAAATCGGCGCATCCTTCAATAAAGCTCGCGCCAGCGCTAAGCGTTGACGCTGGCCGCCGGACAGCTTCACACCGTTCTCGCCGATTTCAGTTTCCAGCCCTTGCGGCATTTTGCTGATAAAGTCCATCGCATAGGCATCGATGGCAGCCTGCTCTATCTGATCTCTGGCCGCGCCTTGTAACGCGCCATAGGCGATATTATTAGCCACCGAGGCGTTAAATAATGTGACGTTCTGAGTGACCAAGGCAATCTGCCGGCGCAAACTGTCCAGGCGGTAGCGTTTTAACTCCACCCCATCGATCAAAATCTCGCCCTGCTCGTACTCGTAAAAGCGCGGCAACAAGTTAATCATCGTGCTTTTACCGCCCCCCGAAGCCCCCACCAACGCAACGGTCTGGCCGGGCTCGATAGTCACATTGATATTGTTCAAGGCAGGCGTTTCACTACCGGGATAACTAAAACTGAGGTTTTTGAATTCGATGCGCCCCTGACTGCGCTCGACCTGATAATCGCCGCCGTCGATTTCGGCCGGCTCGTCCAAGACTTCAAACAAAGACTCCGCCGCCGCGATACCCCGCAAAATCTCCGAATTCGCATCGCTTAATTGGCGAATCGGTTTGGGCAACAAGAACGCCGCGGTAAAAAAGCCGACAAACTCTCCCGGACTGGATGATTTCATCATGATCAGGGCCAGATACATCATGCCGGCCAAAGCAAAAGAAATGACCAATTGCATCAAGGGGTTATTCAGCGACACCGTCATAATCAGCTTGCGAAATTGGGTGCGATTATCCAGGCTGGCCGTTTTAAAGCGCTGCCGTTCGTAATTTTCGCCACCGAAACTTTTCACGATGCGGTTTCCGGAGACCATTTCCGAGGTGATATGCGTCAAATCGCCGACCGTATCCTGCATGTTGCGGCTCAAGCGTTTCAAGCGCTTGCCGACATAACGCACCATGATCGCCACCACCGGCGCAATTGCCAAAAACACCAGCGATAGCTGCCAGTTGGTATAAGCCAGATACCCCAACAAACCCACCGCAGTAAAACCTTCACGGACGAACGAGCGTATCGAATCGGAGGTAGCGCGCGTGACTTCGCCGATATTATTGGTGATCCGCGAAATCATGTAGCCGCTATTATGCGCATCGAAATATTGCACCGACAAGCGGGTGTACTGATTGAAAATTTCGCAACGCAGCTTGTGAATCAAATTGCCGGAGATCCGCGCCAGATAGTAATTGCCCAAAAACGAGCCGATACCGCGTACTAGAAACAGCACCACGAAGGCCAAGGGCAAGTATTGAATATCTGCCCTGTCCGGCGCACCAAAGCTGTCGATGATGCGTTGAATGATCATCACCACAGCAGGCTCAGTCGCGGCGTAGATCGCAAAACCGATAGCGCAAACCACAAATAAACGCCAATACGGCACTACAAACGCCAACAAACGCTTGTACACCTGGCTGTCCGTCATTGTTTTGCGCGAATTTTGTAACGTGTTCAATGCTGTTTACCTTTAAAATGTAAAGCCATGTTGATCAGCCAGCGCTCCATGCCTAACCAAAAACCGCTCAATATACAACCTAAACGCATTTTGGTGATAACCCTGCGTTATCTGGGCGACACCCTGCTAGTCACACCGTTAATCGCTGCGCTGAAACAAGCCTACCCTGACGCTGACATCGATGTTTTGCTGCCGGCAAGTAACGCGGGCATGCTGGAAGGCAACCCCGACATCAAGCGCTTGCTTATTTTGGAAAGCAAGCCCGGCGCACTGGCATTCGGCAAATTGTTATTGAGCTTGTTTCGCCGTTACGATTTAGCCATCTCCACGCAAACCGGTGACCGCCCCAACTTGTGCGCGGTAGTAGCCGGCAAAATCAGCTTAGGCTTTGTGCCAGACGATGCCGCTAAGGCTTGGTGGAAGAAAGCGCTACTTACCCACTGGCTACTGTTTACTGCAGATTACGGTCACGCGGTCTTGGAGAACTTGCGCTTCTGCGCGCTGCTTGGAATAGCACCCTGCTATCGCCTGACTCCGCCGCGCAACTCAATGCCGATACCCGCCATATCCGATCGTTATGCGGTACTGCATATTATGCCGCAATGGCGTTTTAAACAGTGGCATGCCGAGGGCTGGCGAGAACTCGTGACGTTCCTAGACCAGCAAGGCTTTAAAGTCGTACTCACCGGCAGTGGCAATACCGCCGAGTTAGCCGCTCTGCGAGAATTGCAGCAACAACTGCCCGCAGAGGTGCTCGACCTTGCAGGTCAGCTTTCGCTGGCGCAATTGTCTGCTTTAATCGCCCAAGCCACCTTGTTTGTTGGCCCGGACACAGGAATCACTCATTTGGCTGCGGCCACCGGCGCATTAACTTTCGCTTTGTTCGGACCAACGGACCCGACTAAATGGGCACCCTGGCCTTATGGATACAGCGAAGCCAAAACGCCTTTCGCCTCTCGCGGTTCAAGCCAAGTGTTTAACGTTTATCTGCTGCAAGGCCAAACCGAACAAAACTGCTTACCCTGCCAGCTAGAAGGCTGCGATAGACACCGAAATAGCCACAGCGCTTGCCTCGATCAGCTATCCAGCGCCCGGGTGATCAAGTTTATCGAGCAGACATTGAATACCCAACAACAATAACTTTGATGTTATTTTCAGTAAAACCGTCGATAATCGCCGCCTTTGCCAGCTGCCAAATTACCCAATCGCATGATCGAATCGCTAAGCATTGACCGCATTTTGGTTTTGAATGTTAAAAAATTCAAGCAACGCCGCATGTTCATGGAGCAACAATTACGCGAATTCGGATTATCGGCGGAATTTATTTTTGACTGGGATACGGACGATTTTACAGACAATAGCGTTGCCGAGTATTTTAGCAGCCACCAACTCACACCGGCCCAGCAATCCTGCGCATTAAAACATGTGGCGGCCTTACAAAAAATTGCGGACAGTGGCGGGCAGGGTTTCTCATTAGTACTGGAAGACGATGCGGTGTTTAGCAAGGATCTCAGACTGGGTTTAGAGCGCGCCGTTACGCAAAGCTCACAGTTTCCCGGCGACAAAGTGATCTACATCGGCTCCGGCGGCAACTTTTTTACCCCCAAGAGCCAGCGCAAACCAGGTCAGTATCTTTATCCAGGACATAGAGGACGGTTTGCAGACTCCTACCTGATTGATGCCACCACCGCCCGTCGCCGACTGGACTGGATTAAAACCCACAAAATCGCCGAACCCATCGACAATCAGTTTGAAAAAATCGACAAGCAACTGGGCATTCAAATACTGTGGTTGGAAGATCCGGTTATTGAGCAGGGTAGTAAAAACGGCTTGTTCCAAAGTGCGTTGGAAGCCGATCCTCCCCCCTGGTTAAAAGGCATTTTTTTCCGCTGGGAAAAACTCAAACGTAAATATATTTACCAATTATGGCGCTGAGAACCGAATCCATGCCTGTTGATAGCTCCTTTTCCGAAAAACTACTGAACATAGCTCGCTACCTTGTGATTGTCGCTGTAGTCGCGGCCCCCATTTCAACCGCAGTTACTAGCATTGCTTGCGTCGCCTTGCTGGTTTTCTGGCTGATGTCCGGTCAAGCCATCCAGTCCTTAAAGCGATCCTGGCAGCAACCTGCTGGAAAAATGTTAGTGGTGTTCGCCTTGTGGCTATTAATCAGTGCGCTCTATGCCCAAACCGACTGGTCAAGCAAGCTAGAAACCTTATACAGCTGGAAAAAACTGTTTTATACATTTTTAGTGCTGGGGATTTTTCATCAGACTCTCTGGCAACGGCGTTTTGTAAAATCCTACGCCATCGCTATGTTCGTAGCGGCAATTTTGGCGATTCCGCTATGGGCCTTCGATCTGGTCGTGCGAGATGGTCGTGAACCCGGCATTTTCATGACTAATCACGCCACCCAAAGCATGGCCTTTGTCGCCGCGGTTATAGTCTGCATTTTCGTGTTGCGCGAACCGCTGAGCACTCGGCAAAAATATTATGTTGGGGGAGCAATCGGCTTATTTTTGTTGAATATCTTTTTTATCAGTCCGGCCAGGAGCGGCTATTTTGCCCTACCAATCGCGGTAGTTTTTGCGACTGGATCGATTTATGGCTACAAAAAGTTACCGCATATTCTGGTCGGGGCGACCATCGCCTTACTGGCTCTCATAGCAAGTTCGACAACCTTGCAAGATCGCATCAAGCTGGCGATAGACGAGAAAGCCGGCTATCAAACCAGTAGTATCGAAACTTCGATAGGATTGCGGGTTGTGTTTTACCAAAACACCCTGGAATTAATTAAAGAGAGACCTTGGTTTGGCTACGGTACGTCGTCGTTTAAACCCACCTACAGTGCGCTTGCCGCCGCCAAGAGTCATGGTTGGCAAGGCAACAGTGCGGCTGATCCACACAATCAATATTTGTTTATCTGGATGGAAAACGGTTTAGTGGGCTTGCTTCTGTTTTTTGCCTATCTTTACGTAGCTTTACGCCAAGGCCTGAAGAGCAAACCATACGGGCTCATCGCCGCCAGTTTTTTAGTGGCAATCTGTGCGTCCAGCTTGTTTAACTCCCATTTCAAAACCTTTGCGGAAGGCTATTTGCTGGCATTTTTTGTCGGCGCCTTATTGACTCCGTCATCGGATGCATCTGACTCACCCCCTACCCATGCTTAGCGTAGTCGTTATCACCAAAAACGAATCTCGGCACATAGCGCGTTGCCTGGCTTCAGTCGCTTGGGCAGATGAAATTATCGTATTTGACTCAGGCAGCGATGACGATACGGTCGCCATTTGCCAGCAATACACCGATCAGGTATTCGTGACAGACTGGCCGGGCTTTGGCCTGCAAAAGCAGCGGGCACTGGCAAAAGCTCAACATGACTGGGTGTTGTCTATTGACGCCGACGAAGAAATCAGTGCGGCGCTCAAAATCGAGATTCAACAGGCCTTACAAAACAGCGAGGCTCAAGGCTTTGAAATTCCTCGCTTGTCCAGCTATTGTGGAAGAGAGATCAAACATGGTGGTTGGTGGCCCGATTATGTCTTGCGACTGTTTCGGCGCGAAGCCGGCCATTTCAGCGAAGTCGTGGTTCATGAACGGGTCGTCGTGCACGGAAAGATCGATAGGCTAAGAAACCCAATACTGCATGAAAGTTACATCGATCTGGAAGAAGTACTCAACAAAACCAACAGCTATTCATCATTGGGCGCAAGCAAGCTATTTGCGCAAGGTGAAAGCGCTAGTTTAGGGCTAGCCATCGCCAAAGGCTTTTGGACGTTTTTCCGTACTTATTTTATCAAGCTGGCTATCCTCGACGGCCCGCAAGGCCTAATGCTGGCAATTTCGAATGCGGAAGTTAGTTATTATAAATATTTGAAATTGTGGGATATGCACCGACTGTCAAAACAATGACTGTCTGATCAGAGATTGAGCCGATACAACAGGACCTAAAATTGTCAGATTGCTTGCTTACCACCATGTAAGCGCATCAATAAAACTGCTTCGTCGCGGGTTAACCCGCAATCCCTGACTAGTTCTTCAATGCCGACTCCATTGCGAATTTTTTGGATCACGTCTTCATAGCCGGTTGCCGGGGTGGGCTCCGAAGGCCTGACACTGGTCGGAACTTGCCGCTGTGTATTGACTTGATCCACTATGCTATTTAGGCGCGAATCGCTCGCAGCCAGCCTACGATCAACAGCCACAGCCGCGGAACAAAGAGCAGCGAGGTCCTCGTTACTGCGCTGAACCCGCGTATCTAGGACTTGAATTTGTTGTTTTAGCGCTTGCTGCTGCCTCATCAACCGGACCAGTATCACTAATACAAATAGAACTACCCCCGCCAACACCAGCAAAAAATATTCGCTCATCACACTAGTTCGTCAACATGCTCGGCGGGCTGTTTGCTGGTTTTGCTTTGGTCAGGTTTACTCTGCGGTTGCTTTTGCGGAGGGCGTTTTTCACGCTCTTCCCGCGCTACCTTGTAAATTGTATGCACAGGAGAAAAAGGCGTGATCGGTGTTATCTCAGTCATCTTGCACCTCGCATACTTGTTTAGGCTGTCAAAACATGTCCAGCTCGGCTTTTTCGTCGTCGCTGAGAAATTTATTCAAATCCACTAAAATCAATAACTGATTGTCACGACTGGTTACCCCCTGGATATATTTCGAGCTCTCTTCGTTCCCGACATTGGGCGCCGTTTCAATCTCGGACGCGCGCATTTCGACTACTTCGGCAACGCTGTCCACCAAGATACCGATAATATGGCGATCTGTTTCGATAATAACCACCCGCGAAGCATCGTCGGTTTCCTTTGAAGGCAAGCCGAAACGATTGCGGGTGTCGATAACAGTCACAACGTTGCCGCGCAAATTGATAATACCCAATACGTAGGAAGGTGCACCCGGCACTGGGGCAATCTCGGTAATACGCAACACCTCTTGCACCTGCATCACATTGATGCCGTACTTTTCGTCGCCTAGACAAAAAGTCACCCATTGCATGATAGGGTCGCCTTGTTTTTTATCTTCGCTCATTTTGCTGTATCCAGATGCTGTTTAACTATTTTTTCGATGCGGCACCAACTGTTTAACATCGACAATCGCTGTTAACTCATCTATCACCGTACCGATTAACCATGGTTTTTTTTGTCTAGCGGTCCGCCATCTGACACCATCGGGCTTTACTTTACCGATGGACAGAATTTCATCGCATACCAGTCCCCATTTTTTGTCCTGCGTGATTAAAATACGCTCGAACGGATATTCCTCACTGTGCGCTTGCAAGCCTCGACTTTTGCCAAAAATCAGCTGCCTGGTATCGAGTACGCCGATCCGGCTATCGTGCTCGTCAAGCAATCCCAGGAACCATGAGGGTTGTCCGGGAATTTTCGTGGGTTTGCGGTCGATTTTGATCGTTCTCGACAACTCAATCAGAGGCGTTGCCAATATCAGCTTATCAATCTTAAAAAACAAAGCCTGAAACTCATACTGCGACCAATCCGGCATTATCGACAATGCCTGTAGTTTAGCCGGGATTTCCGCCGCTACAAGCTTGGTTTGTCGGTTCCTGACCAGCGCTTTGGAGCTTACTTTCGGATTGCTGGTCACTACCGGAACAGGATCCGGCAACTTGATAGGCACCTCAATGACAAGTCGTTCCGCCACTACCGCCGGTTTTACGCTAACAGTTTCCTCTGCTTCGGGCACGTCATCCAACAGCGTCTGTAAGTAAACATCGAGTGCTAACTGTTGATGAACGATACTGGGAGGGGGTTTTGCCTGAGTCATTTATGCGGCGCCAAGTTTTTGTCTGGGCTCTTATCAAGCAATAACAGTTCCAACAATTCGGCATAGGCTTCGGCCGCGCGCGCACTTTTGTCATACAGGGGCAAAGGAATACCCGCCTGACTGGCATCCCGGACTTTGGTATCCACCGGCACCACCGAACTCCAGGCATTCTCCGGGTACTGCTGGTGTAGCGCCGCTAAGCTGTCGCGGGCGGCCTTGGTGCGTTTATCAAACATGGTCGGCACAATGGTGAATTTAGGCGGCGTTTTCCGGGAATGGAAAACCATTTTTATGGTATGCACCATTCTATCCAGACCTTTTAAGGCCAGAAATTCGGCTAAAACCGGGATAATTAAATGATCGCAGGCCGCCAGCGCGTTGATCATTAATACTCCCAACATCGGCGGACTATCGATAATCACATAGTCGTATTGGTCGGCCACTTTGTTCAATGCAGTAGCAACCACCAAACCCATGCCGCCGATTGCGGCTACCTGTCTATCCAAAGTGGCTATAGCCGTCGATGCAGGTAATACGTCTATGCCGTCAAAGTCGGTCTTGGCAATATAAACTGCCGGATCGACGTTTTTCTTTTTTTCACTGGCATCGAGAAATAAATTGTAAACGCCGAACTCGATTTCATCCGGGTTCATTTTGAAATAACTGGTTAGCGAACCGTGAGGGTCCAAATCGACTAGCAAAGTCCTGAATCCCCAGGACGATAACAGCCCTGCGAGCGTCACCACGGTAGTTGTTTTACCGACGCCACCTTTTTGATTGGAAACTGACCATATTTTCATAACTGAGCCGACGGTTCCGGCGTCTTTTCAACTGCGGTTTCAGGTGACGGATTGGGCTGTGATGGTGCAAAATTAAGTACTTTCGCACGCTCTTCGTCAGACATACCATAACGGGCAAAAGCTTGCGACATCAGCACCAACACTACCCGCCTGTTCTTAAAGCGCCCTTCCTCGTCTTTGTTATCGGCGATCGGATGAAATTCTCCATAGCCCACCGCAGATAATCGCGTCGCCGGAATATTGTTTTTGACCAATTGCTTAACCACGCTAGTGGCTCTCGCCGACGACAAGTCCCAATTGGACGGATAAAAGCCGGTGGAAATCGGCACATTATCGGTATAACCCTCCACGTTGATCACATTAGGCACATCGCGAATCACTTCCGCGACTTTTTCCAATACTGGGATGGCTTTAGTGGACAATTCCGCCTTGCCGCTGGCGAACAGCAATTCGCTATTCATTTCCAACTCCACCCAAAAATCGTGCTTCTTGATTCCGACCAACTTGCTTTCGACATAAGGCTGCAATACGTTTTGAAACTGTTCGGACACTTCGCTAAGCCTCTGCTTTTCGTGCAAAATCTCCTCGCTTAACTCTCGCTCCTCCGCAGTAGCCAAATTCGGTAGTTCGATAGGCTGAACGACGGTGGGAATCACACCGATCTGAATTGGCTCCGCCTCTTTCTGCACTTTCTCGTTGTGAAACAGGGCCTGGTCCAGTGACTCGGAAAATGTTTCGTATTTACCTTTATTTACCGATGAGATCGAATACATCACTACAAAAAATGCAAACAACAAGGTCACAAAATCCGCGTACGATACCATCCAACGGTCATGGTTATCGGCCTGTTGCAATGGTCTCCGTCTGCGCCGACTCATAAGAAGGCCCCTATCATTTTTCTAACAGAAAACCGGATAATTTTAACTCGATATTGCGCGGGTTCTCGCCCTCGGCTATCGAAGAAATGCCTTCTATGACCATTTCCCTCGCTTGCGAGGCTTCGAAAATCAGACTTTTCAGCTTATTGGCTATAGGAATAAACAAGAGATTGGCTAGGCCAACCCCGTAGATAGTCGCCACAAACGCTGTCGCAATCCCGCTACCTAACAACTCCGGCTTGGCCAGATTCTGCATTACATGAATCAAGCCGATCACGGCGCCGATAATACCGATAGTCGGGGCGTAACCGCCCATTGCCTCGAAAACCCTAGCGGCCTGGATATCCAAATGCTCCTTGGTCGTCAGTTCAACCTCAAGACAATCGCGAATCACTTCCGGCTCATTTCCGTCGACCAGCAACTGCAAACCTTTTTTAGCAAAACTATCTTTTTCCGTTTCAATAACGGATTCCAAACCCAACAAGCCTTCCTTTCGCGCCAAAGAACTCCAACGCACGATTTTGTCGATTTGCTTTTTAAGCTGCAAATTTTGCGGGAGAAAAATCCAACTCAAAATTGTTAAACTGCGAATAAATACTTTGGGTGGAAATTGCAACAGGGTAGCTCCCAGCGTACCGCCAACCACAATAATGAACGCGTGATAATTTACCAGGGAACCCAACTCGCCGCCGCCCAGCATATTGCCGCCGATAATTGCGGAAAAGCCTATCAACACGCCCAAAATACTGAGAATATCCATCAATGTAATTTTTTAAATTGGTTGGCAATCTCTTCCAGAGAATAAATATGATCCGCTATGCCCGCTTCCGCGATAGCTTTCGGCATACCGTAGATAGTACTTGTCGCTTCGTCCTGTGCCCAGATTTGCGCGCCGCGCTGCCTTAACTTCATCGCCCCGGCCTTACCATCTGCACCCATGCCAGTCAACACCACCGCCAACACATGCCCGGCAAACACCTCAGCAAGCGACTCAAAAGTAATATCAACGCTGGGACTATAAATTTCCCCGCTTTGCTTGGGCCGCAACACGATCCGCCGCTCAGCCGCTAATTGCTTAACTTGCATCTGCATGGCGCCCGGGCCCAACAACGCGGTCCCCGGCTGCAAGAGGTCGCCGTCCCGCGCTTCTCTGACGTTGATACTGCAAAGCAAATTCAGACGTTCGGCAAAGCTCTTTGTGAAATTGGCCGGCATGTGCTGAACCAGCAATATAGGTATGGAACACTCCGCAGGTATTTTGCTTAGCACATATTGCATGGCAACCGGCCCGCCGGTCGAGGCCGCTACGACCAAAAGATCGACCTTAGTGTTCGAGGACGCCTTAGGCCACGCGGATAGGTCGCGTATCGGTTTCGTTAGGGGTTTTTCGGCAGTTGAAATCTCACGTCCTTCCAGGCCGGCGTGCCTCAAAGGATGACTGGACATTCTAGTCGTTTGAGAAGCTACCATCCTCACCCGATATCTAAGCAAATAGCGGGCAGTGTCGCGATTAGCATCAATATCTTCCAATTGCTTGGGCAAAAAGTCTATCGCGCCGGCATTCAACGCATCCAGAGTTGCTTGAGCACCGACTTGTGTCATTGCCGAAAACATCAAAATCGGACAGGGCCGGGTGCCCATGATTTGTTTGACTGCCGTAATACCATCCATGACGGGCATCTCCACATCCATAGTAATAACATCGGGTTGCAGGCTTATCGCAAGCTCTACAGCTTCACGACCATCATGCGCGACGCCTATAACTTTAAACTCTTGATCCTCTTCTAAAATTTCCCGAATTCTTTTGCAGATAAAATTGGAGTCATCGACGATCAGTACCCGAATGGTCATATTGGAGCGTCACATCGCATACTTCTTCATCAGACCAGGCACATCGAGTATCAACGCTATCTTGCCATCGCCGGTAATGGTTGCTCCTGCCAACCCTTCCAAACCGTGGAGCTTGGCACCAAGGGCTTTGATAACAACCTCTTCCTGACCGATCAGTTGATCCACCACGAATCCGACATGCCTGCCGCCTGCGTTTACTACCACAACGTGATTGGTCGGCTGGGTTTCGCCTGTATAGTAAGAACCTCGCACCAACCATTCGCTTAAATAAAACAGCGGTAAAGCTTTGTTTCTGACCATGACTACCAACTGGCCGTCGACTTTGTTGGTTTTGGTCAAATCCAGATCGAGAATTTCCAAAACGCTGGCCAGCGGCAATGCAAAGGCTTGTCCGCGGAGCTTTACCATTAAGGTCGGCATAATCGCTAAAGTCAGCGGCACCTTGATCAGAATGGTACTGCCTCTGCCTTCCACCGAATCGATCTCCACAACGCCGTTCATTTGCGCGATCCGCGTCTTCACCACATCCATACCGACACCGCGACCGGACACATCGGAGATTTCAGCTTTGGTCGAAAAGCCCGGCAGAAAAATTAGGTTGTAACATTCTTTTTCATCCAGACGCGCGGCACTTTCTTCATCCATCAAACCTTTTTCGACGACTTTCGCGCGCAAGACATCGGAATTCATACCTTTACCGTCATCCTTGATGGACAATTGGATGTGGTCGCCTTCCTGGGAGGCTTTCAAGATCACCACACCTTCCCTGGGCTTGCCTTTGGCTTCGCGCTCATCCGGCGACTCGATACCGTGGTCTACGGCGTTTCTCACCAAATGCACCAAAGGGTCGGCCAACGCCTCGACCAGGTTTTTGTCGAGATCGGTTTCTTCACCGACCAATTCGAGCCTGATTTCTTTTTTGAGACTTCTGGCCAAATCGCGTACCACACGTGGAAAACGACCAAAAACTTTTTTGATAGGCTGCATCCGAGTTTTCATTACCGCCAATTGCAAATCGGCGGTCACCACGTCCAGATTGGATATAGCCTTAGACAGCTGTTCGCCTGCCTCAGCGTTGGCTTTGAGCGTTTGGAAGCGATTGCGGACCAGAACTAGCTCTCCGACCATGTTCATGATGTCGTCCAAAATCTGGGTATCAACCCTGACCGTGGTGTCGGCTTGCGGCGTTGCTGACTTAGTCTTTTCAGCAGCCGAATCCATCACCGGAGCCATTTTGCCTAAGGTTTTTTCTGCTTCCACCTCGCCAGAAGGTTCCACGACGGGCTCTGGTTTAGCGACCACAACCGGTTTCTCGATGGGGGCTACCACGTTTTTAATTGGCTTAATTTTTTCGCCCGCAGCTGGCTCGTCGACCTTACCCAAATTCGCCACATCGAACTTACCTTTACCGTGCAAACCGTCGAGAACCTTATCAAACTCCTCATCGGTAATATCGCCGGAATCGCTGGGAACAACAGGCGCATCGGCTTTTACCGAAAACTTGCCTTTGCCATGCAGCTCGTCCAATAGATTTTCAAACTCGTCTTCACTAATTTCATCACTCACCGCTGCTGTAGACTGCGGTTCGACATTCATGGTCGGGGAACCACCTTTACCATGTAAAGCATCCAGCAAATCCTCAAACTCCTGCTCGGTGATCTCGTCGCCATCCTCAGTTGCGGTTCCGCTGGCCAATAATTCTTCGGGATCGAGCATTGCCTCATAGTCTTGCGCTGCGGATGCTTGAGGGGATAGATGTTGAGTTTCGTGGACCTGGTTAATTACAACCGATGCGACCGGAACCTGGGCTGCGGAGACTTCCGCAGGCCCAGCGTAGGCTTTTAAGCGTTTCAATAGCCCTTGATCGGCCGATTTTGGGGTTTCGCCCGAACGGACTTGTCCGAACATTTCGTTGACGATGTCGACGACTTGTAAAATCACATCCATCAAATCCGGAGTGACCTGGCGATCACCCTGCCTAAGGACATTAAAAACGTCTTCGGCGTTATGGCAAATATCGACGAGGGCGCTTATAGCCAAAAAGCCGGCACCGCCCTTAATAGTATGAAAGCCGCGAAATATGGAATTGAGGAGGTCAAGATCACCGGGCGATTGTTCCAGTTCTACCAGTTGCTCGCCCAGAGAATCCAGAATCTCCCCAGCCTCGACTAGAAAGTCTTGCAATATTTCGTCGTCCAGATCGATCGCCATGTTGTTTTCCTCAGAAACCTAGACTAGACAGTAAATCATCAACATCGACCTGGCTGGTGGCCACGTCGCCAGCCCTATCATCGACTCCAGGTACAACTGGCCCCGGCACTTCGGGCTGCAGGGCCGCACCGTTACTTGGCGTGACTTTGCGACTGGAAATTTTGATCAGATTAACCATACTGCCTTCCAGATCCTGCACCAAATCGATAACTCGGCGGATAATCTGCCCGGTAATGTCTTGGAACCCTTGCGCCATCAATATATCGCTTAAGCCAGCCTGGATTTTGTCCAGAGATACTCTGGACTGCTCAAAATATTGACTAAGGTCGGCGCTCATGGCCTTGAACTCTTCGAAAGGCATCTCTCGGTCCAAAAAGCGATTCCATTGGGCCGACAACTGGTTGACTTGGCCGCTCAATTCATCTGATACCGGCAATAACTCTTCAACCGCGGTTAGCGTTTTATCCGCCGCCTGCTCGGTCATTGCAATCACGTAATGCAAGCGTTCCTTGGCATCTGGAATATCATGCTCCGCCATTGCGGCGATTTTAGAATCGACGGAAAAACTAACCATGGTGTCGTGCAATTGCCGAGTGAGGCGGCCAATTTCTTTAAACAATTGTGTTTCTCTCAAGCCGGCTACTTGATCGAGAATTTCGTCGGCAGCCGCGTCATCGCATTTTTCCAATGCTGCGACCAAATCCCGGGCCAAACTCAGCAGGTCAGTATTCATCTTAATCTCCCTGAGCTTCAGCCGTCGATGCGTTCAAAAATCTTTTCGATTTTCTCTTTAAGAGTAGCAGCAGTAAAAGGCTTGATGACATAACCATTTACACCGGCTTGCGCAGCCATAATGATTTGCTCTCGCTTAGCCTCGGCCGTAACCATCAATACCGGCAAGTTGGCGAGGCTGGGCGTAGCCCTGACGGCCTTCAACAAATCTATACCGGTCATGCCTGGCATATTCCAGTCAGTGATCAGAAAATCTACACCACCTTTCTCCAAGATAGGCAATGCCGTTTTACCGTCGTCCGCTTCTACGGTGTTGGTAAAACCCAGATCTTTCAACAGGTTTTTTACTATTCTCCGCATTGTCGAAAAGTCATCGACAACCAGAATACGCATATTTTTATCCAAGGATAATCTCCACCCAGATTACTTTATTGTTAAGAAACCGCTAAATTGTCAGCGATAATTGCGAAAAACCCCTGCAATAACCGTTCATTAGCCGCACTTTTCATTATCTTTCCCTTCCACCCAATCCGCAAGTCTAGCCCGTAAGCGCAGCATCGCCTGACTGCAAATTTGGCTAACCCGCGATTCGCTTACATCAAGTACCTTGCCAATCTCACGCAAGTTCAGCTCTTCGTCGTAATACAACGCTATAACCAAGCGCTCACGTTCCGGTAACTCTGAAATAGCCTTGGTTAGGGCTTTTTGAAAATTCTGTTGGATCAGCACATCTTCCGGCTGCTGATTGCCGTGCACATCATCGATAATGCTGTCTTCGCCCTGCACCAATTCTTCGACACTAAAGGTTTTGCAAGACACCGCGTCCTGCAAAATATGATGGTATTCGTTTAGACCGATCCCCATATGCCCGGCCACCTCGGTATCCTTGGCATCGCGTCCCAGTTGATTCTCAACCTCTCTGATCGCCTCTGCCACCATCCTGGCTTTCTTATGCACGGAACGCGGCGTCCAATCGGAACGGCGTAATTCGTCTAGCATGGCCCCACGAATCCGAATACCCGCGTAAGTATCGAAACTAGCTCCCTGACTGGCATCATAATGTTTCAGCGCTTCCAGCAAACCCAACATACCGGATTGAATCAAATCATCGAGCTGCACTGTATCAGGCAGTCGTCCCATTAAATGGTAGGCAATGCGTTTTACCAGCGGCGCATGTTGAACCACTAAAGCATCAACATTTCCAGCCTGCACGGCAGCATACATCGCCGCTCCACTCATGCAACATCCTCTTTCGCACTGTATTGGATCATGCGCTCGACAAAGAACTCTAAGTAGCCACCGGCTTTGGGCTTAATTGGCCAACTGTCGATCTTTCTCGCTAAATTCTTGATAGCCAATGCCGCTTTACTTTGCGGAAATGCTTCCACCACAGGCGTTTGTTTTTGCACCGACTTTTTCAAATACTCGTCGTGCGGCACCGCGCCGACAAATTGCAAAGCCACATCCAAATAACGGTCAGTAACTTTACTCAGCTTATTGAACAAGGCCTGCCCATGCTCGGCCGATTGAACCATATTCGTAATGATGTGAAAGCTGTTGAGCCCGTAGTCTCTATTTAACAATTTGATATACGCATAAGCGTCAGCCAACGAAGTCGGCTCGTCGCAGACCACCACGATTATTTCCTGACAAGCACGGGCAAAATTCACCACGCTTGCCGAAATGCCGGCCGCTGTGTCAACTATCAACACGTCAAGTTCTCGGTCAATTTCACTAAAAGCCCGAATCACGCCAGCTTGCTCGACACTCGACAAATCAGACATCCTCTGGATGCCCGACGATGCTGGAATCACTTTAAGCCCGGCAGGCCCGGTCATCATGATGTCCTTCAAACTTTTTTCGCCACTCAGTACATGCGACAAATTGAATTCGGGAAACATGCCCAGCAAAATATCGACATTGGCCAAGCCCATGTCCGCATCGAGTATCGCCACCCGCCTACCCATTTTGGAGAGCGCCACGCCAATATTGACGGACAGATTGGTTTTACCAACCCCGCCCTTACCACTTGTTACCGCGATTACTCGCACCGGTTTCATCTGTCTCATTTGTCTAATTCCAGCTGCCTGATCGAATGACTTATGCATGGCTTTCCGCCAACCAGTCTTCAACATGCATATCGTCGCCATAGCCATGTTCCTGGTCGACATTTTCCATACACTGCTGAATCAAGGCATCGGCATCGGGTAAGTAAATATCTTCTGGAACTTGCTGACCATCGGTGATAAATGACAATGGCATGCGCCGCTCGATAATCGCCGACAATGCGGTACCTTTGCTAACTGCCTCATCAAACTTGGTTAGTATAGTCGCTTGTGGTTCGAGTATTTGGAACGCGTCCATAATTTCCAGCATCGCTTTGTATTGAGTGGTTGCAGACATCACCAAATAGGAACGGATCGGCAAATCACCGTGTTGCAAGGTTTTCAGTTGCTCGGCCAAACGCATATCGCGCTGACTCATCCCCGCGGTATCGATCAAGATCAAGCGTTTATCTGAAAAGCTATTGATGTGCTTGCGCAATTCTTCCGCATCACCAGCGACTCTGACCGGCACATCCAATATTCTGCCGTAAGTATTGATTTGCTCATGCGCACCAATCCGATAATTGTCGGTGGTAATCAATGCGATCTGGCGGGAACCGTGCTTCAAAATAAACTGCGCCGCCAGTTTGGCGACTGTCGTGGTTTTACCAACGCCGGTTGAGCCGACCAATGCGGCGATACCGCCTTGATCCAACAAGTTGTCATCCGCTATGGGCACCAGTCTAGCCAACATATCCCGGGCTTTGCCAATGGCCAAATCGAATTGTTTGTGACTACCCAGCCGGTTGGCTATCTTTCCTGCGAGATTTTTCGAGAAGCCGCATTCCAACATGCGGTCACGCAAATCGTCGTGCAAAGGTAGTCCGTGTTGCGGCATTTGCATGACAATGTTCGAAAGCTTGCTATCCAACATGGTCCGCAACTCTTTCATTTCCGCACGCATTTCGTCGATGAATTTATCACCGTTGTGCGCTTGAACTTGGCGAGGCTCGGTCAACGGTTTCAATTTTGGATCGGCGCTCGCCCACGCTGGCTTTTCAACTTGGCGAACTTTTTCAGAGAGTTTTTGCGCATTGTTTTGCCCGACCTGCAGTTTTTCGGCATAACCGACGTATTGATCCAGGTTACGACGGATCGGATTTTCCGGAATGCTGCCTTCTGCACCACGTTTTCTGGTGCTGCTTAAAACATGCAGCGATTTTTTTTCGACTTCGAGATCAGGCAAATCGACTTTTTTAACTTCATTGGGTGGCGACTTTTCGTCTTCGCGTTGCTTGAGATTTTTGTGAATAACCTGCTCATCGAAGTCGCGGGCTGCGACGATTTCCACGCCGCCATCCACCGAACGGTTGGACATAATCACTGCATCGGCGCCCAATTCTTCTCTGACCATGCGCATGGCCTGCCGTATGTCTGCTGCAAAAAAGCGTTTAATTTTCATCGCGCAACCTCTGTTTTATTGTCCACGCTGTCCCACTGTGGAAACCACCCTGATCTGCCGATCTTGAGGGATTTCATTATAGGCCAGCACATGTAAGCCGGATATCGAATGACGAACGAAACGAGCCAACCAGGGACGAATATAAGAAGACACCAACAACACTGCCGTCTGTCCTTCCATTTCCATCCGTTGCGCACTTTCCTCCAGGGATTTGTGCATCTGCTCGGCTAAGCCCGGTTCTAAACCCGCACCACCTTCGCCCGCCGTCTGCAATGACCTATGCAATATCTGTTCCAACCCAGGATCCAACGTTATAACTGGGATTTCTGTTTGTACTCCATTGATTTCATGGACAATTGAGCGTCCCAAGGCTGCCCTCACCGCCGAAGTCAAGATGTCCGGATCTTGACTCTTTACCCCGTACTCCGCCAAAGTTTCGGCGATGGTCCGTAAATCCCGAATCGAAACCCGTTCTTGCAGCAAGTTTTGTAAAACCTTCACCAAAATACCCAAGGGCAAGGTTTTAGGCACCAAATCCTCGACCAGCTTCGGCGCTACTTTAGATAAGTTATCCAGCAACTGCTGCGCCTCCTCGTAACCGAACAATTCGTGCGCATTGCTTTGCAGAATATGACTGAGATGCGTGGCCACCACGGTACTGGGATCGACAACCGTATAACCCAGGGTCTGCGCTTGATCTTTTTGATTCACATCTATCCAGATCGCATCCAAACCAAACGCAGGATCTTTACATGGCGAGCCTTGCAACGAGCCGAACACCCGACCAGGGTTAATCGCCATTTCTTTCTCGGGCATGATATTAGCTTCGCCGACACTCACCCCCATCAGGGAAATTCGGTATTCAGTGGGTGCCAAATCCAGGTTATCTCGAATATGCACCGATGGGATTAGAAAACCCAGCTCTTGCGACAATTTCTTGCGTACACCTTTTATCCGCATCATCAATTGCCCACCCTGATTTCTATCCACTAGCGGAATCAAGCGATAGCCGACCTCCAGACCAATTGCATCGACCGGCATTACATCGTCCCAACCCAATTCCTTAATCTCGGTTTTGGCCAGTTGCTGAGGCGAGACGATGCGCTCCAGTTCTAGGGCTTTTTCTTCTTCAAGCTTTCGCCGCCTGTCAATCAGATAGGCGCCGCCGACCAAAGTCAAGGCCAGCAAAATGAACACCAGATTCGGCATACCAGGAATGATACCCAAAATACCCATTACCGCCGCAGTCACCAGCAGCGTTCGCGGATCTTCAAACAATTGCGAACTCAATTGTTTGCCGATGTCCTGCTTGCTGCCGCGAACCCGAGTGACCACCATCGCGGCGGCGACCGATAGCAGCAGCGACGGAATCTGCGCAACCAAGCCATCGCCTATGGTCAGCAACACGTAGACATTGCTGGCGTCCGCAAAGCTCATACCGTGCTGGCCCACACCTATCGCCAAACCGCCGATCATATTCACGAACAAAATGATGATGCCGGCTACCGCATCGCCGCGCACAAATTTACTGGCACCATCCATCGAACCGTAAAAATCCGCTTCCGCCGCCACTTCCTCACGACGAGCCCGTGCCTCATCCTGGTTGATCAGTCCGGAATTCAAATCGGCGTCGATTGCCATCTGCTTGCCCGGCATCGCATCCAAGGTAAAGCGGGCGCTCACTTCCGCCACCCGTCCCGCACCTTTGGTAACCACCATAAAATTGATGACCACCAAAATCGCAAACACCACTATACCCACCGCAAAATTGCCGCCGATTACAAAAGATCCAAAGGCTTCGATTACCTTGCCAGCGGCATCGCCGCCTTCATGTCCGCGAATCAGCACGACTCGGGTAGAGGCTACGTTCAAAGATAGCCGCAGCAAAGTTGCCACCAATATCACCGTGGGGAAAGACGCAAACTCCAGTGGCTTCAGGGTGTAAATCACCACCAGCAAAATAATCAGTGAAAACGCAATATTGAAGGTAAAAAACAGATCCAACACAAACGGCGGCAATGGCAAAATTAACAGCGCCAGTAGCATCACAATCAATAGTGGCGCGCCCAAGCCTAGGCTTGTCAGGGCTTTAAACGCGTTGAGTATCTTCGTAAAATCCATAATTCGGTCTATAGCGGGCTATTGCTTGAAGTCGTCGGGCACTTGCACATCGGTAGGCGGAACGGGTTTGTTCCAACCATATTGCGTCGACGCCCGTAATTGAAAAACATAGGCCAACACTTGAGCGACGGCCAAAAAGAGACCTCGCGGTATTTCCTGATTAAGATCGGTAGAATAATATAGCGCTCTAGCCAGCGAAGGCGCGGCAACCAAGGGTACTTGGGAGGCCATTGCCAACTGTCGGATCTGCGCGGCAACTAAATCGGTACCTTTAGCAACCAGCAAGGGCGCCCCATTGCCACTTTGATCGTACTTTAGGGCCACCGCAAAATGCGTGGGATTGGTAACGATGACGTCAGCGCTAGGCACCGCATCCATCATCCGCCGCTGCGCGGCCTCCATCTGCATGCGACGGATTTTGCCTTTGACCTCAGGGTTGCCCTCTTGATCCTTGGCCTCGTCGCGCACTTCCTGTTTAGTCATTTTCAGCTGTCGCTGATGATTCCATAGTTGATAGGGGGCATCCAGCATCACCAACAACAAAAAGGTGGCGCTTAAAATCACTAAACAAAACGAAATAATATCGCCGACCTGATGAACGGCTTGCTCGATAGGTAAGCGACTCAAACTCATAAAATCGTCGAAATAGAGCTTAAATAGATTCCAAGAAACGATAGAGACCAGTATGGTTTTCAGAATGGCCTTGATCAGTTCAACCACGCCTTGAATACCGATGATTTTTTTTATCCCTGTCAAGGGATTGAGTTTCGAAAACTTCATTTGGAAGCCTTCGCTGGTGAAGTTCCAACCGCCTAACAGCAAAGCCGCCAGCAAATCGGCAAACACCAACACTATCAGAAATGGAAGAATCACCCACAAACCTTCGGCAAACGCCGCCTTTAGATAAATCAAAGGCGTTGCCGGATCGAACAAAGCCTCCCGCGACAACTGCAAGGGATGCTTCATCATCTCCAGCATACTGCGCCACATGCCTTGACCGAAATAGAAAAACAGCGCAGAACTGGTAATCAAGGTCACAAAGGTATTAAGTTCCTTGGAACGCGGCACCTGACCTTTCTTGCGCGAATCGGTAAGCCGCTTACCGGTGGGGTCTTCGGTTTTGTCTTGACCGGAATCTTCAGCCATTTATTGCAATCTCAACAATGCACCCACCAGCGCGAAGCCGTTGTGCAACATGTCGCTGAAGCCTTCCAGCATGGTTGGCAGGCCAATCCAGATTAGGCCCATACCCAACATAATGGTAATTGGGAAGCCAACGCCGAATATCTGTAACTGTGGCGCCGCTTTTGAAGCAACGCCGAAACTGATGTTTACGAATAACAACGTAGCCATCACCGGCATGGATAGCAAAAGGCCGTCCGCAAAAATCAAAGTGCTCCAACTAATTATCCGCCACAAATCCGCCTTATCCATACCGATACTGCCCACCGGCAGGGTATGAAAGCTCTGCGCCAACATCTCGATCAGCAATAAATGACCATCCACCGCTAAAAACAGCAAGCTGCCGCTAATGACAAATAACTGGGCAATTACCGGCACTTGCACGCCGGTTGCCGGATCGACCATGGATGCAAAGCCCAAGCCCATGCTGTAAGCGATAGTCTGTCCGGCAAACAACATAATAGAAAACACCATCTGCAGAATAAACCCAGTGGTCAGGCCCAAGGCGACCTGCTGTACCGCTACCATAAACCCGTGGTAGCCAAACATTTCGATAGCCGGCATTGCCGGCAACGTTGGCATAATTACCCAGGTAATCAACAGGCTGGCGATTAATCTTACTTTGGCAGGCACCGCTTTAACGCTAAAAACCGGCACAGTGATGAACATGGAACTGATACGAAAGAATGGCCAGACAAACGAAGCAAGATACCGCAGTAACTCGTCTTCGCCGAAGTTCATCCTATTAGCGTAGGAATATCGCGCATCAAATCTTGGAAATAATCGATGAGCATTTGCAACATGCCGGGACCGGCTATCATCAACACCGCGATAATAGTCGCCAGCTTGGGGATAAATGTCAGAGTCTGTTCTTGGATAGAGGTCGCCGCCTGGAACATGGACACCAGCAAGCCAACAACCAAAGATGCAATCAGGATCGGCCCCATTAATTTCAAGGAAATCAGCACCGTGTCCTGGGCAATTACCGAGATGGTTTCCGGTGTCATCATCGGGTTGACCTATACGTAAAAGCTGGCTGCCAGCATTTCCATCACCATGGTCCAACCGTCTGCCAGAACAAACAACATAATCTTAAACGGCAACGACACGATCATCGGCGACAGCATCATCATACCCATCGACATTAGCACGCTCGCCACGACCAAATCGATCACCAAAAACGGCAAAAAGATCAAAAAACCAATCTGAAAAGCAGTTTTCAATTCACTGGTTACGTAAGCCGGCACCAACAAGGAAAACGGCACATCTTCCGGTTTATCGATTTGCTCGCGGCCGGAAATGCGCACAAAGGTATCCAAATCCGCCTCTCGGGTTTGCTTGAGCATGAATTGTTTGAACGGCGCCGAAGCATTTTGCAACGCGGTCATGGCATCGATCTTTTCTTCCATATACGGTTGCACAGCGGTTTCGTTAACCTTTTCCAACACCGGCATCATAATGAAGATGGTGAGAAATAGAGATAGCCCTAATAACACCTGGTTGCTCGGCGCTTGGGCTGCACCTATTGCTTGGCGAAGCAAACCCAATACGATCATGATTCGCGTAAACGACGTCATCGACAACAATAATGCCGGCAGCAAGGTCAGCATGGTCATTAACGCTAAAATCTGAATGGTGACCGTGTAAGTTTCGCCGCCTTTCGGGTTGCTAGTGACGGTAATGGCGTCAATCCCTACCGCAGCGTAAACCGTTTCGGGCAGAAACGGTAACCCGATCAACAGACACGAAAACACCCACTTAATCATGGTGCTTACCTTGCATGACTTGCAGCAATTTCTTGGCAAATACGCTGGTTTCCTGACCCTCTGCGCTGTTCATAAACAAACGTTGATCGCCCTCGAGCTCAAGCAGCTTATCGATACGCCCGCCACTAACACCTAATAATAGTTGTTTCTCCCCCACTTTAACCAATACCAATTTCTCCCGCATGCCCAAAGACAATCCAGCCAACACCGCCAACTGACTTTTACCGACAAAAGCCAGTCCGCCACTTTTACGCAGCAGCCAAACCGACAGAAAAAACACCGCCAAAACCAACAACAAGGCCACGAGCCATTGGGCGACATCCCCAGAAGTGACTACTTTTGCGGTCTGCCGAGGCAAGGCAGCGGCATCCTCAGCCCATACGAAAGGTGCGATTAGTACCAATACAAACAGGATAGTGAGCCGAAAGACAGACATTAGCCGAGCTTTCGAACCCGCTCCGATGGACTGATAATATCGGTCAATCGAATACCAAACTTGTCATTCACCACCACTACCTCGCCGTGGGCGACCAAAGTCCCGTTTACCAACACATCCATGGGTTCGCCGGCGAAGCGATCCAACTCCACGACCGAGCCCTGGTTTAACTGCAACAAATTTCGGATATTAATTTTGGTTCGACCAATCTCCAAAGAGACCGTCACCGGCACATCGAGTATCACGTCGAGCTTCACTTCGTCGCTACTAGGGCCGCTATTTTTGGATTTTTGGTCCGAAAATTCGGGAAACTCCGCAGTAGCAAAACCCTGCTGAGAGCTCTTTGCAGCGCTTGCTTGCTCCTTCAGTGCGTCACCCCAATCAGCTTCAGCATCGGCTTGTTCGTTCATAGCTGCAGCCCAGTCATCGCCAATCTCGTCGTTTTCGCTCATTGTTGTCCTTCCCTGCTGTTATATATTATCCAGCGTCATTTTTTCTATAATTTCGACGGCATAATTGCCATCCGAAAGACCCAGTTTGCCTCGAAAAACCGGCACATTTTCGACTTCCAGCAATACGGATTCCGGCATTTCTATGGGAATCACATCGCCTTTTTTAAGTGCAATCACTTCACTGATCGACATTTCTTTTTCTATCAGCTTACTGTTGACTATTACTTCGCTGCGCATAATTTCGATTCTTAGCGAGTCTTGCCAACGGCCATCGACTTCTCCACGATCACTAGTGACCGCGTCGAGGAGTTCTCTGATCGGTTCAATCATAGAGTAGGGCATTGCGATATTGATATCGCCACCACCGCCTTCCAACTCCACATGAATAGTGGAAATCACCACGATTTCCGAAGGGCTGACGATATTAGCAAACTGCGGATTGACTTCGGAATTGATGTACTCAAAGTCAATGTCCATCACCGGTTTCCAGGCTTCAGCCAGATCTTTGAAAATCATATCTATGATCAGCCGAATAATGCGCATTTCGGTAGGGGTAAATTCTCTACCTTCAACCTTGTTATAAAACTGACCGCCACCGCCAAAAAAGTTATCGACAGCGGTAAAGACCAAACGCGGCTCCATCACAATCAATGCTCGACCGCGTAAAGGCGACATCCGAATAACATTCAAATTAGTCGGTACGAACAAGCCTTGAATGAATTCGGAAAACTTCTGAACCTGAATACCGGAAACGGAAATCTCAGCGGCGCGCCTTAGAAAATAGAATAAAGCAATCCGGAAATGGCGAGCAAAACGCTCGTTGACCATTTCCAAGGTCGGCATCCGCCCACGAACAATCCGTTCCTGACTATTAAAATCATAGACTCGAGCTGAGCCGCGACTGTAGTCATCGTCGTCCGCCCCTGTATCGACGTCACCATCGTCTACGCCATGCAGTAGCGCATCGATTTCGTCTTGTGATAATAAGTCTGCTGTTGACATTTATTGCATTACAAATTCAGTGAAATACACATCTTTAACGGTATTTTTTCCTGCCATTTTCTCTAAAACCTTGCCAATTTCTGCCTGCATCATGGCTTTTAGCTCTTGCTTTCCTTCCAAGGTTTTGGCTTTTTCAGCACCTACCGCACTGATGGCCATCAATAGATTATTGCGCATCATGGGCTCATGCTTTTTCAGCGCCTCTATACTTGCCTCGCCTTTAGTTAATACTGTCAAAGAAATTCTTATCACTTTCGCGCCAGAACCTGCGGGAAAATTAACCAATAATGGCGTCGGTAAATCGTAATAAACATCTGGCTCAGCGACTTTCTCATGGTCGGCTTCTTCTTCATGAGTGGCTTCTTCCTTATGTTCTTCCTTGCCATGCTTGGCATCACCTTCTTCTTTATGCTCAGCGTCGGCGGGTTTATTCAGAAAAAAATAAGCACCACCTCCCGCACCTGCCAAAACTAATACAACCACCGCAATTATTACGATCATCTTTTTGGAAGACTTCTTACCTTCGTCTTTCCCCTGGGCTTCTGCCATTTTCCACCTTTTATTTTTTTACAGCACAATACGCGCCAAAATATTAACGACCAATCCGACCCCTGACCTAAAAACAGCCTGATTCGATCATACAAGAAAAAACATCGTTTTAGAATAATAGTATAGCCGTCACTTGGAAGCAGCTAGAGAAAAAAGCGGGGTCTAGGCATTCAAAAAATACCTAAGGAAATTGTAGCTCTTAAGTCAAAGTTTTGACTCAGATTAAGAATATTGTGCAGAAAGGACTGCAAAGACCGGGTGGCCTTTGCAGCTTTATCGGATATTAGAGCGAGTTAACAGCGTTCAACTCTTGAAAGGCTTGCTCTAAACGAGTCACCATGCCCACTTGGCCGGCCCGTTGCCAAACACGAGGGTCATAATATTTTTTGTTCGGTTTATCGGCACCTTCTGGATTACCGATTTGACCTTGCAAATAGCCTTCATTTTTCTTGTAATAATTCATCACACCTTCCCAACTCGCCCATTGGGTATCAGTGTCAATATTCATTTTGACAACACCGTAGCTAATCGATTCCTTGATTTCGTCAGGTGAAGAACCTGAGCCGCCGTGGAAAACGAAATTCAAGCTGTTATGAGCCAAGCTGAATTTTTCAGAGACATATTTCTGAGAATTATCGAGAATTTTTGGTGTTAATTTAACGTTGCCTGGAGAGTAGACGCCATGAACATTGCCGAAAGACGCGGCAATGGTAAAACGGTGACTGACTTTGCTCAAATGTTCATATGCATAAGCAACGTCTTCTGGTTGGGTGTAAAGCGATGAGTGGTCTACCCCGCTGTTATCGACACCATCTTCTTCGCCGCCGGTCACCCCTAGCTCGATTTCCAGAGTCATACCCAATTTTGACATCCGCTCCAGATATTTGGCGCAGATTTCAATATTTTCTTCCAAGCTTTCTTCAGACAAATCCAGCATGTGCGAACTGAATAGCGGCTTACCGGTTGCTGCAAAATGTTTTTCGCCTGCATCTAACAAACCATCAATCCAAGGCAGCAGTTTTTTCGCAGCATGATCAGTGTGCAAAATAACTGGAACGCCATAATGCTCGGCCAACGCATGCACATGATGTGCCCCAGAAATTGCACCCACGATTGAACATCCTTGCCCTTCCAACTTCAGCCCTTTGCCGGCTACGAACGCCGCGCCGCCATTGGAAAACTGAATCACTACCGGAGACTTTACTTTTGCGGCAGCTTCTAATACCGAATTGATGGTATCGGTGCTGATGACATTAACAGCAGGCAGAGCAAATTTGTTTTCTTTGCATATAGCAAAGATCTTTTGTACATCTTCGCCGGTTACGACACCGGGCTTAACAACATCTAATATTTTCTGAGACATGCCATAAATCCTGCTTAGGAATCGGATTGCTTGATAAACAGGCAATCCGAGAAATTCGTATAATCACTGGCAACGAGAAAAACTCATTGCCAGCTATCTTTTTAAGCTTCCAAACTAGCCAAACGCTCGGATAACAATTTTTCTAAAGCTTCCAAAGCTTTGGCGAAGCCGTCAATACCCTCGGCCAATTTCTCTTTTGCCATGCGGTTCTGTTCGTGCATTGACTCAAAAGTCGCTTTATCAACCGAGATTTTCTCTATGGACGCTGCTGCTGCTTTTGCTGGATCTAATTTACGCGGCAGGTCACCTTCAACGGATTGCAACTCGGCCAACAAAGAGGGTGCGATAGTTAACAAGTCACTACCGGCCAGTTCGGTGATTTCACCAATATTTCTAAAGCTGGCACCCATTACTTCGGTTTTGTAACCGAATTTTTTATAGTAGTTGTAAACTTCAGTAACCGACAGCACCCCTGGATCTTCAGCTGGTGCATACGAGTCGCGACCGGTGTCTTTTTTGTACCAGTCTAGAATGCGGCCGACAAACGGCGAAATCAGCGTAATGCCGTTTTCAGCGCACGCAATCGCTTGATGCAGACCGAACAGCAAAGTAAGGTTGCAATGAATGCCTTCTTTTTCAAGAACTGCCGCGGCTTGAATACCTTCCCAGGTTGCAGCGATTTTGATCAGAACGCGATCTTTAGAGATTCCCGCTGCTTCGTATTGCGCAATCAGGTCACGGCCTTTGGCAATAGTCGCTTCCACATCGAAAGACAGACGCGCATCGACCTCTGTTGAAACCCTACCTTCGATGATTTCCAGTATTTTTAGACCAAAAGATACCGCCAAACGATCAAATGCCAAAGAAACAACCTCTGCAGCAGAAGCACTGGCACCCAAGGTTGCTCTCGCACCTTTTAAAGTGTCGTCAACAATACCTTGATACTGGGGCATTTGCGCGGCTGCAGTAATCAATGACGGGTTGGTGGTCGCATCACGAGGCTTAAATGTTTCGATTGCTTGAATGTCACCGGTGTCGGCAACAACGACAGTCATTTCGCGGAGTTGTTCGAGTAAATTTTTTGCCATAGGATTATCCTCAGATTTGTTATTAATTTTTCCCCCTCGTTTGAACCGAGCTTTACAAGTTAAAGATGTTCAGCAATTCTTGCAGGAGATTTATTGCAAAAGAGTCCCTGGTGATGAAACTCTGTTTTTAGATATATTGATAAAACTGAATCGCCACTTGGCATATATTCAAAGCGGATAAGCGCGCTTTAAAACATACGAAGTGGCGATTACTGGAGTCCGTCGGATTACAATTAACGTGTTAAAACCTCAAGTTCCAGCGATCAGCATTGGAAATCCAATGCTATTAGCCTTTTTCACGCAAATACTTTTCAACGCCAGTCGCTTTCGCAGCTGCTGCTTCCCGATCTCTTACGATTTGTTTTGCCATGTATTTGGCAACACCAGTAGCAGGATTGGAGTCTTGTTTCTCCAAGTATTTGGCAACACCAGTTTTATTTGCACCCATTTTTTCCAAATACTTTTCCACTCCGGTCGAGCCAGATGCCACTTGGTAATCAGCTGCAGCTGAGCCTTTAGCGCTTTTTGGCGACTTTTTATTATAGATAAAAAATCCGGCTACCGCCAACAAAGCCAAACCGATATAGGAAAAATCAGAGGACGCGGCCTTTTCTGTTTGTATAACATCTACAGCTGCTTCTGCAGAGGTTGCGGAAACCGATGATCTTGACGACGCAGCTGCGCTTGGTGCCGCTGCACTGTGCTTATAATCGGCATCGCTATACAGCACTTTGGGTTGGAAATTAGTTGCAGGAAAAGCTGGATCCGCTTCAACTTCTTTTACCGCTGGTTTTGCCGCAGCGGCTGTAGCCGCTGGCGCTGCTTTGGTGTCGTTATACTCAGGATTGGTATATAACACCTTTGGCTGATAATCAGCCGCTGGATAATCCGATCCGGCCATAGCTAAGGAACTGGTCAGCATCAAAGCTGCCGTTACGCCTTTCGTTAATTCATTTCTTTTCACGTCTATCACCTATGCTGTTAGAAACGTGAGGCCTTGATCATTTAATCCAAGCCTCACCTAAGTTTACAAAATTAAAGAACGGCTTCCACATTAGCGACGACATTGTCCACGGTGAAGCCGAACTCTTTGAAGAGTT